>QWCB01000959.1_pt1 | contig 29893 bp, 31 predicted proteins | sample 1972511 | NCBI WGS metagenome assembly QWCB01 (sample SAMN09866719, study PRJNA288562) | Human gut metagenome isolate term5_stool, whole genome shotgun sequencing... | isolation source: gut | host: Homo sapiens | place: USA: California | reverse complement strand
GTTTTTATGTTATCACGTTTGGTGTCTTGTTTGTCGTGGGGTGTTGTGTTTTTCTTGTTGTGGTGTTTTGGTGATAATATTAAGACTGCTTACCCCCCCGGAGATAGCGAGTCCGACACCGACCTTCATGGAGTCGTCATCGACTACGCCGAATCTCAGGTCTATTCGGCGGACGGGCGCGGAGGGTGATTGAGTCCATTCTTTGACTCGACGGTTGCTGACCCCCACTAACCTGCCGACGCCCGCTTGCGATACACCATCGTGCATGAGGTCGCGGGCATGGTACCTTTTCCACCTCGTGTGCTCAGATCGGAGCAGGCCCTCGCTGAGTTGGATTTGACTGAATACTTTCTGGCACCACTGGGGGTTCCACAGGTCACTGCGCCCCTCACGGAGTGCTTCGTCAAGATCCTCTCGGCACTTCTTCAGACCAGTCATTACTGCCTCAAAACGTGGTGCCATTGGTTATACCGCTCCTTCAAGATCCAGTTGGGTCGCTGTGTGAATCGTCTTCAGTCCGAGGTCGCTGAGCTCGATCCGCGTGGAGCTCTGCGTCAAGAGTCCGCGGCGGGCGAGCCGCCCAACGTCTTTCATCATCGTGCGCGTGTGCTGGGTCTCGTCGAGTTCCATGGCTGCACAGATCTCGCCGGCATCTGTGCGCACGGTCTCGCAGGCACGCAGAATTGCCATGTCGTAGTCGTCCAGTGGTGCGTCGCCACTGTCGTCTGTCGATGATGCCGGCGGGTCAGCCGGGATGGGGGCAACATGGGCCATCAACTCCGCAGAGGTCATCAGGCGACAGCCGATAACATGCCAAGGGCGCGACGTGCCACGCTCACCAATGCGTCGCGCAGTAATTGGCAGCGATGACGGGTCAATCTTCTCACGCAGAGCACCCTGGCTACCCGCAAACGTTTCAGTCTCTTTGCACCAGTCCTTGTAACTGTCGAAGAACTCCCGTAGCGAAACCTTCGCGTCAGGGTCGAGCACGCAACACTCCTGAACAAACTGCAGAAGGGCGGAACTCGCTTCGAGAGCGTCTTCTCGGACCTCCAGCGAAGACTCTGGCTCGGTGAATTTTCCGTTTTTCTCTAGGCGGTCGAGGCCGTCGAGAGCCCACGCGAAGATGCCCGGGAGTTCCGACCGGAGGATTCGGCTAGTGAGGTCTGACTGCTCCTTGCCGAGGTTCGATACACGCGTCGTGAGGATAAGTAGGCGGTGCATGATTGCGGGGCTTGAGTCGGGGAATCGGGGAGTGACGTTCGACGCGAACATCAACCTGCCGGGCATTTGCCCAGTGAAATCGTCGGAATATTTAATGGATACCGACATGGCATCCTCATCCGTCCAGGTAAGAATACGTTCGACGGACTTCGGTGAGTTTTGAAGGCGCACATCGCTGAATGTTACGAGCGTTTTTCCTAGCGCCGGGGCGAGCGCAGAGCCACCAGCGGAGAGTGCGTCACTGGACATGCCAGCGGTGTTTTCCTCTCCCATGAGAGCGCTAAGGATTCGGATGATTGTGCCCTTGCCGGAACGCATGGGACCCCAGACCCACATTGCCTTTTGGAGGTCTGTGCGCCCCGAAATTACATAGCCGCACCACTCCTGCAGCAGTGAAATCTGGTCTTGCTCGCCCGCAAAATTCTGTTCCAGCATTTGTAGCCATAGGGGGCACCCCTCTGTCACATCGCCCCAGTGGAACGGTAACGCCGTGTACGTGAAAAGTTTGGGGGTGTGTGGCTGGATCTTCCGTGTCCTTAGGTTCAGTAGAACATCCTGCAGATGTACCCACGACTCGCCCGTATGCGATCCGTCGATCCAGTCGCCGGCGACCATTGAGCGGGTGACAAACGGGCTGTCGTCGCCCTCTGTCATATCTGTGCGAGCAACTGCCCGTAGGGCCTTGACGATACTGCTGACCTTGCGGCTCGTCGGTGCCCAATTCTTGAGGGGGGCTACTCCTTCTTCGTCGCCCTCTTTTGGTGCTGTGCGGTATGCCGCGTTGTCGAGAATCCTCATGATCATGTCTTCTAGTTGATCCTCTTTGATTGGGCGCCATGCTGTAGTGCGATCCCACAGCAGCCACTGTCCCCCGGCATAGGTGAGGATAGGGGTTTTTCCGTCCGAAAAACTAAACGGGTGTTCCAGTAGCCAGCGGGCGACAGCGAGTTCATTGCCTGGTGCCGGAGTGACTACTTTCTCTTGCCGTGATACCATCGTCGGTAACGACCTTTCTAGTAGTAGGTGGGGTTGGTTGCGGCTTTCGAGTTGGTGGCTCGGAAGCCGCTTTCTTTTTTCTTCACAGGCCCTTGTATGGGCCAACGGGGGAGAACAATGACTCGACATCTTCTCGTCTAATGCGGACTGCGCGCCCCCACCGGTATGCCGGAAGTGCCCCCTCGCTGATACGCCGGCGAATCGTCAGGTCACTGAGTTGCAGGTATTCAGCCACCTGGTCAATCGTCATGAGCGGTGACGGGGCTGTCTCCTTCTTCTTTGCCATGAAAGCGATTCCCTTCTATTCGATTGCTTTCGGTGACAATCAATACGTTACACCATTGTGGGGGTGCTCTGATGTAGGAAAATGTGAGAAAACGTGTATCGTTACAAGGTTAGGCACCTTGCGGTGGGGTAAAAGGCTTGCTAAAGGTGCGATTGTCCAATGAAATGTGATTTTCATCACCCTGGTTCTCGATGTAGGAAAATGCATGAAAATACCACCCGTATCCGAGGTGGACACTGGGTGGACACTATTACCTCCAGTCCCCGGGCTACGACTCTCCTACCTGCATAAATGTGCCCTATAGAGATTCCCCTAAGCTCCACTAGGAACAAACCCCAGGTCTTGATTGACCTGGGGTTTTGTCGTATTTACGCAGGTCACGGAGGTGCGCTAACCTCGGTATTTAGATCGTGAATGTACTCCATCGTACACCCAATGGACACCGACAGGACACCGAACCCTATGCCCCGCACACCGAAACCACAGTGGATCCCCTCAAAAGCAAAAAACGCGAAGCCTACCGACGGTTTTTGGCGGATTCGCTACGTCGGACCCGACCTCGCCCGGCACTCCCTCTCTGCCGACACCGAACGAGAGGTGCTAAGCCTCTACTATGCGGATCAGGCTGCCATCGCGGACGGCACCTGGGTGCCACCGAAAAAAAGGCGCTCTAGGACGCCCGCAGAGCGCCTAACGCTGAGACAGTGGATAGACAGAGCCATGACTCTCTCCCAGAGCGCCCTACGCCCTCCTAGACCCACAACGCTGCAAAAACGGACGGAAATCCTCGAAAACAGAGTCACAAACCCAGTAGGCGCGGGCGCTAATAATCCCGACATCACTTTCCTTGCCGACATGCCCCTAGCCGCGATCACGAAGGCTGACTGTCAGCGGTGGTTCGATGCTCTCCTGACCACCTACCCGGACTCCCGCGACCGCAGTCAAAAGGCGTGCAAAGAACTCCGAGCGGTACTGAAGGCCGCTGTTGACCGTGACATCATCGCCAAAAACCCCTGTAGCGTCGCTGGTGCGTCAGGGAGGGTCGCCCCCAAACACCCCGACCCTCTCCTTCGCGATGAGGAAATTGACATCATCATCGACGCAATGCCGGAGAGGTATCGGCTAATCACTGCGTTCATGCTTGCGCACGGGTTACGAATAGGGGAGGCTTTGGGGCTTGAACGTGGAGACGTTCGACTATCGCCTGCTACTCCCGTGCCATTCGCACCAGGGTGGGAAATTCATGTGCGCCAGGCACTTGTTAGGGTCACTACCGGCGGTGTAGGGGCTATGACCATGCACCCCACTAAGACATCGTCAGGAGTCCGCACTGTGCCGGTCTTGGGGAAATATGCGCACCTTATTGATGAGCACCTGGCGCTGGGCGTGGACTCTGCACTGGAGGTGCCGTACTGGTTCTCCGAGAGCGACTCAGGCACTCGAACGTTCCAGCTCCTCACCACGTCACCGCGTGGTGGCGCAGTCACTGACAACGGCTATCGCGCGTACCTGAATCGGGTCGTTGAGGATAAAAAATTACAAGAGGGAATTCACCCGCACAGCGGTCGCAAATGGCTCATCACGCGCCTTGCGGAGCAAGGCGCGCACGTTCGAGAAATTGCCTCGATTGTCGGAGACTCGGATCTTGAGGTCATCATGTCGGTCTACATGAAAGTCGACGCCGAGCGTCCGTCGAAACTGATGAAAAAGGTGAATTCCACGATTTCTCGCAAATAGGCCGCGCAACAATTGCTGTTTAGTGACGTGGATTCGTTGTGTTTCTTAATGTTTTACCCCCTTTTTTGATGACACCAGTGACACAGCAGGTCAGGGCGCCTTTTTGGGCAATGACACACCAGTGACACGCCAGTGACACGACAGTGACACACCCTAAAAAACGTCGTCGGTGTCATCGGTGTCATCGCGTGTCATCGCCGTGTCATTGTTCATTTTTACCCTCTGACCTGCTGTGTCACTGGTGTCATCACTTTTTACCTAAAAATTTCGTTGCACATTTTTTTACCCCTCGCATTTACCCCTCGCATTTAACCGTTTTCCCGTTTTTTCGCAGGTTCCTCCACCTCTCTTATCTTTGTCCCTCAAGGACGAGAAAGGTCACCTTCTTCGTCCTTGATTCCGCCGCGCGGAAGCGCGGCGGGCAAAGATGAGAACATATCGACTCTTTGCCTTAAAAACTCTATGGAGAGATGCCGTCAGGAGATCGTCACAGTGACGCAAAAGGAACGTGAGTGACGTCGTGGCGTAGCCGCGACAAAAAGATTTTGGGGTGCGCGGAGCGCTCTGATCGGATCTGCGTCGATAGGTCCGAGCACCGCTGCAGGAGTCACTGAGGAAAGAAAATCGAGAGGGTGTCGGAGTGCCTACAGGCACTGAAAAATATTCCCAACCAAAAATAATTAATAGTTGTGTCACCAAAATTAATCGGGAATGTGCCAGGCTCCCCGATGAAAAATTTTTCACCTCTCAAAAAACTTTCGAGGGCTGCACACGTGCAGCGTTTTTGAAAAATAAAACCCTCCCAGAAAAAATCTGAGAGGGTGAAAATTTTTAGCGGGTGACGTTGTATCGAGGATCATTCCAGAAAGTATCAGACTCTTCTCGGGCGATCTTTCTAGCCTTTGAAACGGAGCGCTCGGAAACCTTGAGGAGTCGCGCGATTTCGGGAATTGACTGCCCGGCTGCGGTCATTACCCCGACCTGTTGGATCACCTCTCGATTCACTACTGGAGGGCGACCGATGTGGGTGCCGCGCGCTCGCGCGGCAGCGATTCCTGCGGCGGTGCGTTCCGCAATCAGATCCCTTTCGTACTCTGCCATTGCGGACAGAAGGGCAATCATTAGACGCCCTTGAGATGTTTCAGTGTCAATGTTCTCCGTGGCGGATTTGATTCGCACGCCGCGACTGGTGAGCTGTTCAATGATTGTCAAAACTTCTGCGACGGATCTGCCAAGGCGGTCGAGTTTCCACACCGCAAGAGAGTCTCCCGCTCCCAGTTTTGGCAGAAGCGCGTCCCGTACAGGACGTTGTGCGGCTCGCGCCCCACTAGCGGTTTCTGCCACAGTTTGCGCGATTCCCATATCTCCGAGTGCGCGGAGCTGTAGCTGTAGATCTTGTTGTGGAGTGGAGACGCGAGCATACCCCACCTCGATAGGGTCGCGACTTCCTGCGGGGACTAAACGCGAGAGCGCATCTAGGGAAACCTGTTCCCACTCGCCCCTTGTTAAAACGTTACCTTATCGCGGACGCTGACAAGCTGTCCGCTGCGATGGAAGCTTCCCTGCACCAATACATCTACGACGGTGCCTGCGAGTTCCTTAAGCAGGAATGGGAGCGCGACCATGAGCCAGTGGAAGATTCCGTCATCGAGGACTAATTCAAAAATCCAATGGTCATACGCGCAGTAGCCTTGGCCACAAACCCTGACAAGACTCGAAAGGAACAGTAACTATGAGTACACGTATAACCTGTGAATTCGACCTGGAGTTCACAGGGGTTACCAATTACCGTGAAAAGGTAGATAAGGGGGTGGTGATTGTTCCGGGAGCGGAATCATCACGGACGGAGACTTACAACGCTATCCGCACTACTTTCCCCGATTCCGAGGCGGCCTCGCTGATTCTCGCCCCTTGCACGGTCGGGTGTCGCGTCGTTATTAGCGCGAAATCTACTGAGACGGTTTCTGTGACCCTGGGAAGTGGGGAGTCGGTAATCGTTTCCTTTACAGGTGATCTTGAGGATACCTGCGAGAAGATTATGTCCCGACTAGCCGAGGTTTTTTACTCTGACCCGTCTAGGTACACCCCGGAGGAGGTAGACGCAGCATTCTACCTCGTTGGGGAGTTCTTGCCGTCGTTGATTGAGATTACTACGGAACGCCTCAACGAACCGGAGGAGTAACACCCGTGCGCGTTGGCATTGATCTTGATACGGTGTGCGCTGGCTACGTCAGCGCGGTGCGACACGTGGAAGAAATTACTGACTTTTGGGGTGGGAAGCACCCCTCGGTGAGGGCTTATCAGCCTGAACTCCGCGGTTCAACCGCAGGGCAGCGTAGCCCCTGATCCGTAAACCGCATGTCCTAGCATTTAGCTAGAGACAGGAATCCCCCGCCTTCAGGTGCGGGGAGGACTTCAACAGCGTAAAATTCCCTACAGCCCATAGGTACTGGTTGACCGCGATGGACGCAGGAGCCGTGGTCATTGTGGCGGGGCAGGATTTCCCAGAGGGACTTGCTAGAGGCCGTGGAGTGCATTGCCGTCACAGATGTGGATTCTCGGTAGAGGCGCCACCAATAAGTAGCGCAGAAGCCCCCGCCTTTAGGCGTGGGCACTCTTGGCGCATTTGGGTGGAGGTTTAGTCGAAAATCAGGGGATCAGGGCGCAGGCAACATAATCGCCGGCGAGGTCGGTGTCGGAGTCGAGTAGAGTGCGGGGGTTGCCGAAGGACCAGTCGGGGCCCTCTTCGGTTTCTTTCACATCGACGATGTAGCCCTTGGTTTCTTCAAGGAGTCCCTCGTAGTCGATGCCGTCACTGTCATCTAGTTCGTCGGGTCCGTTTACCAGGGCGCAGTAGGCCGTTGTGGAGATGTAGCCGGTGATGACACTGCCCCCGAACTGTTCGGTTACGAGATCCCAGTATTCGCTGTCGGTGAGGTTGGAGTCAACAATCATGCTGCTGATTATATCGTACTGGGGTTATTTCCAAACGTAGTCGGTGGAATCCCAGTCCAGGACGGGGGCGAGGGCTTCTGCGACGGGGAGTACGAATTGGTCTACCACTCGCTGTAGCGAGTCAGAGGGAGAAAACTGTTGGTTGGGGTAGATAGACAGGATTGATTCGCCGTTGAACGCGTTGGAGTCGGACATTGCGGTTCCAGTTACCTGGACATCAAGCCCCTCGTTCCGTAGGTAGTTTTCAACGCGATCCGCGTACTCGTCGATACCTGCTGTAGTGTAGCCCTCCGCGGATTCCGAGTAGAACTCATCTGGGATAAGTTCCTCTGTCCATGCGTCGAGAGCGTCAAGGACACCGACCTCCACGCACCAGTCGTTGAGATCTACCAGATTGAGGGAAATATCTGCATTAGCGGGGTGGTCAATGGTGTAGGAATCACCCTCGGCTTCCACAAGAGAGTTATCTAGGTGGAGAGGGGCGAGATTAGTAAAAGAGATTTCCATGCGTTTCATCATATCACCTCTTATGTGGTACGATTTTTGGTGCGCCTAACGAAAGGACTTTTAATATGGATAGCTACTCTGATAACACTTTGGATCTCGCTTTTGACGCGATCGAGCTTGCCGCGGAGAAGCTCGGCATTGATGCCAGCAAGTTGGTTGAGGACGGGGCGGATTACCAAATCATGCTAGAAGATGTCTGCTTCGAGATTGAGAACAATGACGACGGTTCGGGGTCGTACAAGAATGTTCAGCGTATGACCCAGAAGGCGGTTAGTGTTGCTCTGCGGCACCTGCCAGACGTGCCGCGTTCTTAACGACAAAAGAAGACCCCTCCCCCCGCCGTTTTGTTTGGCGGGGAGGGGTGTTTTGTGCCGTAGGCGCGGTCTACAGGGACTCTACGACACTGTGGGGGACAGTGGCGGTGATTTCAAGATTTTTAGTGCAAGGATTCCCCGCCCCTTGTGATCGAGGGGAGGAATTGCACACCTAAGACCGTTTCTTCTGCCCCTGAATATGCCGACGCACCGTATCCTCACTAGCCCCACCGACCCAAAATACGTTGAAGGCAACCACAAACCCAATCCCCAAAACTTCCACCCCCTTAAGTCGAGGATACCAAGTTCATAAACCTGATGAGAGTCGCGTTTTAACTCCATAAAACCTCTGGTAACATGTTTTCTATGAACGCCAAGCAGGTACACCAACGCACCATCACGGTGCCCCTTGACGTATCTGAAGAACAGCGCCAACTATTTATTCGCGTTATCGAACTCTACAACAAAGCGTGGAGCAACGTCGTTTCTTGGTGTACCAAGAACCACTCGGTAAACCGCTCACGCCTACAGAAAGAGCTTTACCACGAACTCCGCGAAACCTACCCCGAACTACCATCACAGTTCATCTCCATAGCACTGAGAGACGCAGCAGGTTCCGTTAAAACGTGGAACGCGAATAACAAGAAAAAACGCTGGGAAACGAAGGCTCAACGCCGACGCTTGACGCTCAACTACGACCTGCGCGTCATGTCCATGCGGGGCAATCTTCTGTCTCTAAGTACCTTGCATGGAAACAAACGCCAGAAATTCCTTGTCGCAATCCCCAGCTGGTTCACCAGCAGATACCCTGGTGCGGCGCTAAATGCGGCGAAATTATCAGTGAAGAAAGACAGGGTTCTCCTTCACTTGATTTACCGTGTTGAACCTGCCGACAAAATCGCTGGAACCGAGATTGTCGGGATTGATCGTGGAATTAAGAACATTGTTGTGACCTCCCGCGAAGGAGGTGACAACACAATATCTAGTGCGAAGACCCGAGGGGTTAAGCGTCGCTATGCGTATAATCGTGCGACTCTCCAAGCAAAAGGCACTCGATCAGCCAAGCGTCGGCTTAAGGCAATGGCTGGTCGGGAAAAGCGGTTTATCTCGGATGTTAACCACCAAATCTCGAAGCGTTTGGCACTGGATCCGAATGTAGGCACGTATGTTCTGGAGGATCTTACTGGTATTGGTAAGACTCGTGAGAAATCCCGTCGTAGGCTTGGGAAGAAAATGCGGTGCTGGGTGTCTGGCTGGTCGTATTTTGAGTTGGAGTTTTTCCTTGTTTACAAGTGTGCGCTGGTGGGGAAGGGTGTTGAGTTTGTTTCTCCGGCGTACACGTCTCAGCGTTGTAATCGGTGTGGTTTCACTGCTCGGGGGAATCGTAGTGGGGCGCGTTTTGATTGTGGGCGTTGTGGTTATAGTGCGGACGCGGATTGGAATGCGGCGTGTAATATTCGGGATAAATACCTCTTTGCTATCGACGGCAAAGCAGGGTGTAGTCAACCACCCGTGATGGATGAGGCTTTTAGTCTACGTCCAAGCCCTGACCCCTGCGGTCAGGGTAGTTGACACTCGACCCAGGTAAAAGTCCTCTGGTAGGTCGTAGCCTTCATCGACGGTGGTGTCTACGGCGTGGACGAGAGCGTCGATGACATCTTCTGCATTGGTGTCGGCGGAGATGTTGACCTGGGTGTTTTCTTCGCGGACTGCCTTGTAGTCATCAATTTCGCCGTCGTTGGCGAAGCCCCCCCGATGACGTTGATGATGATTTCTGGGGAGTCGCTGGTGTTGATGCTCCAGGCAACGGAAGATTCGATGCCGGTGTGGTCGAGGAGTTCTGGGGTTAGAAGAGTCGGGGGGTTACGGTTCCTGTTGCAACGTCGATGACTGCTACCCCAAGGTGGCCTCCGTCCTCGATTCCTTGTTCTAGGTTGTACACGCCGGGGGTGTGGTCGATGGGGTGTCGGTTGGGATTGCCTTTTTCGGTGTTGCGGTGACCGTGGATTTGTGTGATGGACTCTCCTGTCATGGGGTTGTGGAGGGTGAGGTGGTGATCGACGTTTGTGTAGGTTGTTGCGCCCCGGTATGCCTTTGCCCGGTCGGAGGTTCCGTAGATGTATTCGCGGTCTGCGGGGGTGAGGGCGGGGTTAGCGACAGAGCGGATAGTGTTGGTGAATACTTCGTTGGTGACTCCGCCATGGGTGATGAAGAAGTCGTGATCTGCGACGGTGAAGAAGAGGTAGGGGACGAGTCGGGTGCAGAATCGTTTGAGGTCGCGTTTGTCTACTCCGTTGGAGGTGAGTTTGTTGACGGTTTCGCGGGTGGAGACGTAGGGTTTGTCGTTGGTTCCGTGGAGGATTTCGCGGAGGTTTTTTTCGTGGTTTCCTTCTAGGAGGATTACGTTATCGCGGGGTTCTGCGACGGTTTCGTACACTCCGAGGGGGTCTGGGCCGCGGTCGAAGAGATCTCCGACGAAGATGTAGAGGTTGCTGGGGTTGTCGATTCCTCCGAATGCGTCGAGTGCGGTGTGTAGTGGTGTGCTGCAGGAGTGGATGTCTCCGAATACGATGACACGGCTGTAGTCTGCGGGGGTGATTCGACGGAGGGTGGTGTCTTCGTGGGAGGAGATGAGGATTCGGTTGACAGCGCGGAACAGTGCGTCCTCTGGTGCTCCGCCGCTTTCCTGGTGGTCTTTTCGGTCGATGGTGACGGGAATGAGGTCGGGGTGGTTCGGCTCGGTTTCTGTTTTTCGGTAGATGTCTTCGAGGATGTTCTCGTCTACTCGGTGTGCGGTTGTGCGGTTGCGGTTGCGGTTGATGAGTTCTTCTAGGGGGGTGGCTTGCTGCATGTTGACGAGGTAGCAGGTGTAGCCGTACTTGGTGGCTTCGTCTACGAGTCGCCCCTGGGACTTTTTGCTGGGGTGTGTTCCGTCGATGAAGATGGTTGACCCCATGCGTAGCCGGTTGGTGACGATACGGTTGAATGTGTCTGTGATGTCTCGCTCGGTGTGGATTGTGGCGTATCGGGTTTCTCCGTCGAGAGAGTGGACTGTGGGGGAGAAAATGTCGCGGAGGGTGTCTCGGGACACGGTGAGGTGGTTGACTCCAAGTCGGTTAATGAGGCTGGTTTTTCCGCTGCCGGGGGCTCCCTGCAGGATAAACATTTGTTTCATGGGGTGGGTTCTCCTCTAGGAATTGCGGTTAATCAATGTTCTGTTATGCGTTATCGTAGCCAGATAAGGAGGTTGTGGGCAAGTTCCCCCACCCCTGTACTGGGGGCGGGGTTAGGGAGGGCTGTCGGGTATAATGAGGGGAAAATAGGGGTTCTTCTGTTTCTCCCTCCCCCTCTGGGGTCATGGGGATTTTTTGAGAGGCTGGAGTGCCGCAATGGATTGATCAAGCGGGGTAGAGGAAATATGCCAGAGGTATCTGCGGACACTGATCGGTTAAATAAGGCTGCCGAGGATTTGGAAGAGGCAGCGGCTAATCGTGAACGTGATGACGAGAAGAAACCCGATGGGGCTGACCCCTTCGCTGGGGCTTCTGATGACGCTGACGCTGAATCAAAAAAGAACCTTCGTCGAGTGCAGGACACCGCGGATACGCTGCGGGGCGCTGCGGATAGTATGCGGGAGCAGGATACGTCGTCGGCAACGGAGATTCAGTCTGTTGATCCTACGCCCGCAACGTCGCCGTCCGTGACCGCGGGGTTCCTATCCCAGGCTAATAATGGTGGGGGTGCTGCGTCTGCCCAGCAGCAAGCAGTCCAGATTCAGCAGATGATGGAGGCGCAGCGCCAGCAGGCGCAGCAACAGTGGTTCGCTCAACAGCAACAGCAGCAGGCGCAGCAGCAGTGGTTCGCCCAACAACAGCAGCAGCGAGCGCAGCAGCAACAGCAGTGGGCAGCGCAGCAACAGTGGCTTGCTCAACAGCAGCAGGCGCAGCAGCAACAGCAGCAGTGGCTTGCGCAGCAGCAGCAAGCACAGGCTATGCAGAATGCGACCCCAGCAACAGTTTCCCAGCCGCAGCAAGCAACCGTGCCCACGGGGGGAACAACATCGTCAGACGGAGCGCTGAAACTAAGCAATGATGATTTAGCGGAAATTCTCCGCGCAACCGACGGTGGGGGCGACGGAGACATGGACTCGGGTGATGACTCCACTCGCCTGTCGAGCGACACGGGCACATCGGACGGGGACAGCGATATGGGCGATGACGATCCGAATGCCCCCACTGGGCACTACCTCAACCCAGACGCGTCCGACGCTGACCGAGAGTCCAATGCTCGGGCGGAAACCACCGTCATCATTGGTGATTCCACTACAGTCCAGATTGAGGACGCGCTGGCGCAACGACTCGATGAAGACGGGGTTCCCTACACGATTGACTCCAAGGGGGGCAGGGCAATCATCGAGGGCGGTGACGGCAGCGGACTGTCCGCAATCCAGGCGCAGAAAGCCGCGCTCGGTGGCGGTAGCGAGAACACAAACTGGTTCATTGGATTGGGCGTTAACGACGCCAACAACATCGCCGCGAACAGTGGTGTCAGCCAGGCTGACCGTATCGCGCAGGTCATGGACGAGCTTTCCGATCAGGGAACAGTGTACTGGCCTATGGTGGACATCAGCCCAGACGCAAGTACCGGCTACGATTTAGGGCCAGAGGTAGATGAGTTCAACAACGCTCTGCTTGACGCGGAGAAAGAGTACCCGAACCTTCGTGTTGTGTCTTGGAATCCGTCCGATGATAAGTACCGTGACGGTATCCACTACAACGAGGCGGGCATGGATGAGCGTGTTGACATGATCGCTGACGTTATCCAGTAGCCCCCAGGTTTTTGCATAACCCCAGGTCGCGCCGGCTGCTCAATTTTGAGTAGCTGCAATCCACCGTGCCACTCGGGGAATAAAACAACCCCGCCAAGGGAGACACCATGTTGGGTTTCCCAGGCGGGGTGTGTTGATTCTTTATGGGGCGTGATTAGCGATACAACGCTCGTGCGTCATCGCGAATCGGCCAGCCCAATGAACCATTGAAGGACTTACCGTTCTTTTCCAGGTATGCCTTCAAGTCCATGGTTTGCTGCGCTGCCCAGAGTTCCTGCTGGGGGGTAATGTCCATGTCCATCAAGTCTGGGAACTCCTGCAGGAGGCGTGCAGCGACGCGCGCTGCGGCCAGGCTATCTGCGTCCGCGGAGTGCGCCTCATCGTCCGACAACGGCACGCCGTAGTGCTTTGCGACGTCCACCAGTTTCCGGGAACCCCGACGCCAGCGATCCATTGCTCGGTCAATGACCAGAGGATCCATGACGGGCCCCTTGATTTCGAACTCTCCACCAGAGAGGACGTACAGCATTGACAGGTCGAAGGCTGCGTTATAGACAACAACAACCTTGTCCTCGGCCCAAGCCTGGTATAGGTGGTTGATTACCTCCCATACGACCTTATCGTGTGGCTGTCCGTGCTTTTCGGCGTACTCGGTTGTCACGCCGTGTACGTTGGCTGCGGCGCTGGGGATTTCCACGCCTGGGTTAGCGAGCCAGTTGTGTGACGCAACTTCGCCGGTAACCGTGTCAACGTCGGTGCATGACGCGGTGACAATGCGGTCATTCAGGGGATCCACACCAGTGGTCTCTAAGTCAAATGAGCAGAATTGAAGGTTCATGGAAAATTACTTTACCTCACCGCGGGTCGTAATGTCCCATGCGAATTCCAGTAGGGGGTAATCCGACTTAGGGTAGCAGTTAGCCCAGGACGTTTTACCGGTCTTGCGTCGCAAGGGGGCATGACCGCGCTCGCGTTGGTACAACTGGCTGCAGAACTGGCGGAATTGGGTGAGTGTCTGTACAGAAAGGGGGATCCCCTTGGTGGCTACGAACTCGTCTGCGGTAACGAACTCGGTGGTCGGGTCTTCTGGAAGCACTACTCCCGGAAGCCCATTGTCCAGCGTAGACGGTTCCTCTTGATGATCTGTGTCCTCGCGGTCGGTATCTCGCGAGGAGCCCTTGTTGATCCCAAAGACGCTCGAAAAGATGTCTTCCAACAAGGGATCCTCTGGGGAGGAATCGTCCTCGGGGTGGTAGTCAACGCAAGGTACTTCTTCGGACTTCTTGAGGAAGGTGAGGATTAACTTAACCGGGTCGGATTCCATCGGTTCTGGGGCTTCGGTATCCACAGGGGCGGATTCTCCGCCGCAATTGCAGCATGAGCAGTTTCCGGCTCCCTTTGGGGTGCTGTCCTTGATGGTTTCTGGGTGGAATCGACGTTGGGCTGCAGCCAGTTCCTTAGATACTACCCGGATACGCTCCCGGTCAGTGGCGGTGGGAGCAATACGCAGTGACTGGCGCAGGAGGTCTTGCACCTCGTCGATATGGCGGTGAATACCGTCCTTCCCGAATACCAGGACACCACCGTTGTTTGCCGAGGTCTTTCCGAGAAGATTCTGGAGAGTGCAGAGGGGGAGGACCTGGCTGAGGGGAGCGAGGGCAACAAAGAGGTTTCCGTCCTTCTCAAATCGGACGAAATTGAACATGACGGGGAACTTCCCGATAGTGGTTTTCTGAACATTGTTTTGCATACCACTCACGATACGGGTAGGCGAATACGCCTGTCAATCAGGGAATCACCCCCGCCCTCCCCCCCTGGGGGTGGTGGTTACTGTTCGGTGCCCCATTCCCGTGTTACTGCGAGAGCAGCGTCTGGGGTGCGGGCAATAATGCCCTCGACGATGGTTTCTCCCCAAGGGGCTTCGCCGTAAGTGTAATCTACGTCCTCGTCGAAGTCGCCAGCGGATACCTCGACCATTCGCATTTCGATGACGCAGGATTCGGGGAGGTAGTTGGATAGTTCGTCTGCGGCTTCCTCGACCTCGTAGTCAGCGCCGGCGTAGCCGTACACTGGGCACGTGTCTGCTCCGTTGCGCCATTTCTGCAGGTCGGATTTCCAGATGAGGAACCGTGGGAACGCCGAAAAGGAATCCTTTTGGACTTCCGTTCCCGAAAGGTCCTCCCACTCGTAGTCGGCGGGGACCTGCAGTTCGGTTACCACGTCGGTCTGCAGGCTTCCGAATACGGCACTGTCCCTGCCGTCCTCCAGCAGCCCCACCGCGACTAGCGGAACTAGTGTTCCGTTTTCGTCGCGGCTGATTACGCCGACCTCTTCGATGTTGTTGAGCCACGAACCGTCCGCGATTCGCATGAATTCGGTGAACATTCTCGTATTCTTCTCCCTCTTGGGCTTATTGCCGACCAAAGGTGAGCGAGAAGTTACTGCTCCCACTCGATGAGAGACAGGTTCATTGCTGCATAGGTCGGCTTCGCGTCATCTCCGCGGTGGACAACAGCGCTTTCGATGATGTCCTTCACATCATTATAGCGTTCCTCGTACATTGCGTCTTCGGAGTAGAGGACCTTGCAGACAACGCACCAGCGCACACCAGGGGCGAATAGGAACATTGCGGTAGGGGTGTCTTGGTCGTTGCCGTAGATGAATAGTGCTTCGCCCCATTCCGACTGCCCGTCTTCGACGATGATGTTGTTGTCGATCAAGGACTGTCGCTGCTGGTCGATGAACTCGCTTCCAGTGTTTTCGGAAGCGGGTAGTGCGACGCAACTGAACTCCGCGCGGGTTCCGTCAGGGAAGGTGACGTATAGCCCCTCTGGTGGGCGCCCGTCTGTTTTGTGCCATTCCAGATCGACTGGTTGGTATGAATTGTCTGGGGCGAGGACGAACGCTGGGATTTCCAGATTCATAGAGGTCATCTTCAGCGTCTTGGTGGAGGCGTGCTTGCCCTTGTCTTGTGGGCGGTAGAGGTCATCGCTGTCCCATGGACCGTATGTGACTCCGGGGACGAATACGCCGCTGGTGATATGAACCATGACGGTGTTGTCGTCGTTGTACACGACACCAACGTCGGTGCTGTCCATGCCCCATACGATACCACCGAGGTATTCAAGGATTTCCTTGACGAGGCGGTCGGTGTTGCCCTCGTTGAGGGCGTTGCGGGTTTCGATGACGATAGGGTCATCGGAGGTTCCGTTTGCTTCGATGTCGTCGAGCAGGGCGCGGGTTACCTCTGTGACGGTGCCAGAGTATTCGTATTGCAATTTACTGTTCCTTTGGGGTGTCGATGAAGAAAGCGTTAGCGAGGAGGACGATCATGGACAGCATGGCGAGTAGCCACACTCCGTTGTAGGTGGTGGCAGTCAACACCCAGTATGTCATACTCACAGCGGCGATGGTTGCGGACACTTTGCTGACGGTGTTCATGGCGGAGCCTCCTTTTCCTGTCCCCTGCGAACACTTGGTTGAGGGGTGTCTTGGTTTTTCTGTTGGCTATTACCGTAATTGGTGTCGTTCCAGCAGTCAATCCAAGGGGGTGGTTGCGGGGGGGGCGACAGGGGAACGCCCCTCCCCTGGTGACCACGCCGGAGGGGGGATAACTGGGCGTAACCGCGGGGAGGGGCACTAGGGGGCGTGTTTTATCCCTTTGGGGCACTGTCGATGATGTACTTCATGGTGTACACCGTGTCTGGTAGCTGGTGGGCGTCTTGGCTGGCTTCGATTTCTGATGCGATGAACTCGCGGAAACGACGTACACGGTCAGAGTCATCTGTGGCAGTAGACAGCATAATCAGCGCGGACAATGTGGTTGGTACACCGAGTTCGAAGCTGGAGAGGTAGCTGGAGGTATCTCCTGCGACAGCGGCTTCGTCGAAGTTCGAGCCTGGCGTGTATCCCGCTGGGAGGCGACCTGCCATGGGGGTGAGTGCCTTTGCCTTTTCGTAGGCGGAGGTGCGCTCCCGGTCCATGGTGAGTCCGTCGCCGAAGGTGACCACGCTTTCCAGGGTTCCTACGGTGTCGTTGAGGCTGCGGAGTTTCATCTCTGGAGTCGCGAATGCTCCCGCGGTGGGGGAGAATTGTTCTGCCAGCCATACGCCCTCGGGGATAGAGCACCCGTAGGGGACGTAGGACACGCCGTAGGTGGTGGCGAGGACGTAGCGGTAGGTAGTGCCAGAGTTGAACACGCCGATAGCGCCAGAGAGTCGGTCGTAGCCGTTGTCAGACCAGTTGTGGTACACGGCAGCGGCACGGGTGTATGCCCCGGCGCGGGGGGTGGACATGCTGTCGAGGTCGCTGATTCCATGTGCTCCGGCTGGGAGGAATCCCGAGTTGGCGTTGCCTGGTGCGCGGAGAGAGTAGTTTGTTTCCTCTCGGGTGGCTGCACCGGTGGTGTTTGTTTTCACCTTCGGTGCGGACGATGGGGTGGTGACTTGCGCCAGTGGTTTCACGTCATCGAATGGGTTGGAGGACGAGAATACCTTGCCGCGAGAAGACCCGCCGGAAGCGGAGGAACCTCCGCCGACACCGCCCATGCCGCCGCCCATGGCGCCCATCATTGGGGCACCCATCATTGGGGCACCCATACCTCCGGTCGCGCCGCTCTGGACGTGACCAGTTGCGGCACCGGCGGAAGACAGGCGGGTTTGTGGCTCGCCTGGGTTGCTGTTATCGGCGGACAGCATGGTTTCGTTCTCGCCGCTACCCGTTGCTGGGTCAGTCTCTGGTGCCTGCTCTGGTGCTGCTTCTGGGGCAGGAGCCTCTGCTGGCGGCTGCTCGGGGGCAGGCGCGTCAGCCGGCGGTTGCTCTGGTGCTGCTTCCGGGGCGGGCGCGTCAGCCGGTGGCTGATCTGGCGCTGGCGCTGGGGCTTCCGCTGGGGCGGTGCTACCAGCGTCATCTGCCCCCGGAGGGGTTTGCCCAGGGGTGTGATCGAGGCGACCCGATACCTCCCCGTCACCGTACTTGAACTCGCCGCTGGTATCACCAACACGGAAGGACGCTTCACCACTGTTGCCAGACAGGTGCCCCTTCGCGGAGACAGGGGTGGTTGCCTGCATGTTCTGGTCAGATAGTTTCTTCAGCGCGTCACCGGCTGGGTTGGTGGACGGTGCGGCTGTCGGCTGGGAACCAGGGGTTGTGTTGAACTGGTTGTTGTTAGCCGGGTATGCGCCCAGTGGCTGCTGGGTGGCATTGCCGGTTGCAGCCCCGTATAGCATTCCACCGAAGTCCCCAAGCGCCTTGCTGAGGTTGCCGATGATACCGCCTGGCTGCGCTGGTTGCGCGCCAGCTGGCACACCGTAGGGGGTACCCATGCCCGCGGGTGTTCCCATGCCCATAGGGGAACCGTAAGGGGAGCCGGTTGCGCCCATGCCGTAAGGGGACGCGCCCATGCCGTAGGGGGACCCCATGCCCATAGACGAACCGTAGGGGGAAGCGCCCATAGCCCCGTAAGGGGAACCCATGCCCATGCCCATGGGGGTGCCGTAGTTACCGTTCATTCCGCCGGCTCCGCCCATCATGGACGTGGCAGTTGTTGCGAAACCAGTAAGGGCGCTGCCGACTGCCCCTGCTGCGGCTGGGATGACGGAGATGACATCGTTAATGTCGAGGGGCTGACCAGATACCGCTTTCTGGACAATAGTGTCCTGTACTGCGGAGAGGTTCGTTGCTTGCCCCATAACGTTGGCTTGCGCGTCGGAAAGTAGCATCTGCTTCTGCATGTTCACGGCGTCTTGCGACCAGTTTTCACGCTGGGCTTGGTTCACCATAGCCTGATAGTCCAGGTGGTACTGGTCATCAATCGCGTTCATGTTTGCAGACGCGGAAACGAGGTTATCTCCGTAGGTGCGCATTTTTAGCGCCAGCTCGCGGTGCTTTTCTGCGTCTTTCGTCAAGTCTTTTACGGACTCTCCGAGTTCCGCGTCGGCAGCGTCGGCGGTTTTACCCTCCATGCTGTCGGAGATTTCGTCCTTGCTCTTGCCGACCTTCTTCGCGCTTTCCTCTAGCTCGTCGGCTTTCTTCTCGTGCGATTCCGCCTTCCTGTAGAAGTCATCCGGGTTTTCGTCTGGGAAATTCGGGCCCAGGACAACAGCGGACTCGGGGTTGTTATTCGGTTGTGGTGACACGTTACTTCATCTCCTTTAGCAGGTTCTCGCGAACTTGATCAATTTGCCTTTGGACGCGCGGATCTCGGACTTTCCACAGCTCTTGTAGTTGCTTGTTGAAGATTCCCTTAAACTCGCGGGCTAATTCCCATGGGAGTAAATCTGGGGTGAGATTGTTGTGGGCTGTCACCACTACGCACCGGGGGCTTAATGGCCATGCGGTTAAGTGCTCTGACGCGATTGCGTCAAACACCTCATTAGATTCGGTCACTGGTTACCACGCTCCCCAAAAGAAAACTGTCAGTGTAGTTGCGAAAAGTAGGGGCGGTCGCGTTGGCGCTTCACGGGGAATGCCGCGCCCCCTTTTTTCCTGTGCTTTACCTATCCAATGATAGCAGACCAGCGCCCATACATTAGGGGAGGGAAAAACAAAAACCTCACCCCAATTTCGGGGGTGAGGCTAAGTCAGGGGAGGAGCAGTTTTTACGTTCCGTGGAGGTTGCTGAGATCAACCTTGTGCTCACGCATCCATGCGAGGGGGTCGATACGCTGATCACCGTCGAACACCTCGAAATGCAAGTGCGGGCCGGTAGAGAAGCCAGTGTTGCCCATTTCCGCAATCTGCTGTCCGCGTTTTACTTCCTGCCCAGGCCGCACGAGGATACGGTTCAGGTGACCGTACCCAGTTCCCAGTCCCTTGGCGTGCTCCAGTTTGATCCACTGCCCGTACCCGGAAACCCACCCAGCTTCCTTCACTACGCCGTCGGAAGGGGCGTAGATTGGGGTACCCACGGGGTTTGCGATGTCGATTCCGTAATGGAAGCTTCCCCACCGCATACCGAAGATGGAGGTTAGGGTTCCGGCTGCGGGAAGGTCGAATAAGCGTTCTTCTACTTTGGTGCGGAAGATGTTCGACATGGAATTGAAGATGTTTACGTTGTCCATTGTGCCGCTAGTTTTGAGCACTGGGACGGCTCCCGCGGCGGGAGCGATTCCGATGAGTGCCCCTGATGCCAGGGCGATAGACACGATTGTTGTACGGATCTTTTTCACAGTCACAAACTCCAGATGGGCACACCCCCTCAATTTTTGGTGTCCTTTATGTTTTTTAGGGAGAAGATGAGGGGGTTAAGGTAATGACACTGTATAACGTTAGCATATCCAACTGTGGCTGTTTAGCGTAACTAATCCTACATATGATACAATCATTCATACACAGCAGGAGACACAGCAAAAAGGAACAAACATTGGCAATCAGAGTATCGCAAGCAGCCGAAATCCTTGACGTCTCCCCTCAAACCGTACGGAACTTCTGCAACACCGGCATGTTAAAGTACCGACTCAACACCGCCAACCAACGAGTCTTCGACAAAGACGAGCTCATCGCCTTTAAACGCAAACGCCAAGGACTCCCGCCACTAATCCAGCACCACTACTTCTACGTGAGAACATCGTCCAAACAGGATGTCTCCCTGGAAAACCAGATTTCCAAACTAGAAGACAATTACGATGTTGAGCATACTATCTTCAAGGATGTATCATCTGGGCTGTCCGACAAGAGGAAAGGGCTAAATGCTCTATTTAAGGAATTGGAATCCACAGACGGGAAGAAAGTGGTCTATGTAACCAATAAGGATAGGTTAACTAGATTTGGATTCCGCTATATAGAGAGGTACTTCTCCATTCTCAACACGGAGATTGTGGTTCTTGACTCTGACGATACCAAAGAACCCCATGAAGTTTTGATGCAAGACTTCATGAGCCTCCTCGCCTCCTTCTCCGGTAAATTCTACCGACTCCGCGGATGGGAACAACGCAAAAAATTCCTCAGAGATGTCCAGGAGGAGGTGAACCAGCATAGCTAGGGATTCCATCTACAAAGCTTTCTCCGCTCAACCATGTGCTGCATTCACTGTGGTCAAAGGTGGTTTAGAAGAGATTGATTTGCGTGATGTTCTTGGTCTCCTTGAGAGGGATGTACGGTTCATCACAGATATGGTGGGGTGGCAGCTATCCACCCCTGGGGTTCTGGAGACTTACCTCGATTATGACGGTAATATCACTCAGCCCAACACCTTGGGAAGAACACTGGGATTCACCCTCCCCGCAGATGTCCTCAAAGGCTTTATGAAAGGAAAATCTGGATTATCCAGGTATGAGTTCTTGTTTCAAGACCGGCTTGTCCGGGAACTGAGTTCTTGGGCGGAGCGATACAAAGCTGTCAACAATGAATCCTCCAAGTATATATCTCAAGGATGGAAGAGGACTGCTGACGGCACCAGACCTACCGACCTGATTCCCGAATACCATTTGTCAGCGGTCAATAAGCAGTTCGCTTATGTGAATAATAATCCAGTTGTTGATGGTGAAATTCGGCTAAGAATTATCATCAACGGCTCATGGCATGAGCTTCGCTTCCCCTTTGACAATAAGCGTTTCGGAGACTGCAGAAGGGTTACCCTACCGAATGTAAGAGTTTCTGGTGGTCGAATCGTATTCGATTTCACAGCTGAATACGAGTACATCTACCGTGCGTTCTCCGACCGCTACATTGTTGGCGTTGATGTTGGCAAAACAACGTATGCGACAGCGGTTGTGTACGACAGGGAAACCGAAAATGTTGCCCACGTTTACGTGATGTCACGAAGGGCTTGTTCACTACAGAACAGCATTACTGCGACGGAGAAGCAAATCTCCCACCTGCATAAACACTATGGTGCTGATTACCCCGAAATCCCATTGCAGCGTGCGTCTCTTTCGAATAAGCGTAGGGAATTAGCAATCCTAGTAGCCCAGGAAATCGCTGATATTGCAGAAGTGTGGGACAACGCCGTCATCGCGGTCGAGGACCTTTCCTGGGTTAAAAACACCATGCAGAATGGTAGGTGGAATCGGGGTGGGTTTGTTTCATGGCTGGAACACTTCCATGCATTGAATGGGGGAAGGCTAATCAAGGTTAACGCCTACAACACTTCTCAAGAATGTCCGCATTGTCATGGGAAAGTATTACACCCGCGATGGAAGGACTCCTACTGTGGTGATTGTGGCGTTTTGTGGGATAGGGATGTTGCCGCGGCAATTATTATTGCTCAAAGAGCCGTGAAGACTGTTGAGAAGTGTATTGCGACTAGGGGAAAGTCCAAGAAGTTAACCTGCAACAGGTGCCGAAGAACGCCTGTGACTAGGCAAACGTTAAAGTATCCAGGAAGGGATAGAACCAAGAACAAGCCGACCAGTAAGCGCCCCCTAATTAACAGGAAACATTGGAGAGAATACTCTCTCTTTGTGAAGAATCGGTGCTCCGCATACTGCAGTGATGACAGGATGGTATATGCGGATGGTACTCGTTTGGGTAGTGCCAGGACTCTTGAAAAGCAGCATGATAATGATTCTACGGTTCTACTGCTGTAGGATTTGTAAGAAATTATCTACCATATAGTCGTAGAACTTTTTAAATCCCCTGCCCCCGCTGACTAGAGGGCAGGTTTTCGGGGGTTTGCAGCAGCAATAAAATCTGCTAATGTTAAGGGCACGCACCCCGCATAAACCGTGCTCGGAGCGTCAACGCCAAACAATACCAACCCAAGGATTAAGGGGTATGACATATGACTGGAATTGATTTCACCGCAGTTGACTGGGACTACATCACCACCAACCTGCAGGCGTGGATTAACACTGCCTCGTACTGGGATTGGGTGTTCTAACCCCAGTGATTAGGTGGTAGCGAAAAACACCCCTTTCCCACTGTTGCTGACACACCTGGCGGAATCCCGCAAGGAAGCGCAACGAAGAAGAAAGGGGCGTTTTGTCGTATTTGGGGAGGAAACTCCCTGGTTTTAAGCCTGTGCGCCGAACCGCTCGGCAGACCACTGCAGCAGTCGCTCGCGCTGCAGCGGACCGACACCCTGCAGCCGACGTCGAGGAGAGATACTCAGATCCTCCAGGGTCTTATCGGCTGTTACTGGACCTACTCCGGGGTGGGCAATGAGGATTGCGCGTACCTTCGTGCGGGCCGCTACTACGTCATTGGAATCAACGCGAGCGAACACGTCAGCCAGGCTAACCCGACCGTCGTGCAGGTCGGCTAGCAGCGCCGCGCGCGCAGCCCGAATTTCGGTTGCTTTCCGTAGTGCTGCTTTCCGTTGTTCTGGTGTCCGGTCGGACAGTACGTTACTCACAGTTAAACCTCCTGCAAGCTAGGGGAACAAAACTTATTCAACCCAAAAGAATAGCAGACCGCGCCCCGCGGGGGCATGACAAAAGGTTTTGCAGCCCCAGACACCCCCGCGTATGCGAGGAAAAACTCACCCGACCAGGGGCGGAGCACAGTGACCATGGAAACACCCCCGCGTATGCGGGGAAAACGCGGGGCGCTGGACTGATGATTTTCTCCAGGAGGGGAACACCCCCGCGTATGCGGGGAAAACACTTCGCCACCAGCACGTTTACGAGCCGAAACCCGATTTTAGCATCACTTCGAGCGACAAGCCAACACTACAGCAGGCGTATTGGGTGAGTCAAACCAGGTTCCATAAAGCCACCGCTCTCATGGAAGAATGGGCATGAGGGATTTGCCTAAGTTCCAAATTTCCTAGCCAGAGAAAATGCCGAAAAGAAAATCCCCTCCCCATGCGTTCTGTTGGGGGCGGGGATTTTTCTATGCCGTTTTCTGCCTTGCTAGGGGGTTTCTTCCCCAAGCGACAGAGGGCGCGGTGGGCGAGTTTGGCATGACGCGGAATATATCACCGTAATGCTCTCCTCGCTGCGGGAAACCTCTACCCTGCAGGACGAGTCCGGGTCTGTGGCGGTGAATGAGTCACCCGGTTGGGTGAGGCTGTCTTCGGGCACGGACTGCCCTGTGGCTTCGCGCGCGAAGTTGGTTGAGGATTCGAAAGCGTACTGGCGGAGGATTGGGGTGAAATCTGTTTCCTCTGTTGTTCGTAGCGGAACCCACAGCGGGGCGACTGCGAGGAACAGTAACCCTAGTACGAGGAGGGCGTTGGTGAAGAAGATGCCTCCCGTGATCCGCTTCCTGGTTCCTACCAGTTCGGTTGCTTCTTTGCTTCCGCTAATGCGGGTGAGAAGCGCGGCGATAATTGCGGCGAGAACAATGACTGTAATGACTCCCAGAATGAGTGCGGGAGTGGGGGACGGCTTCGGGGTGTGGGGCGATATGAGGGGGTAGACAACTGAGCTTGTATCCATGCCTGGTTTTGTTCCTTTCCTTCTTTATCGCAAGACCGACAGGCTTTGCTCTAAATCATAGCCCCGTGGACAGTGTTTGCCTAGACGTGCTGCTTAGCATTCTACCTAGAATGGGGGTAGGAGCTAGGGGTGTTATCCCCTGCCGGGTTCCCTTTTTTGCCCTGCGGGTGCTAGGCTTTCGGAGGAAGAATAACTTGAATCGTCCTTGCTTAACCATTAAAAGAAGGGGGTCAGAGGGGCGTGGAGAAAATTACAGGTTTCATTAGAAACCACAAGTTCATTACGGCAGGTGTCAGTGTTTTTACGGTGCTGGCAGTGCTGTTTGCAACGGTGTGGTTTAACCCTAATATTGTGGGTACAGCGATTGTTTCTGTCTCTGGTGAGTCCGCCGGCGATACCGATGATTTGGTGGAGGCGCGACTTCCCCAGACAACAACCCTGCTGGACTCAAACGGGACACCTTTTGCTCATTTCTACGAGCAGCGTCGCACTAACGTGGAGGAAAAAGACATTGCTCCCGTTATGAAGCAGGCGATCGTATCAATTGAGGATCGGCGTTTCTTCGAGCACAACGGTGTGGACTTTAAGGGCATTGTTCGCGCAGCGGTGAACAACCTTACCGCGGGGTCAATCACCTCGGGTGCGTCTACGTTGGAGCAGCAGTATGTGAAGAACTACAACCTCATCATTAATGAGGGCGAGCAGGACGAAACCCGCGACTATGACACGAAGCTTTTTGAGGCAGCGCAGGCAACGAGGCTCAACAAGCGACTGTCGAAAGAGCAACTGTTGACGAACTACCTTAATACAGTGTCGTTCGGTAACGGTGCTTACGGCATTTACGAGGGGGCGCAAACGTACTTCGGTGTTCCTCCGTCTGCGTTGAAGCCCGCCCAGGCAGCGCTGCTGGCGGGTCTTGTGCAGGCTCCGTCTACGCATGACCCCTATCAGAACCCAGAGGGCGCTACCGTCCGTCGTAATGATGTTCTCGACGCACTTGCTCGCGACGGTCACGTGCCGGCTGGCGAGGTTGAGCAACTCAAGAAGGAGCCGCTGGGAATCCTGGAAAACCCCAATATCACCCCCACTGGGTGTATCGCTGCGGGCGCGGCAGCGCACTTCTGCGATTACGTGCGCACCTGGTTGGAAAACCATGGTGTCAAGGACTACACCACGGGCGGATACGTTATCCGCACCTCCCTTGACCGCGCAACTCTCGACGAGTCCACCGCGGCGCTGGAAAACACCGTTGGTAACCCCGCGGGAGTGACCGAGAGTATCGCCACCGTCCAGCCGGGGGATCGTACCCACCGGGTCTTGTCTGTTACCGCGTCGCGCCCCTATGGACAAAACGAGGGTGAAACACTGCAGCCACTGACCTACGTGAACGCTGGTGACGGTGCAGGATCTATCTTCAAGATTTTCGTTGCCGCAGCCGGCATGGACAAGGGGTTGGGGAGCCAGTCTCGCGTATCCGTGCCCCCTCGCGTTGATGCCGCGGGGCTGGGTGACGGTGGCGCAGAAAACTGCCCGGCGAAAACCTGGTGTGTTGAAAACGCTGGCACGTACAAAGACTCCATGACACTGCAGGACGCTCTCGCAACCAGCCCTAATACGCCTTTCGTGAACATCTTGAAGAACATGAAGGTATCCGATGTGGTGGACATGAGTATCAAACTGGGGTTGCGTTCATATGCTGGGGACGAGAATATCCAGGAGTTCTCGAACCGAAACCTTGGCGCCTATATTCTCGGAACAACCCCCATTAACGCTGTTGAGCTGTCTAACGTGGGGGCTACCCTGTCATCTGGTGGAACCTGGTGTGAACCTTCCCCTGTGGACGCAGTTGTCCAAAATAACGAGGAAGTAGACCTCAACCGTAAGCCGTGTGAGAAGGTTATGAACGCTGGGGCTGCAGACGAGTTGTCCACGGCTCTTTCCCAGGATATTACTGGTGCTGGCACCGCCGCAGCGTCTGCGGGCGCCGCGGGGTGGACAACTCCTTTGGCATCAAAGACGGGAACTACTGACAGTAGCCGTTCGTCCGCGTTCTTGGGGTACACCGCAGCGTTTTCTACTGCTGTTATTGCCTTCAACGACGGAGAAGCGTCCCCTCTCTGTACCGCTCCGCTGCGCCAGTGCGACTCTGGTGATCTCTACGGTGGTTTGGAGCCGGCGCAAACGTTCTTCGCTGCCATGCCAGGTCTTGCGTCTCGGCTTGACGGCGGGTACGCACTGCCAAACCACTCCGATAAGGAGGGCTTCAACCCCGCGGACGCGGACATGAAGGCTGTTGTTGGCATGTCCGAAAAGGAGGCTATCCAATACCTCAAGGAGCGCGGCTGGGGAGATAACATTCGTACCCGAAAGGGCTTCAAGGAGGGCTTCCACAACGGTCAGGTGACTGGTGTTGCCGGCGAGGTTGCTATGCGTGGAGCGAATATCACCCTGGTTATCCATGACCAGTCCGAGGCTCCGAAGCCGGAGCCTGCCCCCGAGCAGCCTAGCACCACCCCGCCCCCCGGTGGTGGGGGCGGAAGCGCCCCTGGTGGGGCACCTGGGCAGTGTACGATTAACGTTTTCGGAGTTCCGGTTCCAGTTCCTTGCTAAAAGAGCGCCCCGTCTTCTAGGATTCGTCTTGGAGGGCGGGGTTCTTTTCTGGGGCTTCTGCCTGGTTGGATTCCGATTCGGGAGCACTGTCGGGTATTATTGGGGGGACAATTTTTTGGTAACACTGGATTTTTAGCAGCAGGGAGAGGTTCGCTGGCTTATGCGTCGTTTTATTACGTCGAAAACTCAACGTAGTGGCTATAACTACTTGAGTAAACGACAGGAGAGGGCACTCATTGCGAGGGATCCTCGTGCTATCCCCACACGCGATACTGTCCGGCGTCGCGGCGCAATGTTCAGCGTTGGCGTGGTCGTCATCGCTATTCTCCTGGGACTTGTTGCTCGTTTCTTGTTGGGGAAAGCCACACCTGGAAACGAGCAGTACATCATGCTGTCGGACGGTGCGACCTACGTGAAGATTGATGAGGCATGGCACCCCGTTAGTAATACCGCTAGTGCGCGCCTGGTTCTGGGAAGCCCTGTCTCTCCGAAGAAAGTGAAAACGGATAGTCTGAAAGATCAGACAATCGGTACGCCTATCGGAATTCCAGGAGCCCCGAGTTCTATGACGCTGAACCCGAAACCCGAATCAACGGGGTGGGGAACCTGCACCGAGTACACGCCTGCTGACCAGTTCGACCTGACGAAACCCGAGTCCACATCGCTGACTGTTCTCGCTGGCGTGAAGGCAACTGGGGCCGACCCCCTAACCCCATCGCAGGCTGTCCTCACCCGAGACGTAGACACGGGTAAATACTGGCTGGTGACCGGAGACGCGCACCGCCTAGAGGTCAACCCGAATGACACACTAACGTTTACGTTCCTCGGTCTTGACGCTCGTGGCGTGGAGAATGCCACCCCAGTGCCTTCGCGGTTCCTCAACGAGCTGGACACCTACCGGCCGTTGGCTGCACCAGATCTCGACGGGCGCGGGGAACCATCTGGCGCTGTCCCTGGTTACGCGGTCGGAACGATCCTCACCCACGCTGACGCTACCGCTGGTAAGTGGGTTGTGACGAAAAACGGTTTGGCTCGGGTATCTGACTACATTGCGGCGCTGTTCACCTCAACAGGCAGTGAAAAGGTGGAGCAGAAGAACACTCGCCTCATCACCGAGATGCCGCATGATGATGTGTCCTTCCGCCTCAACGAGTGGCCAGACGCGCTGCCTACGGTAGTTACTGGTGACACAATCTGTAACTCGTGGGAACGCAACCCCTCTGGTAACGGAAACACCACCCTCATCTCTGTAGCGAAGGGACTCCCCCTGACGGACACGCAGAAACGACAACTGGTGAAGCTCCGCGACGGTAACGGCGGTATTGGGGGGTACGCGGATTACCTCTACACCCGCCCCGGCTACGGGTGGCTAACGCAATCCACAAGCGTCAGTCAAGGTTCCACTATCTCGGGGCAGCTCTGGTACGTGTCCGATGCTGGTGTCCGCTACACCATCGGGTTGGAAGACGAGAAGTCTTACGATCCGACCCTCAAGTCGTTGGGGTTGGACAGTTCGAAACCAGTGTATGTTCCATGGCAGATCCTGTCCCTTCTTCCTCCAGGGCCTGATTTGTCGAAGGAAGCAGCCCTCCGCAGCCAGTAGTGCCCCTCTGTCTGGGTAATAAGAGAACCCCAGTTACCTTCTCGGAAAAAGAGATGGGCTGGGGTTCCGCTTATCGGGGCGACTTACACGTCAGTAAAGTAGTAGAAGATGCCATTCACATCGTCGATGGGGAGCGTTGCCGTGTCGCTTCCCCAAAACCCCTCTAGGTAGTGACGTTCGTCTGCCCGGAGGTGGGCTACGACACCCGGGTTGCCTACTGCGACGGTGAGGGCTACCTCAACAACCTCTCCATTACTGCTGGTGGTTGTTTCGACGTCCATGACCGACGAATTGAGGTAATCAACGATGTCCTCGCCGTAATCCTCGGGGTCGAGTTCGTCGAATGGGGTGTTGAAAACTTCCGCGTAGTCGGGGAGAGTTTCGGAGATTAAGGACATTATGTCTTCCTTCCTTCAGAGAGGTTATTCGTCTTCGAGGTCGAATTCGCAGGTTTCCCCAGTTTCGTAGTTTGTGACGGTTACGATGGGGGCGAGTCGTTCTGGGTCGTTCAGAATTGCTTCGTATTCCAGTGCCGCGGCTCTTGCGTCTTCCGCCTCAACATCAATTTCCCAGTAGCACCGAAAAGTAGTCATTTTTGATCCTTTGCTGTTCTTGTCCAGGTTTACGATTCGTTGGCATGATCGATGAGGTCGTGTGCTATCTCGAAAAACTCGATTGCAGCAGCCGAGTCCAAATCTCCCGAATCAATACGTTCCTGGGTCATTTCCTGGAGAGTTTCTCCAACTTCCTTAAGCCACTGGTCGGTCATGCTTTTCTCCTGTCCTGCTTTTACGACCCCCGACTGAGGGCACTTCCCCAGTGTACCAAAATGGGGCCCGATTTTTGCTGGTTCCTAGTAGAGGGCTAGTTTGTAATCCCGAGACGGGGACGCGCCCTCTCGGTGCGCTATGCGCTGCCCGATACGGTGGACAACTCCCACTACGAGAGCGTTGCCCATGCAGAATGCTCTTTGGTTGGGTGTCATGCTGGTGTCTGTCCACCCAGGGGGGAATCCTTGTAGCGCGTCGAGTTCGTCGGGGGTGAGTCGGCGTAGTAGCCCGTTGGGAGTTTCGATGACGTGTTTTGTTCGTGACACGCTTGCTCCGCCCTCGCTGGTGAGGATTGTGCGGGCGGGGCGGTCTGTGGGGTCGGGGAATGCCATTGCGCCTTCTTTGTAGCGGTAGGTTGCCCCAGTGGTTTTGTTGGTACGTTGTTCGTCTTTCGCTCCCTTGGCGTACCCCCACTTTGGGAGGGTGTCGTGGTCAATGAAGAACTCGTCCGGGATGTCTTCTTCATCAGTGAGGACGCTTCCGAGGGTTTCCCGTTTTCCGTCGTAGATTTCGGAAACATCGAATGTTGTGACCGTCCCGTTTATCATGGTTCCCGCGGCACGGAATGGACTCCGCGGGTGCTGGGGGGGTAAGCAGTCTTAATATTATCACCAAAACACCACAACAAGAAAAACACAACACCCCACGACAAACAAGACACCAAACGTGATAACATAAAAAC
>QWCB01000952.1_pt1 | contig 29984 bp, 27 predicted proteins | sample 1972511 | NCBI WGS metagenome assembly QWCB01 (sample SAMN09866719, study PRJNA288562) | Human gut metagenome isolate term5_stool, whole genome shotgun sequencing... | isolation source: gut | host: Homo sapiens | place: USA: California | reverse complement strand
CCGAACTTCGACTGTTTACCTCTGAGTCGGTCACTGAGGGCCATCCGGATAAGATTTGCGATCTTATCTCGGACGGCATCCTCGACTCACTGCTTGAACAAGACCCGGCCGCACGAGTCGCGGTTGAGACCATGGTGACCACCGGTCAGGTGCATGTGGCTGGCGAGGTGCGCACCACGGGCTACGCGGATGTGGCCGGAATTGTGCGCCAAACCATTTGCGATATCGGCTACACGAGTTCAGATTTTGGTTTCGATGGCCGGCTGTGCGGCGTATCGGTATCGATCGGTAGCCAATCGGAAGAAATTGCGACCGGTGTCGACCACGCTCTCGAGGTGCGCGATGGCGATTCGGATGATGATATCGCCCGGCTGGGTGCCGGCGCGCAGCTCGCAGCGCAGCCGCCGGGGACGGTCGGCCTCAGTCTCCCGCTGCTTTGGCCGCAGGGCAATGGCCTTGCCGGTAAAGTAACGCATAAAATCCACCAGCGCCATGGTGCAGTTCACTGCGCCGTCGGTATCGGCGGTGGGGTCGTTCAGCAGCACAAAATCTGCCATCACGGCGTCATCGTGGCCAAAGCCGTGCAGCCCCATCCACAGCCGCACCGGGTCGCGCTGACCGCGCACCCGCCGCTCCACCTGCACCGCCACCGAGCAGCCGTCGTGGATCTGCTCCCGCAGGTCGGCAAGGTCCATCCATGCCTGCCAGCAGGGGTAGCCGCAGCAGCCTGCGGCGGCCGCCGCAAAGGCGGTGTTGCCGGTGCTGCGGGTGCTGCCGTCCTCCATGGCGTAGGCCACTTCTTCCGGCAGGATATCCTCGCCCCAGCGGTTCATCAGCGCCGCCATGACCAGCGGCAGATCCATCTCCCGCCCAAAGCTGGGGTCGTGGGCGGAAAGGCAGTATTCCGGCAGATAGAGCCGCCGGTTCAGCGCATGGCCGTTGCGCTTTTCCCACGCAAGAGGACGCACCGCCGCCGCCAGCAGACGCACCGCCGGGGTAACTTTATCGTTGTTGGTGGAAAGGTTCACCTGCAATTGCACGCCGGTGCCGCCGCCCGGGGCGGCTACCGTGACGGTATCGCCCATCAAAAAGATCATGCCGTCCTCGCTCTGGCTGGACACGCTGCACCGGGGGTAATCCGGTGCCCACTTGCCAAAGCTCATCCAGCTTGTCCACGCCCCTGCTGCGTACACCCGGCAGCGCACCTCCACCATGGTGTCCCGGGGTGCGTGGGCGTTCCAGCTGACGTTCAGGTTGCAGAAGGCCGGCATGGCGAATTCCGGGGTGGTGTAGCTGCCGTACAAAAGGCTGCGCCCGGCCACGCTATCCAGCACCAGTGCGCCGTTTTCCAGCGCAAGGTTGTCCAGCTGCCCGCGGGAAAAGGTCTCTGTCCCCTGCAGCACAAGATTATTCCGTTGTTCCATGGGACATCGCTCCTTTCCGCAGTTTTATCGCTTATTCCTCCGGGGTGTCGTCGTCGGCGTAGTCCTCCTTGAGGGCTGCTTCCAGCTCGGCGTCCTTCATCTTGCGGATGTTCTCCTCGATGTGGAACACCCGGTCAATATCGCCGTACACGATCTGGCAGGACACCTCGGTAACGAACCAGAAACCGAAGATCAGCATCAGGAAAAGACCCAGCGGCATACACAAGATCACCACGCCCCAGAACAGCACCTGCACGATGGCGGCAGCCAGTGCGTGGGGCAGAAAGGCGATCATGCAGTTGATGCTGTTTTTCAAAGTCAGGCTCAAGGGCTGGTCCAGCAGCACCACCTGCGGCCACATATAGGCAAACAGCATCTGGAACAGCACCAGATTGAGCACCGTAGCCACCCACAGCGGAACGCCCACGTTGGTGCCGTGGTACAGCATATTGAAGCAGAAATAGACGAGGAAGATTTGCAGCGTGACCACCACGGTGTACAGCACACCGGGCACAAGGCTGGCCTTGAAGTTGCGCTTGAAGGCCTTGCGGTAGGTCACCCACCAGTAGCCCGCCTCATCGCGCAGCGCGCGCAGGACGGTATCGTACATTCCGGCCAGCGCCGGGCCCGCCAGCAGACCGCCCACGGCGGCGCTGCCCAGCATCACCGGCAGACTGTTCTGCAAAAAGCCGATATACACCAGGCAGATAACCGGTGCAAACCCGATGCAGGTCAGCAGGTTTGCAAGGAACATCCCGTTCATATCACGGCCTACAAGCTCAAAAAAGCGGCCGATGCCGGTCTTGCGGGGGGCATCCTTTTCGACCCCCTTACCGGCCTTGAAATCGTTGGCAGAAGGAAAAAGACCCATAGTAACTGCGGTACCTTTCTTACGTTTTTAACCGGCACCGCAGGCGTTTTGTCTGGAAAGTGCCATTGTGCTAACTTTACAGATATAAATATACCTGTATTTTGTCAACTTTGCAAGATACAACCGGGGCTAATTGTAAAAAAATATTTATCTCTCCCTTTTTTACGCAAAATGTGCTACAATGACAATGGCATTTTTTGCAGTAGGAGGAAACTATTATGAGCATTCTTCGCACCATTGCGATGTTTATTTATCTGTTCGGGTACATGATCCTGCATTACGGCATCCTGCGCCGCGCCGAGCGCGCCGCAGCCGCCGGAGATACCGCCACCGTGGGGCAGATCGTGAACCAGCATATCCCCCGCTGGAGCCGGGGCATCCTGAAGGTGACCGGTGTGTCCCTGTCGGTGGACGGGCTGGAGAACATCCCCAAAGACCGCCCCTGCGTGTTCGTGGCGAACCACCGCAGCTACTACGACATTCCTTTGCTGCTGGCAGGGCTGGAAAAGCCCCACGGCATCCTTGCCAAGGAGGAGCTGGAAAAGATTCCCCTGCTCAACCGCTGGATGAAGCTGCTGGGCTGCGTGTTCGTGCAGCGTGATGATGTGCGCGCCTCGGTGCGGGCGCTGAACGATGCCACCGCCATCGTGGAGGGCGGCCGCAGTTTTGTCATCTTCCCCGAGGGTACCCGCTACAAGGGCGAAGAGGGCGGCGCGGGCGAGTTCAAGGCCGGTGCTTTCCGCATTGCGGTCAAGACCGGTGCCCCGGTGGTGCCGGTGGCTGTGACCGGTGCCCGCGCCCTGTTTGAGACAAACGGCAACCGCTGCCGCCCGGGCAGTGTGCGCATCAAGATCATGTCGCCCATCCAGACCGCCGGCATGAGCAAGGCCGAGCAGAAACAGCTGCCCGACGCCGTGCGCCAGAGCATTCTGGCTGCCCTGAAGTAACAGCCTTTCCCGCTCGTTTCATCACACAGGAGAACTATTTTATGGCAAGCTATCGTTACGAACGCGACATTGATCCCAAGGACCTCAAGCCCCGCAAACAGCGGCAGTACAGCCGCAGGGAGCGCTGGGCAAACTGGTGGGACTACAACCTGAAATGGGTGCTCCTCTTCGGCATTGCGGGTGCGTTCGTGGCGTACTGCTTTATCGGGCAGTACTTCCTGACCACCCACCCGGATTATAACGTGGCGGTGGTCAGCCCCTACTACCTGCCCGAAGCCACCGTCACCGCCCTGCAAGAGCAGCTTGCCGCCTACGGCGAGGACTGCAACGGCGACGGCAAGGTGGTGGTAAAACTGAACCAGTACACCATGGCCTTCAACAGTGAGGACTCGGACGCCTATCTGGATATGGCAGGCACCACCAAGCTTTCCACCGATATCCAAAGCTCCCTCAGCTCCATCTTTATCCTCTACGACCCCGCAGGCTTCCAGCAGACCACCGGCACGTTGCGATATCTGGACGGTCATCTGCCCAAGTCCGACGCCGACAGCGACTGGTGGAATATGGTCTACCGCTGGACGGACTGCCCGGTGCTGACCGGGATGGAGCTTGGCAGCTACACCTCGGACGCAGTGCAGAGCGCCAGCGGCGACAGCCAGCAGCTGCTGGCAGATTACTATATCGGCATCCGGGGCGCATGGCTGAAGGAATCGGCTTCTCTGCTGGAAAACAGCGAGCCCCTTTGGGCAAACCTGACCGCCGGGGCAGTCTCCACCGCCGGGGAGGGGCACTAAAGATGCGCTTCCGCATCAAAGCCGGCGGTCCTGCCGCCCGGTTCACCTTTGACCGCACCCCAAAGCCCCAGCCGCCTGCGCCGCCTGTCCTCCGCGCCGCAGACCTTGACAACCCCTACGGGCGCTACTACGGCAAAGCCCGCAGCTGGGAGGATATTTTGAAAAATAAAAACAGCGATTGAGAGGCTCTCTGGTCGTCGCCGCAGGCGATGACCAGAGAGCCTCTGTTTTCTATTTTTGTCTTTTTACCCATGGCTGATTTGAAATTTTCTCCACCCTCAAATGGAGGGCGGTTTGTTGTTTCTCTGTCCCGGTTATGGTATACTTACTAGGTATCCCCGCAAAAACCGACCAAAAAGGATGTGACCCCCATGGACGCACTGGAACAAGCCCGTGCCGAGATCGACACGGTAGATGCGCAGCTGGCTGCGCTGTTCGAGCGCCGGATGGCTGCCGTTTTGCAGGTGGCCGAATATAAGCGGGCGCACGGCCTGCCCATCTACGATGCCGCCCGGGAGGCCGCCGTGCTGGAAAAGGCCGCAGCCCGCATCCAGCAGCCCGCGCTGCGCCCTTACTATAAAGACCATGTCCAGCACATGATGGACATCGCCAAGCAGTACGAGGCTGCCGTGCTGGGACGTAACCGCGCCGCCTATCAGGGGGTGGAGGGGGCGTTTGCCCACATCGCCCTCAAGGCGCTGTTCCCCCACGCCGAGGCTGTGAGCTACTCCACATGGGACGAGGTATTCGAGGCCGTTGCCGCGGGCGAAGCCGCCCACGGCGTAGTACCCTTTGAAAACAGCCACGCCGGGGATGTTTCCGCCGTGCTGGACCTGTGCTATAATCACCCGGAGCTGTGGGTGGTGGACGTGTACGACCTGCCCATCTCCCAGAACCTGCTGGTGCTGCCGGGCACCCAGCTTTCCCAGCTGCGCACCGTGTACAGCCACCAGCAGGCCATCGCCCAGAGCGAGACCTTTTTAAAGCAGTTCCGTCTGCCCGCCACCGCCATGGCCAACACCGCTATGGCCGCAAAGTTCGTGGCAGAAAGCGGCGATGCGACAAAGGCCGCCATTGCCAGCGCCGAGACTGCCGCGCTGTACGGGCTGGAAATTCTGGTGCCCAACATCAACACCGACGGCGACAACACCACCCGGTTCATCGTGCTCAGCCGCGAAAAGCCCACGGCAGGCAACCGGTTCTCGCTGCTTTTCACGGTGGACAACAAGCCCGGCAAGCTGGCGGAGGTGATTCAGGTCATCGGTGCCAGCGGCTTCAATATGGAGTCCATCAAGAGCCGCCCCATGCCACACGTCCCCTTTGAATATTATTTTTATGTAGAGCTGGTGGGCGATGCCGCCGCCGGCGAGACCGCCGCGCTGCTGCGCGAGCTTGACCGCACCTGCCGGACGGTGCGGCTGTTAGGAGTGTATACAAAATGAGTGATTTTATCGGAACCAAGCTGACCATGAATCTGGGTGAGCGCAGCTACGACATCATCGTTAAGCGCGGCTCGCTGGAAAACCTGTACCAGTTCGCCCGGCTGGACCGCCGGGTGGCGGTGGTCACCGACAGCGGTGTGCCCGCGCAGTACGCCCAGATGGTGGCAGACCAGTGCAAGGATGCCACCATCATCACCGTGCCGCAGGGCGAGGCCAGCAAGAGCTTTAAAATTCTGGAGACCGTGCTGCGGCAGATGCTGGACTTCGGCATGGGGCGCGGCGACCTTGTGGTAGCCGTGGGCGGCGGCGTGGTGGGCGACCTTGCCGGGTTTGCCGCTTCCATCTATATGCGCGGCATTGATTTTATCAACTGCCCCACCACCACCCTTTCCATGATCGATTCCTCCATCGGCGGCAAGACCGCCGTGGATCTTGGCGATACCAAAAACATCGTAGGTGCTTTCTGGCAGCCCAAGCTGGTCATCGTGGACCCGGACACCCTGTCCACCCTGCCCCGCCGCCACTTCATCAACGGTCTGGCCGAGGCCGTCAAGGCAGGTCTCTTGGCCGACCCGGAGCTGTTCTCCATCTTTGAAAAGGAGGACGTGGACGACCGCATCGGCGAGATCATCTGCCGCAGCCTGCGCTTTAAAAAGAGCATCGTGGAACAGGACGAGACCGAGCAGGGGATGCGCAAGGCGCTGAACTTCGGCCACACCATCGGCCACGGCATCGAAGCCGTAAAGGGCATCAAGGGACGCCGCACCACCGGCCTGTTCCACGGCGAGTGCGTGGCGCTGGGAATGCTGCCCATGATCGAATCCAAGGCATTGCAAAAGCGGGTGCGCGGCGTGTACCGCCGCTTAGGGTTACCCACCCGCACCGCCTACGATAAGGAAAAGGTACTGGCCGAAATGCTGCACGACAAAAAGGCACAAAGCGGGCAGATCACCATCATCAAAGTGCCCGGCCTTGGCTGCTGGCGCGCCGAGACCATCCCTGTGGAGGGGCTGCGCCCGCTGCTGGGCATGGAGGACTGACCCATGAAAAACACCTTTGGCAGCGACCTTTCGCTGACCATCTTCGGCGAGAGCCACGGCCGCGCCGTGGGCGCAGTGCTGGACGGCATGGCCGCCGGTGTGCCGGTGGACGAGAGCTTTCTCGCCGCCTGCATGGATAAGCGCCGCGCCCGGGGCGACGGCCTTTCCACCCCCCGGGTGGAAGCGGACGCGGTGCAGCTGCTGTCCGGTGTGGTAAACGGCCACACCACCGGCACCGCCATCGCCCTGATGATCGAAAACCAGAACACCCGCAGCGGCGACTACGCCAAGACCGCCGACCTTCTGCGCCCCGGCCACGCGGACTTTACCGCCTATGCCAAGTACCACGGCTTTCAGGACGCCCGGGGCGGCGGGCATTTTTCCGGCCGGGTGACCGCTGCTTTGGTGGCAGGCGGCAGCATCGTGCTTGCCGCATTGCAGCGGGCGGGCATTGATATCACCACCCACATCGCCCGGTGCGCAGATATTGCCGATACGCCCTTTGCGCTGGACGACCCCGCCGCCCTTGCGGCACAGGTGGGGACGCTTACCGCCAAGACCGAGGGCTTTGCGGTGCTGGACGCTGCTGTGGAAGAACCCATGAAAGCCGCCATCCGCGCCGCCGGTGCTGAGGGCGACAGCGTAGGCGGCGTGCTGGAGACTGCCATCCTCGGCCTGCCCGCCGGCATCGGTGAGCCCTACTTTGACAGCGTGGAGAGCGAGATCGCCCACTTGGCCTTTTCCATCCCGGCGGTCAAGGGCATTGAGTTCGGCACCGGCTTCGGCTTTGCCGGGCTGCGCGGCTCGGAAGCGAACGATGCCTTCCGCATGACGGCAGAGGGCGCGGTGGTCACCGCCACCAACCACAATGCCGGCATCAATGGCGGCATCGCCAACGGTATGCCGGTGGTGTTCCGCACCGCCGTCAAGCCCACCCCCAGCATCTACAAGCAGCAGGACACGGTGGACTATATCGCCAAAAAGGACGCACAACTGTCCATTCAGGGACGGCACGACCCCTGCATCGTGCCCCGGGCCGCCATTGTGCAGACCTGCGCCGCCGCCCTTGCGGTGGGCGATCTGCTCACCGCCCGGTACGGTGCCCGGTGGATGACCGACCCCACCGGCTACCGGAAGGAGGACTGAGATGGAATACGGACTCATCGGCGGCAAGCTGGGACACTCCTACTCCAAGACCATCCATGAGCTGCTCTGCGGGTACAGCTACGAGCTGTGCCCCCTGCCCACCGAAGCAGACGCCCGCGCCTTTTTGCAGCGGCGGCAGTTCAAGGCCATCAATGTGACCATCCCCTATAAAAAGCTGGTGATGGAGTATTGTTCCTTCATCGACCCCCGCGCCCGCGCCATCGGCGCGGTGAACACGGTGGTGAACAAAAACGGTCTGCTCTACGGCTACAACACCGATTATCTGGGCTTTGCCCACCTGTGCGAAGCCCACGGCGTGGAGCTTGCGGGCAAGACCGTGCTTATCTTGGGCACCGGCGGCACCCACAACACCACCCGCGCGGTGGCACTGGACAAAGGCGCTGCCAAGGTGCTGACGGTCAGCCGCACCCCCGACCCGGAAAAGGGCGAGCTGAGCTATGCCGACGCCGTGCGCAGCGGCGCACAGGTGGTGTTCAACACCACCCCCGCCGGGATGTACCCCAACGTGGGCGTGTGCAGTCTGGACGTTGCCGCCATGCCCGGGCTGGAAGCCGTGGTGGACGTGGTCTATAACCCCAACAAGACGGAGCTCATCCTCCGCGCCGAGGAAGCCGGTGTGCCGGTAGCCGTAGGCGGGCTGGAGATGCTGGTGGCACAGGCGGTGTACGCCGCCGAATACTTCCTTGGCCGCAAGTTCGAGGACGCCCCGGGCGAGGTGCGGCGCATCACCGCCGCGCTGCGCCGCGAGACGCTGAACATCGCCCTTGTGGGAATGCCCTCCTGCGGCAAATCCACCCTTGGCCGCCTGCTGGCAAAGCAGCTGGGCAGACCCCTTGTGGATCTGGACGAGGAGATCGTCAAGGCAGACGGGCGCAGCATCCCGGATATCTTTGCCGCCGAGGGCGAAGAGGGCTTCCGCGCAAAGGAAGCCGCGCAGATCGCCCGCTTCGGCAAGGAAAAGGGGCTTGTGCTCTCCTGCGGCGGCGGCGCGGTGAAACGGGCGGAAAACATCCGCGCCCTGCGCCAGAACGGCGTAGTGCTGTTCATTGACCGGCCGGTGGAAGCGCTGGCTGTGGGCGGCGACCGCCCGCTTTCTTCCAGCGCCGAAGCGCTGCGCACCATGGAAGCCCAGCGCCGCCCGCTGTACCTTGCCGCCGCAGATGCGGTGATTTCTAACACCGGCACGCTGGCCCAGACGCTGGCAGCTGCACAGGAGGCACTGGATGAAATTTTTGATTCTTAACGGGCCCAACATCAATCTGGCACGCTGGTCTGAGCCCGGCGTGCCCGGCGAAGTGGACTACACCGGCCTGATGGACTATGTGCAGGCGGGCTGCGACCAGCTTGGCATCGAGACGGACATCTGCCAGTCCAACCACGAGGGCGACCTCATCGACGAGATCCAGTCCGCCCCCGGGCGGGTAGACGGCATCGTGCTGAACCCCGGCGGCTACGCCCATTACAGCGTAGCCATTCTGGACGCGCTGCGGCTGTGCAGCGTGCCCGCCGTAGAGGTGATGCTGGACGCCCCGGACGAGCGCGAGCCCTTCCGCAAAACGGACGTGGTGTCCTTTGGCTGTCAGGGACATTTTATCGGCGAAGGCCCGCAGGGCTACCTGCACGCCTGCATCTGGCTGGCGCAGCTGCTGCGCACCGACGGCTCCTCTAAGGCGCATATCGTGATGTAAAGAACAAACAGGAAAGGAAACTTTTTATGATCATCTCCACCAAAAAAGGCACTCCTAAAGAAGAACTGGAAAAGATCGTTGACAAATTCGAAAAGCAGGGTCTGGACGTGACCCTGATCACCGGCAAGGACTACAACGTGTTCGGTCTGGTGGGCGACACCACCAAGATCGACGAGCGGGACGTGCTGGCAAACCCGTGGATCGACAACGTCACCCGCGTGTCTGCGCCCTATAAGCGCGCAAACCGCCTGTTCCACCCCGCAGACTCGGTCATCGACTGCGGCGGCGTGAAGATCGGCAGCAAGGAAAAGATCGCCGTCATGGCGGGCCCCTGCAGCATCGAGAACGCCGAGCAGGCACTGCGCATCGCGCAGGGGGTCAAGGCGGGCGGCGCAGCGCTGTTCCGCGGCGGTGCCTACAAGCCCCGCACCTCTCCCTATGCCTTTCAGGGTCTGGAGACCGAGGGCATCTTGGACATGGTAAAGGCCCGCGAAGCCACCGGTCTGCCCATCGTCTCCGAGCTGATGAGCGAGGACCGCATCCCGGAGTTTGAGGAGTATGTGGACGTGGTGCAGATCGGCGCACGCAATATGCAGAACTTCCAGCTGCTCAAGGCGGTGGGCAAGATGCACAAGCCTGTGCTGCTCAAGCGCGGCCTATGCAACACCATCGAGGAGTGGATCATGAGCGCCGAGTACATCATGGCCGGCGGCAACGAGCAGGTCATCTTCTGCGAGCGCGGCATCCGCACCTTTGAAAAATACACCCGCAACACGCTGGATCTTTCCGCCGTGCCCATCATCCACGAAAAGACCCATCTGCCCATCGTGGTAGACCCCAGCCACGCCACCGGCAAGGCCAATCTGGTAGAGCCGATGATGATCGCCGCCGTGGCTGCCGGTGCGGACGGTCTGGAGGTAGAGGTGCACTACGACCCCCAGCACGCATGGAGCGACGGCGCACAGTGCCTGACCCCGGACGCCTTTGCACAGGCCATGGCAAAGTGCCGTCAGGTGGCTTGGGCCATCGGCCGGGAGATGTAAACCGTTTACCCCCTCAGGCGCTGGCGCGCCAGCTCCCCCAAGGGGGGCGCCTGAAGCGCTGCCCGTGGGAAATTGCAAAAGGATAACACCGCTATGCTAGTAACCATCAGACCTGCCCCCGGCGGCATCGGGGGCGTGATTGCCGCGCCGCCCAGCAAAAGCATGGCGCACCGCGCCGTGCTGTGCGCCGCGCTGGCTGTGGGGCGCTCCCACATCACCCATCTGGAATTCAGCAAGGACATCTCTGCCACCCTGTCCGCCGCCGCGCAGCTGTGCGCCGCCGTGGATACCGGCGCGGACGATGCTACTGTGCAGGGACTTGGGCATTTTCTGCCCCTGACCGCCCCGGTGGACTGCTGCGAAAGCGGCAGCACCCTGCGGTTTTTGATCCCCATTGCCAGCCTGACCGGCCAGCCGGTCACCTTTACCGGACGCGGACGGCTGATGGAGCGCCCGCAGTCCGTATACGAAACGTTATATCGTAAGCAGAATCTACGGTTTGAGCAATCCTCCGCCGGGCTGACCGTGGAGGGTGCACTGACCCCCGGGGACTACCGGCTGGCGGGCAACGTGTCCAGCCAGTTCATCAGCGGGCTGCTGTTCGCGCTGCCCTTGCTGCCCGGGGACAGCCAGCTGCACCTCATCCCTCCGGTGGAGAGCCGCAGCTACATCGACATGACCCGCGCCGTGCAGGCCGCTTTTGGGGTGCACAGCCGCTGGCTGGACGAAACCACCCTGCTGCTGCCCGGCGGGCAGCAGTACCGCCCCTGCGACTACAACGTAGAGGGCGATTACAGTCAGGCCGCGTTTCCGGCGGTGCTGGGCGCGGTGTGCGGCGGGGTGACCATCACCGGCCTTGCGCCGGACACTTTGCAGGGCGATGCCGCCATTCTGGACATCCTGCGCCGGTGCGGTGCGGTGTTCACCCGCACCGGCGACAGCATCACCTTTGCAAAAGCACCCCTGCATGGGGTGGATATCGACCTTGCGGACTGCCCCGACCTTGGCCCCGTGCTGATGGTGCTGGGATTGCTGTGCAAGGGCACCACCGTCATCCGCAACGCCCAGCGGCTGCGCCTGAAGGAGAGCGACCGCATCGCGGCTATGGAAGCCGAGCTGCGCGCCTGCGGCGGCGTGCTGGAAAGCGACGGCGGCACCATCACGGTGCAGGGCTGTGCTGAACGTCTGCACGTCCCTGCCGCGCCCCTGCACGGCCACAACGACCACCGGGTTGTCATGAGCCTTGCGGTGCTGGCTGCTGCCGCCGGGCTGCTCCTGACCGTGGACGATGCCGAAGCCATCCAGAAGAGCTGGCCCGGCTTTTTTGCAGATGCAGCGCCGCTTGGCGTGGAGGTAGAAGATGCTTGATAAAACAAAACGTTATCTCGTAGTGGGTCTGGGTCTGCTGGGCGGCAAGTACGCGCTGGAGCTGACCCGCGCCGGCTTCCATGTGGACGGCATCAACCGCAGCGAGGGACACTTGCAGTACGCGCTGGAGCACGGCTATATCGCCAGCGGTAAGACCCACGATTTTGAGGATCTTGTCCGGCAGGCCGACCATATCATCTTTGGCCTGTACCCCACCGCGCTGCTGGACTGGTTCCGAACCTACGGTTCCCTGCTCAAACCCGGGTGCATCTTTACGGATGTTTCCGGCGTAAAGACCGGCCTTGTGGAGCCGGTGCAGGCGCTGTGCCCGGCGGGGGTGGAGTTCATCGCCAGCCACCCCATGGCCGGCCGCGAGACCTCCAGCGTGGAGCACGCCGCCGAGGTGAATTTTGCCCCGGCCAACTTCATCATCACCCCCACCGAAAAGAACACCCCGGCGGGCATCCAGTGGGCAAGGGAGCTGGCCGAGGTGCTGGGCTTCAAGCACATCTGCACCCTGACCGTGCAGGAGCACGACCGGATGATCGGCTATGTCAGCCAGCTGTGCCACGCCATTGCCGTAAGCCTGATGTGCGCCAACGACAACTCCTCGCTGTGCGAGTACACCGGCGACTCCTTCCGCGACCTGACCCGCATTGCACGCATCAACGACAAAATGTGGGCAGAGCTGTTTTTGTGGAACAAGCAGAACCTGATCAGCGAGATCGACCAGTTCGATTCCGCTTTGCAGGAGATGCGCGCCGCCCTTGTAGCGGACGACCGGGACAAGCTGGAACAGATGTTCCGCCTTTCCACCCAGCGCCGCGCCGCCTTTGACAAAAAGCTGCCGGAATAAACCGTGACGGAGGTATTGCCCCATGCCCAAGCAGGAAGGACAGAAATCCAAGCTGGTAACGCTGCTGCGCATCCTTGAGCAGCGCACCGACGAGAATCACCGCCTGAACGTGCCCCAGCTGGTGCAGCTGCTGGAAAATCAGGGCATTCTGGCCGAGCGCAAGAGCATTTACAGCGACATCGACACCCTGCGCAGTCTGGGCTACGACATCCAGCTGCAGCGGGGGCGCGGCGGCGGGTACTGGATGGCCAGCCGTGCGTTCGAGCTTTCGGAGCTGAAGCTGCTGGTGGATGCGGTACAGTCCAGCAGTGTCATCTCGGCGCGCACCAGCAAGCGCATCATCCACAAGCTGGAGGCCCTCTGCTCCGACTATGAGGGCACCCAGTTGCAGCGTCAGGTGTATGTGGACGGCCGCCCCAAGACCGACAGCCAGACCCTTTTGTACAGCATCGACGCGCTGCACACTGCCATCAACCGGGGGTGTCTGGTGCAGTTCCGCTACAAGGGCAGCAGCGCCGTGCGCACCGTAAGCCCATGGCAGCTGGCATGGGAAAACGGCTGCTATTACCTGATCGCCTATCAGGACGAAAAAGCTCCCCCGGTGCGCCACTACCGGGTAGACCGGATGGCCGGGGTGCTGGTGCTGGACGAGCCGCGCCGCGGCAAGGAGTTCTTCCGCACCTTCGACCTGCCCGCCTACCTGCGCAAGCACTTCAATATGTTCGGCGGCACCGAGTACCGGGTCACTCTGCGGTGCGCTGCCGACCTTGAGCCGGTCATGCGGGAGCGCTTTGGCCGGGAGCCGGTGTTCTGCCCGGAGGAGGATGGCTACTTCCACTTTGACGTGCCCATCTGCGTCAGCCAGCAGTTTTTCGGCTGGGTGTGCGGCTTTGGCGGCAAGGTAGAGGTCACCGCCCCCGCCGCCGTCCGCGCCCAGCTGCACGAGATGGTGCAGGGGCTTGCGGAGCAGCATGAATAAACAGAAAGGGTTCCAGAAACGCCTGCGGGCGTTTCTGGAACCCTTTTTCCTATCAATTTTTCCTTATTCCTCAAATTCCAGATCGCTGGGCTGGATGAGGTCAAGCTCTGCGGCGGGCTCGGCGATAAGGCGGCGGCTCTGGTTGAAGATGGCCTTTTCCAGCGTGTTGCGCGCCAGACGGCCATTGCCGGCGGTGCGGCTGTCCAGCGCCTGACGGCGCTTATAGTAGCCCAGCAGCGGGAAGGTGCAGCTCTCGGCAAGGCGGTAGCCCTTGCCCTTTGCCAGCACGGTGGTGATGTCCAGCAGCTCGTCTGCGGTGTAGTCCGGGAACTCGATTTTATTGGGAAAGCGGCTGGCAAGGCCGCTGTTGGCGGTGAGGAACACCTCCATCTCCTTGGTGTAGCCCGCAAGGATGACCACCAGCTCGTCCCGGTGATCCTCCATGCCCTTTACAAGGGTGTCGATGGCTTCCAGCCCAAAGCTGTCCTGCTGACCGCGGTACAGGCTGTACGCCTCGTCAATGAACAAAACGCCCCCCAGTGCACTCTCGATGACGCTGTTGGTCAGCGGGGCGGTGTGGCCGGTGTAGCGCCCCACAAGGTCGGCGCGGGTCACTTCCACCAGCTGTCCGCCCCCCAGCGCACCGATGGCCTTGAGGTACTTTGCCACCAGCCGGGCAATGGTGGTCTTGCCGGTGCCGGGGTTGCCGGTAAAGATCATGTGCATGGACAGGCTTGCGGTCTTGAAGCCCGCCGCTGCGCGGCGCTGCTGCACCTGTAAATTGTCTGCCAGACCGAACACATACTCCTTGACCGGGGCAAGCCCCACCAGCGCATCCAGCTCGGCGCGGATCTGTTCCACCGCGCCGGTGTAGGCCGCCGGCAGCAGGCTGAACAAGTCTGCCGGGGCGGCACCGTTCAGCGCAAATTGCAGCCCCTCGGGCGCGGCGGTCAGCGCCACCGTACCGGACAGTTTTGCATCGGTCTGCAAGCAGTACTCGCTCAGGGCGCGGAATATCCGCTCGCAGCAGTCTGCCAGCCCCTCTGCGCCCTTTTCCTTGGAGCACTGCGCCGCCACATAGTCCCGCACCTCTGCCCCGGCGGCGAGGGTCAGCCCCAGACGGCTGTGCACCCGCTGCGCCAGCGCGTTCAGCTGCTGCGCCGCCAGCGCCGCCAGTGCTTCCGGGGTGAAGGGGGCGGTCTGACACACATCCCCTACCGCCGCCACAAAGGGCGCGCCGAATTTATCCGCCAGCGCCTCCCGCCCCTTGCGGGAGAAGAAGATCAGGTACTTGCCGCAGGGGTCGATGCGGCTCACTGCGCCGGGGGCAAGCGCTGTACCGGCTTCCACCAAAATGCCCTCTTTGTTCACCAGATACCGGCTGGACAGGGGCGCACTGCCCTTGACCGCGAGGTCGGAGAGGATGCGCAAAAAGCCGGGGTGGCAGCTCTCATAATGCTCGAACACCACGATCTCGCCCGGGGCGTGCAGGGCGGCGTAAAGGTCCTGCAAAAACAGCTTTTCCGCGCCGGGGTCGGGGTAGAGCGCCAAGTCCATCACCGCCATCCGGTCGCTCTGCAAAAGCCCCCGCGCCGCCATGATGCGGGCGGTCTCCGCCAGTGCAAAGTGCCGCCCCGTGCCCGGAGCGCCCCACAGTAAGATCACATTGCGGGCGGCTGCGCCCTCGGTGCCCAGCACAAAGGGGCGGCGCATGGCCCGCACCACGCTGTCTACAAAGGCGTCCTGCCCAAGGACGGTCTTTTTTACCTCGGCGGCAAGGCCTTCAAAGCTGCCCAGCTGCTCCGGCTTTGTGTCTGCCGTGCCCTTGGCCAGCAGGCCGTCCGCTTCCATGTCCCGCAGCATCCGGCGGCTGTCCTCCAGCGCCGTCTGCACCCCTGCATCCTGCGCTTTCAGCCGGGCGTTTTGCTGTTTGAGTAAGGCGTCCAGCTGCTTTTGCTGTTCCAGCAGCGCCGCGTTCAGGTCCGGCAGGCCGCTGCCCGCCGGTTTTTCGGGCTGCGGCTGTGCGCCGCCGAACTTCAGTTTGCCGCCCGCGCCGAACACGCCGTTCATCAAGCTTTCCCAATCATCGGTATATGCCATGGTGCTGCCCTCCATCGGTGTTTTTCTTCCAGTATAGTGAACTGCGCAGCATTTTGCAAGCACAAAAAAGCTCCCCCTTTCGGGGGAGCTGATTCCGCGTCTATGCGGGGATCATGCTGTTTTCTCAGCCCTTGCAGCCCTGCTCTTCCCAGTCGCCGAAATCGTTGGCATCGGCGATCTTGGTGACGTCGATCTTGCCGTTCTCATCCTTGGGGGCAACGGCGGGGCCGGCCTCCACGGGGTTGGCGTTCGGGGCTTCGGGGTCGTACACAGGGCGCTCTTCGGCGGTCTCCGGCTGGGTCTGGGGTGCGTTCTCAGCAGGGGCGGGTGCTTCCGGTGCGGCTTCCTCGGCAGTTTCTGCGGCGGCATCGGCAGCCTTTGCCTCTTCCTTGGCTTCGGCTTCCGCGTAGGCTTCGGCGGTCTTTTCGGCCTCCTCGGCGTCCTTTTCGGCGTCCTCCGGGAACTCGACCTCCTCCACATGGAGCGGGTCTTTCTGGTTCAGGATCTTGTCCAGCACCACGATGGCAGCGCCGGTGACAGCCACGGCAGCAGCCGTGCCAAGAATACGGAACAGAGTTTTCATACCAGAACCTCCTTGTAATACAGAAACGTTAAGAGAACGTTACGACCTCTTCCAGGGGCTTTTCGGCAGGCTCCACCGACACGGCGGTCAGCACCGGGCCCTTGCCCCGGTAGATGTTGTGGAACTTGTACCCCACCTTGGCGGTCACCCGCACCCAAGCGCGCTGTTCCAGCGCCTTGTAGCCATCGTAGCTGCAGGGGAAGCCCACGAACTGGATGTCCTGCACGCAGCAGGTCATGGCAAAGCGGCCGGGCACAAAGCTGTTTTTACCGGCGCGGTTGGTCTGGCAGACCTGTGCCAGAAAGCGCACCGTTTTGCCGGTGTACTTCTGGGGCTCGTCCTGACAGTCCATGTACCAGATGCCGAAATCGTCATCCGGGATGTCGATGGGGTCGGCGTTGATATCAAAGGGCAGCGGGTCGGGGATATCGTCGTAGGCTACGCTGCCGTCCTTGAACTCGTAGGCGATATCGCACTTACGGGAGGCCTGCCGCACCAGCTTGTGCAGCTCCTGCCGGGCGTCATCGTTGTTCACGGCTTCGGCGCGGTTGAACACGATCAGCTCGCTGCGGGCGATCTTGTCCAGCATCAGACTGCGCATGGAGTTGTCGCGGGCGTAGGTCAGGGCGGTGGTGCCGTCGGCAGTGGCGATGCACTGGTACACCAGCCAGTTCTCGGGCAGGGCATCCGCTAAATCCTGCAGCAGCCACATGCCGTTGTACTCGATGACCACGCGGCCTGCGTCCGCTTCCTTGCCCAGCTTTGCAAGGTTCTGGGGGTTTAGCTCGGACTTGTCCTCCAGCACCTTCACGGTCACGCCGGGGAAGGCGAACTTCTTCTCGTTATACTCCTCTTCGCCCTCCTCGCAGATCAGCAGCAGGGTCTTGTCGCCGGAGTCGAAATTGGGGTCTTCAAAGGTCTCCTGAATAAACTTGGTCTTGCCGCTTTCCAGAAAGCCCACAAACAGGTAGACCGGGATCTCTTTTGCCATAATAAATGGTTGCTCCTTCTCTCAATAATGGGGTTCTCAGCAGCCGAACAGCTGGGCGATGGCGGTCTCGTTCAGCTTGGAGCCGATGACCACCAGCTTGCCGCCCACGTCTGCACTGCGGCTGCGCACTTCCCACTCGCCGGGCACATAGTCGAACTCCAGCCAGCCGTCTGCGCCGCCGTCCACGATGCCCTTGCTGCGCAGGATCATGCCGTAATTGCCGGTATCCAGCTCGGTGAGGGCGTGCTCCACCTCGGCCTTGGTGAACTTGCGGGCCGTCTCCACGCCCCAGCTGGTGAACACTTCATCGGCGTGGTGGTCGTGATGATGATGGCCGCAGCAGCAATGACCGTCATGGTCGTGGTGATGCTCGTGCTCCTCGTGGTCGTGGTCATGCTCGTCATGGTCATGGTGATGATGCTCATGCTCGTGCTCGTCGTCATCATCGTCATGATCGTGCTCGTCGTGGTCGTGGTGATGATGCTCGTGCTCATCCTCGTCGTCATCATCATCATCGTGGTCATGATGATGGCCGCAGCTGCACACACCGTTCTCATGGTCGTGATGATGGTGATGCTCGTGCTCCTCTTCCTCGTCCTCGTGGGCGTGCTCCTCGTTTGCCTTGGCAGCCATGGCGATCAGCTCGGCCTTGAAGTCGTCCTTGGTGGACATGGCCTTCAGGATCTGCTCACCGGTCAGGTGATCCCATGCGGTGGTCACGATAGTGGCGGTGGGGTTCTTTTCCCGCAGCATTGCCACGGCGGCGGCGATCTTTTCCTCGCTGGCGGTCTGGGTGCGGCTGAGCAGGATGCAGCTTGCGTGGCTGATCTGGTCATCGTAGAACTCGCCGAAGTTCTTCATATACATCTTGACCTTGTTCACATCGGCCACGGTGACAAAGCTGTTCAGCTGCACGTCCAGATGCTCGGCCACGCCCTCCACGGCGCGGGTCACATCGCTCAGCTTGCCCACGCCGGACGGCTCGATGACGATGCGGTCGGGGTGGTACTGCTCCACCACCTGCTGCAGAGCGGTGCGGAAATCGCCCACCAGAGAGCAGCAGATGCAGCCGGCGTTCAGCTCGTTGATCTGGATGCCGCTTTCCTTCAGGAAACCGCCGTCAATGCCGATCTCGCCGAACTCGTTCTCGATCAGCACCACCTGCTGGCCTGCAAAGGCCTCGGTGATCAGCTTTTTGATCAGAGTGGTTTTGCCGGCGCCAAGGAAGCCGGAGAAGATATCGATTTTAGTCATGTTCCAAATGCCTCTTTCTTTTTATCGCAATATTCGCAATTGTTAGCGCAAAGGGCCGCAGAGTGCTGACCCAAAAATACTACACCTCTATTATAACAAGGCTGTCAATGGAAAACCGGCCTTTTTCAAGAAAAAATTGTAACTTTTTTTTGCAAATTGACGGCGTTTTGGGGGGAGTTTTGCCCCCGCATTGCATTCTTTCCCGCAGAATGATACAATAGCAGCAGCAAACCATCGCCGCCGGACGTTTTTCCGGCAAATGACAGAAAGAGGGCTTTTGTTATGAGTATGAACACAGTTCCCGAGCGTCTGGCCGCGCTGCGTGCCGCTATGAAGGCAAACGGCGTGGACGTCTATCTGATCCCGGTGGGCGACCCGCATTCCAGCGAGTATCTGCCCGACCACTACACCTCCCTGACCTACTTCTCCGGCTTCCACGGTGAGAACTCCAACTTTGTGGTCACCATGACCGAGAGCGCCGTCTGGGCAGACGGCCGGTACTTTGTGCAGGCAGAGAAGGAGATCGCCGGCACCGAGATCCAGCTGATGCGCATGGGCGAGCCGGGCGTGCCCACCGCCGAGGAATACTGCGGCAAGGTGCTGCCCGAGGGCGGCACGCTGGGTCTGTGCGGTCTGACCGCCAACTGTGCACTGGTCAACAACCTGAAAAAAGAGCTGGAGCCCAAGCACGGCAGCATCAAGACCCTGTTCTTGGAGGACGAGCTGTGGGTGGAGGGCCGCCCTGCCCGCCCGGCTACCCCGGCATGGATCCTGCCCAAGGAGTACGCTGGCTTCTCCCCGGCGGAAAAGCTGGAGCAGCTGCGCGGCAAGCTGAAGGAGCAGGGCTGCACCGCCCAGCTGGTAGGCAAGCTGGATAATCTGGCATGGCTTCTGAACCTGCGCGCCATGGATATCGAGTGCACCCCCTACGCCATGGCCTACTGCTACGTTACCCTGAATCGCGCCGTGCTGTTCATCGATCAGGCGCGGGTCACCCCGGAGGCTAAGGCAGAGCTGGAGGCCAACGGCGTGACGCTGGCCGACTACGACAGCATTCTGGACGGGATGGCCGCCGAGACCGAGCCGCAGACTGTGCTGGCCGAGAGCGCTACCGTAAACTACGCCGTGTATCAGGTGCTGGAAAACAACCCCGTCCTGACCGTGAAGGACGCCGCCGACCCGTTGCTTGCCATGAAGGGCGTGAAGAACGAGGTGGAGCTGGCACACCTGCGCGAGTCCCATCTGCGGGACGCTGTGGCCATGGTGCGGTTCCAGATCGAACTGGAGAACCGTCTGGCTTCCGGCGAACAGCTGACCGAGCTGACCGTGGACGAGATCCTGCACAAGTACCGCAGCGCAGACGATAAGTTCCTTGTGGAAAGCTTTGGCACCATTGCAGCCTACGGCGGCAACGCAGCCATGATGCACTACCACGCCACCCCGGAGGATCACGCCGTTTTGCAGCGCAAGGGCTTTTTGCTGGTGGACAGCGGCGCTACCTATCTGGACGGCACCACCGATATCACCCGTACCTATCCGCTGGGCGAGCTGACCGAGGACGAGCGGCTGTTCTATACTTGGACGCTGCAGTGCCACATCGACATTGCCAAGGCCGTCTGGCTGGATTACTGCGACTGCCACATGCTGGACACCATCGCCCGCGAGCCGCTGTGGCGCCACCTCATCAACTACCGCTGCGGCACCGGCCACAGCGTCAGCTTTGTGGGCAACGTCCATGAGGGTCCCCACGCTTTGAACGGCCGCAACACCACCCTGATGCGCCCGGGCATGATCGTTACCGACGAGCCCGGCGTGTACGAGGCCGGCGAGGTGGGCATCCGCATCGAGAACGAGATCGAGTGCTACCACAAGGCCGACAACCAGTACGGCACCTTCCTTGCCTTCCGTCCCCTCACCTTTGTGCCCATCGCTACCTCTCCCATCGTGCCCGGCGTGCTGGACAAGGAGCAGGTCGCTTGGCTGAACGATTACCACCGCAAGGTGTTCGAGCAGCTGGCACCCCGCCTGACCGAGGACGAGCGCGCATGGCTGGCCGAGAAGTGCGCCGCCATCGGCTGCTAATGCTAAAAAGAACAAAAGTCAGCTGCCGCTTGCCGTCCTGACTCTTGCCGTAAAAATGCAATTCCGGGCAGACCGCAGTCTGCCCGGAATTGCTTGATTTAAGATGATTTTTCCGCTGATGATGGCCAGAGCAACGCGGAGGCCATTTCAAATCGTCTACCCTGCAAAGGAAACCAAACCATGATCTTTCACATTGCGATCTGCAGCCCGGACGGTGCGCTGCGCAGCAGGCTGGAGCACCAGTGCATGGAGTTCTTCGCCCGGCGGGAGGACGCCTGCATCGTGGAGCAGCTGCAAAGCCCGGAAGCGCTTTTGCAGCAGGATGCCGCCGGGCTGCGGTACGAGCTGTACCTCATCGAGCTTGCGGCGGTAGCCCGGCCCGAAGGGCTTACGGCGGCGGCAGAGCTGCGCCGCCGGGGCCGCCGCGCGCCGCTGGCTTTTGTGGCCCGCACCCCGGCCCACGCATACAGCGCCTACCGGGTGGACGCCATGCAGTATCTGCTGCAGCCGGTGCACCAGCCGGAAGTTTCTGCCCTGCTCAAGCGGGCGGTGGAGCCGGAATACGGCCCCACCCTTACCGTGACCACCGCGGACGGCGTGCGGGCGCTGACCTATGCCGAAATTGAATATCTGGAATGCACCCACCACATCGTGCACTTCCACCTGACCACCGGGGAGGATGTGGCCTCCCTCTCGCTGCGGGTGCCCTTTTCTGCGGTGGCGCAGCCGCTATTGGCGGACGGCCGCTTTGTGCAGCCGCACCGCTCCTATGTGGTCAATCTGGAAGCAGTACAGCTGCTGTCCCCCGGCGAGGTACGGATGCGCAGCGGGGCGCGCATCCCCATTCCCCGCGGGCGGGAAGCCGCCGTCCGGGAGGCTTTCTGCACCCGGGTAGGGTAAAAAGTAAAAAGTCGCTGCACATTCGTGCAGCGACTTTTTGCTTAATGATTTATTCTTCCTTATGCCGGGGCTTTTTGCGGCGGGCGTGCTTTTGGGGCTTGCGGCGGGGCTTTTTGCGGGAGGGCTCGGGCTGGACAGAGGCATCGTTCAGGCGGGACATCGCATCCAGCAAAGCGCCCTGCAGGCTGTCCGAGGGTACCCCGCTCTCCGAAAAGGCGAACAGGAATTTGTAGATCTGGGGCTGCAGCTCCTCGTACAGTCCAAGGCGGGTGTACACCTCCTTGAACAGCTGAAAAATCTGTGTCTTGTTCTCCACGATGCCGCGCAGGTCGATCTGGGTATGACAGAGGCTTTTGGGGTTCTGGATATAATGATATCCGGCCTCGGGGATGGAAACGAACACCTCCGCGTGTTCCAGATACCCCATGTTGAAGATCAGATCCTCCGCCCAGTGCACATCGGGCGCAAAGCCCAGCTGGTTCTGTGCAATGATCTCCCGGCGGTAGAGTTTGTTCCACAGCACGCCGTAGTAAAAGGAGGCGGGCTGCTGCATCAGGCGGCGGGCGTAGTCCTCCCGGCTGTAAACGCCCTGCGGCAGAAAGCCGTACTTGTGCACCTCGGTCTTGGGGGCTTCCGGCTCGATGCCAAGGGAGGTCTGCAGCGTTTCCAGCGCGTGCCCGGTCTTGCTGGAGTTGGAAGGGATCACCATCCAGTACGGGGCGATCACAAGGTCGGCGTTGTGCTGCAAGGCGGCCTGTACAAGGTTCTGGGTGTAATCAGGGTCCAGTGCGTCATCACTGTCCGCAAACTGGATATAGTCGCCGTGTGCAAGGACAAGCCCGGCATTCCGCGTGCAGGAAACGCCCTCGTTTTCCTTGTCCACCACCACGATGCGGGGGTCCTTGGCCCGGAACTGCTCACAGATGGCAAGGCTGTCATCCGTAGAGCCATCATTCAGCACGATGATCTCCAACTCCTGATAGGTCTGGCTGCAAATGCTTTCCAGACAGCGGGAAAGCCCCTTCTGGGCGTTGTACACGGGCACAATGATGCTGACGAGAGGGTTCGTCATGGCAGGGCCTCCTTTTTTGACGACAGAATTTGAGTATTATTATTATCATACTCCTGCGGCGCCCGGATTACAAGAGCGCCGCACTGTGGCAGTTTTGTGAAACCTTACGCCTGCGCCCAGTCCAGTGCAGTCCAGTCCGGCAGGAACTGGTCGCAGATGCGGCGCAAAGCGGGGGCGTCGGCGGCGCTGGTGGTGTCCTGAATGCCCACCAGATAGAAGCCGGCGTCGTGGGCGGTCTGGGCAGCGTAGAGCGCGTCCTCGCACACGGCGCACCCGGCGGGCTCCGTGCCGCCAAGGCGGTGCAGCGCTTCCATAAAGGGAGCGGGGCTGCTCTTGCTCATAGCACCCCGCGCCTCAATGTAAAAATCAAAGTATTCGTCGATGCCAAGGCGGGTCAGAACGGTGCGGCACTGGCTGCTCCATGTGTTGGAGCAAACGCACATCCGTGCGCCCTCGGCCCGCAGCCGGGCAAGGGTGTCCCGCACGCCGGGCTTCAGTTCCACCTTCTCGTACAACTGGGCGATCACCTCGCGCATCACGTCCAGATAGCCGTTCCTGTCCAGCGGCAGCGCATACTCCCGGATGAGGTACTGTGCGCCGTCCTCCATGCCCATGGTCAGCAGGGTCTCGTGCAGGTCTGCCTTCGGGGTGCGGCCAAAGCGTGCCAGCAGCGCCTCCGGGGCGCCCTCCCATACCACCACCATGCTGTCGGTCAGGGTGCCGTCCATATCAAAGATCCATTGTTTGCAGTGCATACGTTCCTCCTGTTGTGCGCCCTCCGGGCCGCTTTTATACTCATCTCCGGTTAGTATAGCACGAAACTTTCACAGGAAAAAGGCATGATCTCCGAAAAATCGGGAGAATTTTACCTGAAAGTATGGTATAATTATAACAATTTTAGAAAATACCGGGAACGTGCACGGGAGGGCTTGATATGGAACGCAGAGAACCTACGCAAAAGGCGCTGGTGCTGGCAGGCGGCGGTGCGCGCGGCAGCTATCAGGTAGGCGTCTGGCGGGCTTTGATGGAGCTGGACTGGCACCCGCAGATCATCACCGGCACCAGCGTGGGCGGGCTGAACGGTGCCATGTTCGTGCTGGATCTGTACGAGACTGCCCGGGATATGTGGCTGACTATCCGCAGCCGGGATGTGATGGAGCTGCCGGAGGAAAACGCAGACCTTTCCGCCCTGCACCAGTTTCTGCGCCGGGTTGTAAAGGAAGGCGGCATGGATGTGACCCCGCTGGAAGAGATCGTGGAGCGGGTGCTGGACGAGGACGCGCTGCGGGCAGCGCCCATCCGGTTCGGCCTCGTGACGGTGGAGCAGCGCGGGCTGCGTCCCCGGGAGCTGACGCTGGAGGATATCCCTGCCGGGCAGGTGCGGGACTACCTGATGGCTTCGGCAGCCTGCTTCCCCGCATTGCGGGCGCGGCAGATCGATGGGGTAAAGTTTCTGGACGGCGGGTACAGCGATAATATGCCCACCGGCCTTGCCAAGACCATGGGCGCAGAGGAGCTGGTCTGTGTGGATCTGGAAGGTGTGGGCATCACCCGCCCCAACCTGACCGGCCTGCCCACCACCATGATCCGCAGCTACTGGGAGCTGGGCGATATCCTGCACTTCGACCCCGACACCGCCAAGCGCAACATGGAGCTGGGCTACTACGACACCCGCCGCGCCATGGGATACCTGCGGGGCTGCGCTTATGCTGTATCCTGTGACGCCCAGAGCTGCGAGGATGCCGCCGCTTTTGCCCAGAAGTTTAGTCAACTGCAAAAGGCCGTGCGGGAAAAATATCCCGTGACCCTGACGGCAGATGTGGCTCTTAAACTGGCCAATATGACAAAGGACGCCCAGCTTGCCCCGCTGGAAGCCGCCGCCGAGGACGCCGGGGTGGATCCCACCCACTTCTACACCACCCGGACGCTGGCCCAGGCGTTTCTGGCCGCGTGCGACAAAGACCGCATGGAAAGCTTTGCCCCGCTGTTTACGGGCAGCAGCACCGCCGGACAGGCGGCGCTGGCCGCTTTGCTGCCCAATACATTCTTACAGGCGCTGGTGTGGCGCACTTTGACCGCATCGGCTTTGCCGGAGGTGACAGAAGATGAAGGTTTATAAAGGCGTATCCGCATCCCCCGGACTGGTGCTGGGTCAGGTGAGCCGACTGGAACATCATGTGGAGACCTTCAGCCACGGCCCTTTCAACCCGGAGCGGGAGCTGCGGCTGCTGGCAAATGCCGTGCACACGGCGCAGAATGAACTGGACTCCATGGCGGAGCGCGCCGCCCCCACCGAGCAGGCCATCTTTTTGTTCCAGAGCATGATGCTGGACGACGAGGGCATGATGAACGAGGTGCGCTTTTGCATCAATGCGGGCATCAGCGCCTCGGCGGCGATGCATCAGGTGGGACAGCGCTACGCCGACCAGCTTGCCAACATGAAGGATAACCCCTATATGCAGTTGCGCAGCGTGGATATTCTGGACGCCACCCGCCGGGTGATCAATATCCTGACCAACCGCCCCCGGGTGTGGCTGGCGCTGGATCATCCGGTGATCCTTGCCGCCGACCGGCTGATGCCCACCGACCTGTTCAGCGTGCCCTCCGGCATGATCTTGGGCGTCATCACCGCCGAGGGCAGCGGCCAGAGCCATGCCGCCATCATTGCCCGGGCAATGAACATCCCGGGCATCGTGCAGGTGGGCAAGGATTTTCTGGACGACTGCGACGGCCGCACCGTCATTCTGGACGCAACCAACGGCAACTGCATCCTTGACCCGGACGCCTCCGCCCGCCAGCAGGCAGAGGCCAGCATCTGCCAGCTCCAGCGCGAGGACGCGGAGATGAAGCAGCTGCACAGCCTGCCGGATGAAACGCGGGACGGCGAACCCTTTGAGCTGCTGGCAAACTGCTTCGGCCCGGAGGATATCGACACCGCCATGCAGTCCGGTGCCAAGGGCGTGGGGCTGCTGCGCAGCGGCTACATGATGCTGCCCGGGCGCATTCTGGACGAGCAGGAGCAGTATTTCTTCTACTGCTCCTGTCTGGCAGCGGCAAACGGCTGCCCGGTGACCGTGCGCACCTTCGACTTTGGCTCCGACCGCACCGTGGCCGATGCCAATCAGGGGCCGCAGTCCTCCAAGCTTGGCCTGCGCGGCATCCGCAACAGCCTGCGCCAGCCCCAGCAGTTCCAGACCCAGATCTGCGCCTTGCTACGCGCCGCTGCCCGGGGGCCGCTGCGGGTGATGTTCCCCATGGTGACCGATGTAGAGGACTGGGACGCCGCCATGAGCATTGTGGAGCACTGCCGCCAGAGCCTGCGGGAGCGGGGTGTGCCCTTTAACGAGAACACCCAGTTCGGCGTGATGCTGAGCATCCCCGCCGCCTGCCTGACCGTGGAGGACTTTGTAGCCCACGGCTGTGATTTTCTGGTCATCGGCACCAACGACCTGACCCAGTACACCCACGCCGCCGACCGGGAGCTTGCCAGCGCGGAGCACTACTACCGCCCCGCCAGCCCGGCCATGAAAAAGTTGATCACCATGGTGATGGATGCCGCCAGCGCGCACCACGTCCCGGTGACCATCTGCGGCCTTGCCGTGGGCAACCCCGCCAACACGGCGCAGTACCTGCACCTCGGTCTGCGCAGCTTCTCGGTAAGCCCCCAGAACCTGCTCAAGGTAAAGCGAGCCCTGCTGGACACCGATGCCCACCCGGATGCAGGGGAAAACGGCTGAAAATGCTTTTACAAAACGTAATATAACGTAAAATAATAAGAGGCTGTTGCACAAACCCCTGTGCAGCAGCCTCTTTCGCTCTTTTTTGTTATAGCTGTCGTTTTTCTTTACGACCCCCTTCCGTGAAAAAGCACCCCGGGAAAATCCGCAGATTTTCCCGGGGTGCCAATTTTAAATAATTATTCCGCTGAAGATGGTCAGAGCAAAGCGGAGACCATTTAAATCGTCAAGCGTCTTACTCCAGATTCCCCGTCAGGGTCATGACAGCGGAGAGCACCGCCAGCGGGGCGGTCTCGCAGCGGAGGATGCGGGGGCCAAGGCCCACCGTTTTTGCCCCGGCCTTGGCGGCCATTTCGGCCTCCTCGGCGGCAAAGCCGCCCTCGGCGCCGGTCACGATGGCAAGGCGCAGCTTTTGCCCATCGGCGGGCTTTGCCTCGGCCAGCAGCTGACGCAGGGGTGCGCCGCCGCACTCGTAGCAGAACAGCACAAGGTCGTACTGGTCAAAGCTGCGGCACACCGCCCCAAAGTTCGGCAGCGGCAGGGCTACGTTTGGCAGAACGCCCCGGCCGCACTGCTTGGCGGCTTCCAGCGCAATGCGGTTGTAGCGCTCGTTCTTCTGCTCCTCCTTTTTGGGTGCAGCCACGCAGTAGCGGCTGAAGAAGGGTACGATGTGGGCAGCGCCCAGCTCCACCCCGTGCTTGATGATCTGTTCCAGCTTGTCCTGCTTGGGATAGCCCGCCAGCAACGTCACCTCCACGGTGGGCTCGGCGGCGCTGGGGTAGCCCGGCTCTACGGCAAAATCCACCCTGTCCTCCCCAAAGCCGGTGATGGTGGCGGTGTACTCTACGGCGTTGCCGTCGCAGAGAATGACGGTATCCCCCGGCTTTGCCCGCATCACCCGGGCAAGGTGATGGGCGTCCGCACCCCGCAGGGTGGCGGTGCCGTCAGAGATCTCAGTGGTAAAGTAGCGGTGCGGCATACTGTGCGCTCCTTCTTATAATATTTGAATCTCAGGCCTTTTTGCAGACGATGCACTCCCAGCCGCGCTTTTCCTTGACTTCCACCACGGCGAGACCGGCTTTTTCCAGCCCAGCGATTACCTCGTCCTTGCGGCTGTCGATAATGCCGCTGGCAATAAAGGTGGCACCCTCGGCCATCAGGCCGGGCACGGCGGGCGCAAGGCTGAGGATGGCGTTTGCCACGATGTTGGCAGTGATGATATCATAGGTGCCGCTGGCCTTGTCGGACAGGTCGCCCACCAGCACGGTCAGCTTATCCTGCACGCCGTTCAGGGCTGCGTTCTCCCCGGCGGTACGCACCGCCACGGGGTCGATGTCCACACCCTCGGCGCTGGCAGCGCCCAGCTTGAGGGCGGCAATGGCAAGGATGCCGCTGCCGGTGCCGATATCCAGCACCCGCTCACCGCCGCGCACCTGCTCGTCCAGCGCCTCAAGGCAAAGGCTGGTGGTCTCGTGACCGCCGGTGCCGAAGGCAAGGCCGGGGTCAAGGATCAGCTTTACCCGGTCGGTATCGTACTGCTGCCACGAGGGCACCACAGCCAGACGGCTGCCGATCTCCATGGGGTGGTAGTATTTGCGCCAGCCGTTCTGCCAGTCCTCCTGCTCCACGCCCTCGGTCTCCACGGTGTAGGGGATGCCGGCGGCTTCCATGCGGGCGGCGATGAGCGCCAGCGTCTCCACCTGAGAAGCGCCCGGCTCCAGATACAGATGGATGATCACGGTATCCCGGGGCTTGTCCAGCAGCTCCTGCTCGATCAGGTCCACATGGGCGATCTCGGCCACCTGCTGCTCGATGTCGCTGTAATCCTCGATGTAGATGCCGCCCTCGGCGATCAGGGTGGCAACGGCTTCGGCGTTTTCGGCATCAGCCTTGGCCACGGTCAGGCGGATATCGGTCCATTCCATAGTACAAGTCTCCTTTTATCTGCTTGCCCTTCCGGCAGCGCCGGAGGGAAAAAATTCTGTCACCTGTATAGTACCCGATTCTGCGCCCGGATGCAAGCCCCTCGGCAAAACCGGCGGCGCTGGTACAATGTTTGCACAGATTGACTTTCGGTAAAACATCCGGTATGCTATACTGGACAGGAAAAAATATGATGCTGCGCAAAGCGGCGTCGGAAAGGGATCTTTATCGTATGTGTACCAAAACCTTCACATGGCGGCTGCTCACCGGCCCTGAGCTGACCGAGGTATATCTGAACGAGATGCGCCGGGATTTCCCCGCCGGGGAGCTGAAGCCTTTGAGCATGATCCTGACCAGCGAAGCGGAGGGCACCGCCCACACATGGGGCGTGTTTGACGGCGACACGCTGGCGGCTTATCTTTTGATGGTGCGGCCGGAGGGCTGCCGGGTGAGCCAGCTGGATTATTTTGCCGTAGTGCCTGCCTACCGCGCCCACGGCATCGGGGCACAGCTGCTGGCACAGCTGCCCGCCCAGGAGGGCGATGCCGAAGCGATCCTTATTGAAGCCGAAATGCCGGAAAAGGCTGAGGACGCCGCTATGGCTGTGCGGCGTCTGGGCTTCTACGCCCGCTGCGGCGCATGGGATACCCACTACACCGAGCATCTTTTTGACGCATGGTTCCGCATTCTGGTGCTGGACTGCCCGGGCTGCGCCTCCCTTGCCCCAGAGGCTGTGGTAGAGGCACTGGCCGACTGCTACCGCCGCACCATCAGCCCCACCCAGTGGCAAAAGCACGTTCAGTTCTTTGCCCCGGACGGCAGTGTGTGCGGGTAACCAAACCATCAGATGCGCGAGGGCGCGGAGGGAGCTGCCATGAGTGAATTTTCACACCTGAAAAACAAGCTGCTGGCCGAGCAGGTGGAGGACCAGATCTACCATTATATTCTGGACGAAGCGCTGGAGCCGGGCGCAAAGCTGCCCAACGAGTTTGCGCTGGGCGAAAAGTTTCGGGTGGGGCGCAGCACCATCCGCGAGGCGGTCAAGCTGCTGTCCAGTAAGGGCATCGTGGAGGTGCGGCAGGGCTCCGGCACCTATGTGGTGACCACGGTCAAGGGCCTTTCCGACCCGCTGAACCTGCGCAGCGTGCAGGACAAGAATGCGCTGGCTTTTGATCTGGTAAACGTCCGTCTGCTGCTGGAGCCGGGCATTGCGGAGATGGCGGCGCAGAACGCCACCCCGGAGGATATTGAGCGACTGCGGCGGCTCTGCGAGCGGGTGGAGGCCAAGATCCACGAGGGCGACCGCTACATCGAGGATGACATCGCCTTCCACACCTGCATCGCCGAGAGCAGCAAGAATCTGGTGGTGGGGCAGCTGATTGAGCGCACCCGCAGCATGGCCGGTAAGGCGCGCCCCTGGATTCTATTGTCGGCACTGACGCTTTCCGTTGCCAGTGTGCTGATGTTTGTGGTTCCCTTTGAGGGAACGGCACGCTATGTGTGGATTGCCATTGCCTACAACCTCTACTACGCCGTCGCGTACCCGATTTACAACACCGCGAACGCGACGATGGTTCCCGTGTCCACCCGTGACAGCGAGAAGCGCAGGGCCGCCCGCGCCCGTCTCCGTTTTGGAAAGAGAAGAAGAGATTCGAGGTTATTATGAGTAAGACACCGACTACCCTGATCATTATGGATGGCTTCGGCATCAATCCGGCTCATG
>QWCB01001535.1_pt1 | contig 30164 bp, 16 predicted proteins | sample 1972511 | NCBI WGS metagenome assembly QWCB01 (sample SAMN09866719, study PRJNA288562) | Human gut metagenome isolate term5_stool, whole genome shotgun sequencing... | isolation source: gut | host: Homo sapiens | place: USA: California | reverse complement strand
GAGGAGCTGACGAAGCAACAGCTACGCAGCTACCTCGTCCTGCAGGTGCACGACGAACTGGTCCTCAACGTCTATCTCGACGAACTGGAGCGTGTCACAACCCTCGTTCGCGAAGCGATGGAAGGCGCCTGGCCCGAGTGCTCCGTCCCGCTTGTCGTCGAGATCGGCACTGGCAAAGATTGGCTCGAGGCGCACTAACTCGCCAGGCTTGACGCATCATAGCCCCGCATCCTAGGGGCTACGCATGACGACAACGAGGGGATACACAGGTTACACCTCGCCACACAGCGCTATAACCTAGCTACACAGCGCTATAACCTCACGCTATCGCCACTCCTACATCACCGCTGATTGCCATCTCTCCCGAGGAAATCACCGATCTCCAGGGAGCAAACGAACTTTCCCCACGGAGCCGGGAAATGAAACTTCAGAAGAATGAAATGAAACTTCGGAAGAAGCAAATCAAACTTCCGAAGAATTGTTTCGTTCCTCCGTGAAGGATTTCCATTTTCCACTGAGGCAATTTCGATTTCCTCAGGGGTGAGAGATTAGAGATTAGAGGGGGATGATCGGAGCTATCGGACGAGTAGCAAAATGGAGGACTGAGCCTATAGCGACTATGTCAAAGAATTTGTACCTTTGAAGAGCTTATTGGACTTACCTAGTATAGGTAAACTTTCTGTACGGTTAGTCCCTAGATAGGTTGAGCAACTTTTTCACAGAGACGCAAAAACAGTACAGACAAAGGAATAGGACATGCAGGAATTACCATACGACAAAAAAGACTTAATGTCTATCTTCGACTACAGCAAGCGTCTAGTGCAGCGGTGCCTAAGAGATTTTGCTCCCGAAGGAAAGGAGTTGAAAGGCAAACTAGGACAGCTGGTAGAGAAGTTGTTTTTTGGCTATGCTCCAAATTCTAGGCAGGAGGCAGATTTTTCTTTTGTAAATGCAGAGCTAAAGTGTACTCCGTTAAGACTCTCTACTAAAGGCTCCTGGCTGATTAAAGAGCGTCTTGTGTGTAGTATGATTAACTACCTAGAGGATTGGGATAAGACTTTTGAGCAGTCTACCTTTTATCAGAAGTGCTTGATTATGCTAATCCTATTTTATGAGCATCAACCTGCTATATCTCCTCTTGACTTGAAGTTCATCTTTACGGTACTGTGGGAAATCCCCGAGAAGGATTTAGCTATCATGCGTCAAGACTATGATACCATAATAGCTAAGATACGTAGTGGTAATGCCCATACACTCTCAGAGGGAGATACTATGTACCTTGGAGCTTGTTGTAAGGGACAAGGCGGAGGCTCTCTATCTCCTCAGTACAATAACAGTGTAGGAGCCCCAAGACGTGCATGGAGTCTCAAGACGCCTTACATGCGTATGCTCCTAGCAGAAGTCGAGTCTCGTCAGAGAGACGGGGCTTACAGCAACTACACTCCTTCTAAAAATGACCTACCTCCACTCTTTTCGTTAAGCGAGTTGCAAGACCATTCCGTTGAGGATATATTAAGGCGACGTTTTGCGCCTTTTATCGGTCGAACCTATACGGAGATCTGCAAGATGCTGCAAGAGCCTATCTCTAAATCAAAGGCCAAGTACTTTGAGCTAGCAAATAAAATTGCAAGTAATGGTGCTATAAGCAACATCAATCGTAGCGAGGAGTTCCAAAAGTCTGGACTAACGATGAAAACAATCCGCCTGCAAAGGGACGGTCGGCTAAAAGAGTCTATGTCCTTTGAGAATATAGACTACTATGAAGTCTTAGACTGTGACGAATGGGTAGATTCTAGACTTTATGAACTCTTCTCTAGTCAATTCTTATTTGTCTTGTGGCGCGAAACCGATAGTGTTTTAGAGCTTCCCAATGGCCGATGTGAGCCTGAATATAGACTGGAGAAGACGAGCTTTTGGACGATGTCTCAGGAAGATTTAAGGACGGCTGAAAAGTATTGGAAGAATATACGGCATAATGTACTATCCAATCAAATAAATCCAGAACACTTTTGGCGGGCCAGTGATAAGAGGAAGTTTCACGTTCGTCCGAAAGGGAGAAATGCAACTGACATGGTACCAAACCCTCATGGAGGTGTGGTGCGAAAGTACTGTTACTGGTTTAATGCCCAGTACGTTAAACATATTATAGAGGATGAGTTATAGTAGAGACAAGATAAAGTTGAGTAAATATGATGGCGATAGTCTCCTATGTGAGCCAATCGCAACTTATTCTCACACAACCCATCGACAATTTAGGGAGCAGAGCCTTTTTGAGACTTTGCCCCCAGAGGTGACTGACAGTAAGGATATCCGGGTTGTCGAGCTTTTTGCAGGAGTGGGAGGGTTTCGCGTGGGACTAGAGCGAGCTTCATCAAGATTTAAGACTGTATGGAGCAACCAGTGGGAGCCTTCGACAAAGCGACAAGACGCTAGCATAGTCTACTGCAAGCACTTCGGCATCGAGGGGCACTCTAACGCAGACATTACCAGCATACCCACAGCAGATGTCCCTGACTCAGACTTACTCTGTGGTGGCTTTCCGTGCCAAGACTACTCTGTAGCGACTACGTTACATCGCTCTGAGGGCATAGAGGGGAAGAAAGGGGTTTTGTGGTGGGAGATTTATCGCATCTTAAAAGAGAAGGAGGACAAGCGGCCCAGCTATTTAATGCTCGAGAATGTGGACCGTCTGCTCAACTCTCCCGCTAAGCAACGAGGACGGGACTTTGCTATTATCCTTTCCTCTTTGTCTAGATTAGGCTACACTGTAGAGTGGCGTGTAATTAATGCTGCGGACTATGGGATGCCCCAACGTCGCAGGCGGACCTATATGTTAGCTTACCAAAAAGAGACGCCTATCGGCAAACAACTACACAAGCTCCAGAGTGCGAAAGAGTGGATTCTAAAGCAGGGAGTCATGGCACAAGCCTTCAACTGTCTTTGCACAAGCCACGAAGTTGATTCATTTCACATTGTAGAAGACCTCCTAGAGGTATCAGAGCACTTCAATAAGAATGGTAAGAACAGCCCCTTTAAGAATGCAGGCGTTATTGTAGACGGTATCGTATACACACTGGATGTAGAACCACAGTATAATGGGACTCGTCTGACCCTTGGAGATGTTTTGGTCAGTGACTCCATGGTGCCAGAAGAGTTCTACATATCAGATGAAGAGCTTCCTAAGTGGAAATATCAAAAGGGCGCAAAGTCACTCATTCGTACAAACAAAAGCACGGGCTTTGAGTATTCCTATAGTGAGGGAGCTATGACTTTTCCCGACAGAGTAGACGCTCCTTCACGCACCATCATTACTGGTGAGGGGGGGACTGGGGCTTCACGCTTTAAGCATGTCATACAAACAACGGGCGGACGCTATAGGAGATTGGTGCCTATAGAATTAGAGCGTCTCAACATGTTCCCCGACAATCACACCTTGGGGGTATCTGACTCAAGAAGAGCGTTTTTGATGGGCAATGCTCTTGTGACAGGCATTGTAGAGAGACTTGGACTAGTCCTCCAACAACGTATAGGCGTAGAGAGTAGCACTAACTGATGAGCATGGACACTTCCTATTGACAGAGTCGTAGTTGCCAATTTGAAGCAAGTCCAAGCTGATTCATACCTGCCCCATTGCTAAGCAGAACTAGCGACTACAGCCTACAGGGAGAGGGGTGTAGCGTATGTTCAGAAATAACGTTATCTTTGTTTCTGAATTAAGCTAGGTCGGGTTGACTTGCCTAGCTATAACCTTTAGCAAGTGAAGCTTGGCTTCGCTCCTTTAACCTATAAATAGTAACTCACACAAACTCTGTTGCATCAATATGACAGACCATAATAAGGACTTCGTCCACTATGCACACGCTCATCTTCGGATGAATACCAATGCACTCAACGACTACATAACTGCCTCCACAGGCTACATCAACCCGACTATCATCGAGGAGCGTCAGCTCAACGTGGCTCAGATGGATGTCTTCAGCCGACTAATGATGGATCGTATCATCTTCCTCGGCACGGAGGTCAACGACTACACGGCCAATGTGATCCAAGCACAGCTCCTATATCTAGATAATGCGGACCCAGGCAAGGACATTTCGATTTATATCAACAGTCCTGGCGGGTCGGTCTATGCGGGCTTTGGCATCTACGATACGATGCAGTACGTGGGCTGTGATGTCTCGACGATGTGTACGGGTATGGCAGCTTCGATGGCTGCTGTCCTCCTCGTAGCGGGCGCCGAGGGCAAGCGCTACGCACTGCCCCACTCACGGGTGATGATCCACCAGCCGATGGGCGGTATGCAGGGTCAAGCGAGCGACATAGAGATCGCTGCCAAGGAGATCCTCAAGGTGAAGGCTGAGCTCTACAAGATCATCGCTGATCACTCGGGTCGCTCTGTCAAGGATATCGAGCGAGATAGCGACCGTGACAAGTGGATGACCGCTGCAGAGGCTCTGGAGTATGGTATGATCGACAAAGTACTCACATCGACTAAGCAGACAGCTAAGAAGAAGGCAGATGGCAAAGAAAAGTAATTCGATAGAGCGTCGCTGCTCTTTTTGCAATCGTCCTGAGAGCGAGGTGCCCATACTAATAGGTGCCGAGGGTTCTGCACAGATCTGTAGTGACTGTGCTGAGCAGATCTACGCGTTGCTCTATCAGAACGGCCTTGTCTCTGCACCTGTGCTAGACGCTACCAAGCAAGAGAAGCAAAAAGGCACGAACGCTTCATTTGCTCCACTTACCTATGAGTCGCTACCCAAGCCTCAGGAGATAGACGCCTACCTAGACCGCTACGTGATCGGACAGAGCGATGCTAAGAAGTATCTTTCAGTGGCTGTCTACAACCACTATAAGCGTATCTTGGCTAGCCAAGGGGAGGGCGAAAAAGGTGACGAGAGCTCTAAGCTGGACGATGTAGAGATTGCCAAGAGCAACATCCTCATGGTAGGACCGACGGGGTGTGGCAAGACGCTCCTAGCTCAGTCTATTGCTCGTATGCTACAGGTGCCCTTTGCGATGGTCGATGCGACTGTCCTGACGCAGGCGGGCTATGTGGGAGAGGATATAGAGAGTATCATCTCTCGTCTACTGCAAAACTGTGACTACGACGTAGCAGCCGCAGAGCGTGGCATCGTCTTCATCGATGAGATTGACAAGATAGCACGCAAGGGCGACAACCCCTCCATCACTCGTGATGTGAGTGGTGAAGGGGTCCAGCAAGGTCTCCTCAAGCTCCTCGAGGGAAGTGTCATCAATGTCCCCCCTTATGGTGGTCGCAAGCATCCCGAGCAGAAGTTTATCCAGGTCAATACGCAACAGATACTCTTCATCTGTGCAGGCGCCTTCGACGGCATCGAGCGCATCATCGGCTCTCGCCTCAACACCCGTGTGGTGGGTTATAAGGAGCAGCAGATGGATTACCAGACGATCCAAAACAATCTGTTGGCGCACATTACTCATCAAGACCTACGACGCTACGGCTTGATCCCCGAGATCATAGGCCGTCTGCCTATCCTGACCTATCTAGATGCCCTAGATAGTGATTCGCTCCTACGCATCCTCGTGGAGCCTAAGAACGCCATCACGAAGCAGTATCAGAAGCTCTTTGAGATGGATGGCGTACGGCTTACCTTCGACGAGGAGGCACTCAAGTATATCGTCAGCATAGCTGTCGAGACCAAGCTGGGGGCTCGTGGACTACGCTCGATCGTGGAGAAGATCATGATCGATGCGATGTACGAGATACCCTCCCTCAAGCGCAAGACGCTACGTATCACAGAGCAGTATGCCCGCTCTAAGGTGACGCCGAGCATGACTGCCTCTCTAGCAAACTAAATCTATCTCTGCCACAAACCAGTGCATCACTCTATGTAATCGTTATCCACCTTTTGGAGAGTCTACTCAACGCCTCTCCTGACGGTCAATCTCACTTACCATGACACACAATCTGACAGAACTACTGAGTAAGATCTTCGGCTTTGAAGAGTTCAAGGGAAATCAGAAAGAGATCATCCAAAGCCTGCTAGAGGGTCACGACACTTTTGTCTTGATGCCTACGGGTAGCGGTAAGTCCCTCTGCTATCAGCTCCCTGCGCTCATCATGGAGGGGACGGCTATCATCGTCTCCCCGCTGATTGCTCTGATGAAGAATCAGGTCGATGCCCTGCGAGAGACGACTGGATCTAACGACATAGCGCACGTACTCAACTCGTCGCTCAATAAAGCTCAGCTGGATCAGGTCTACCAAGATGTCTCTGCGGGGGATACGAAGCTACTCTATGTGGCTCCCGAATCGCTCGGCAAGGCTGAGAACATAGAGTTCTTTCGTCAGATCAAGATATCCTTCTTTGCGATCGATGAGGCGCACTGTATCTCGGAGTGGGGGCATGACTTTCGCCCAGAGTATCGCAAGATACGCCCTGTAGTTGATGAGATAGGACGCAGACCGATCATCGCCCTGACAGCGACAGCGACGCCTAAGGTGGAGCACGACATACGCAAGAATCTAGGCATCCTCGATGGGAATATATTTAAGTCTAGCTTCAACCGTCCTAACCTTTACTACAGCGTAGAGCCGAAGGGGGAAGATGTCAATGCGCGCATCATCCGCTTTATCCGCAAGAGACCTAACAAGAGCGGTATCATCTACTGCATGAGCCGTGAGAAGGTGATGAACCTCTCCAAGCTACTCCAGATGAATGGCATCAAGGCCCTCCCATACCATGCGGGACTGGACGCTAAGGAACGCTCGGCAAATCAGGACGCCTTCCTGAGCGAGGAGTGTCGTGTGATCGTCGCCACGATAGCCTTTGGCATGGGTATCGACAAGCCAGACGTGCGCTACGTCATACACTACGACATGCCTAAGAGCCTCGAGGGCTACTATCAGGAGACAGGACGTGCAGGTCGTGATGGTGGCGAGGGATACTGCTTAGCCTTTTATAATGAGAAAGATATACAGAAGCTGGAGAACTTCATGCAGGGAAAACCTATCGCCGAGCAGGAGATAGGTAAGCAATTACTCGCAAAAACTTCTACCTTTGCACTCACGCCCATGTGTCGACGGGCATATCTGCTCTATTATTTCGGAGAAAGATATGATCAGGAGAACTGTGGAGCGTGCGACAATTGTGCAAAAAACAGACAAACGATGGAGGCTAAAGAGCTTTTGAAACAACTGCTCCAAACGGTCTTGGAGCTCAAAGAACAGTTTAAGAAGGACCACGTCATCGACGTAATACTAGGTTGCGATACTGCCCCTATTGAGGACTTTCATCATGACAAGCTGAAGTCCTACGGCATAGGCGAAGACTACTCACGGGAGATCTGGGAGCTAGTCATAGAGCGTGCATTGGTGCTACAGTACCTCACGGAGAGTACAGAGACCTATGGCATCCTGAGCGTCACACCGAGTGGTAAGAAGTTTATCAAGAAGCCGACCTCATTCAAGATTGTCGCTCCCGACGCAGAGGATCTAGACGATGACGACGATGATCTAGACGATGATGAGGAGGTAGATAGCGCTGCATCTAGTGGACGTGGACGTACGGCCTCTACGGACCCAGCTCTGTACAGCATACTCAGGGATATACGCAAGAAGCTGAGTACTAAGCTAGGACTCGGCACAGCTGGCATATTCCCCGACTCCGCACTTGAGGAGATGTCTACACTATACCCCATTACCTTACCTGAGCTTAAGAACATTTCGGGTATTAATGTCGAGCAGGCCGACAAGTATGGAGAGGAGTTTGTCCGAGTCATACGTAACTATGTCGAGGAGTATGAGATCGAGCGCCCCGAGGACTACAAGATCCGCACGCTACCCAACAATACCAAGCAGCATATCTCTATCGTGCAGCAACTAGACCGTCAGATAATCCTCGAGGATATAGCGATCTCGCACTCTATCAGCACGGACGATCTGCTCACCGAGCTGGAGCGTATCGTCAAGTCTGGCACTAAGGTAAAGCTCAACTACCTCATCTCCTCCGAGCTTGGAGAGGATAGTTATGACGAGCTGAGAGAGTATCTAGAGGATCACCCTGGGTGTACCCTGGACGATCTCATCAGCGAGTACGAAGACTTCTACAACGAGGCGGAGCTACGACTCGCTATGATCATCTACTCCTGCAATCAATAAAGACCACATTAGCAATACAACTCTTATGTCTATCTATACACCCGTACGCTGGATGATACTATCCATGCTTTTGTCTTTGTTGGCGAGCTTCTCCCTGACGGCACAGACGCCACAGCACAAAGCCTCCAGAGGATCGATCGTTGATGAGGTCATATGGACCGTAGGCGATGAGCCTATCGGCTCTCGTGAGCGTCTCGAGGAGTACTTCAATCGTCCCTACTCAAGCATTCGTGAGCAACAGCGCGTTATGGCGGTCAATAATGAGATCGTTCGGCAAATGCAGCAGAAGATCATCCAGGGAGTCACGGTCACGCCCTCAGAGATTCGCTCGTACTATGCTCAGATACCACAAGACAGCTTGCCCTACATACCAGATGTCGTCGAGGTGCAGGTACTTAGGATCACGCCAGAGATAGAGCTAGCAGCTATTGACAAGATCAAAGAGCAGCTCAGAGGCTACTCCGAGGACATCCTCGCTGGGCGCCGTGACTTCTCCACGATCGCACGACTCTACTCACAGGACTCCCGCACCTCTGTACGTGGTGGCGAGTATGGCTTCGTGGCTCGTAGTTCGCTAGAGCCTGAGTTCGCGCAGGTTGTCTTTGCTCTGTCTGACACCAAGCAGGTATCACCCATCATACGTACCGCTACGGGCTACCATATCGTACAGCTGATTGAGAAGCGTGACAACACGATCAACTTCCGTCACATACTCCTCAAGCCAAGCATTGCCCCTGACAAACTACAGCAAGCCGTCAGCAAGGCGGACTCTGTCGCTGTGGTGGTGCGCAATGGTAAGACAACCTTTGACGATGCCGTCGTCCTATGTAGCAACGTGGAGGAGACGAAAAACAACTATGGCCTCCTCCTCAACGAAAACTACGAGAGCGACCGTTACGGCACGGCTCTCTTTACGATGTCTGAGCTACAGCAAGACTACGCTTCCCAAGTAGACAAGATGCAGGTGGGCGATGTCTCTCCAGCATTTATCTCTCAGGACGCAAATGGCAATACGCAGGTAGTGCTTCTCAAGCTCAAGCAACGTATCGCGGGGCACCGTGCTGATATGGCTACCGACTTTCAGCTGGTCAAGCAACTAGCTCTGCAAGATAAGAAGCAGAAGGAGCTAGACAAGTGGATCGTCCAGCACCAGAAGAGTACTTATATACGCATCAGCCCTGACTTTCAGCAGTGCGACTTCAGGTATCCAGGTTGGATCAAGAAGTAACCCCTGCGCTTCAATAGAGAGTCCACTTCTCTGCCCATTAGATTATAGAGTCTATGTCCCATCAGCCTAGCGAAGCAAGCACCACAAGGCGACTACTACTCACCCTCAGCGGGTTACTAGCAGTCGCTCTGCTCCTCTTCGTGGGGCTACCGCTCTGGGGCGGGACAGCTTGGTTACACACTTCGCCTCATACCACAGAGGCTCCAGCGCCTCCTCCTACGATGGTGGGTGGCAAGCGCCTCATCATCCTAGAGCACGCCGACATACTCAGCCACGATCAGGCTATACTCCCTGACGTTGTCATCTTGTCAGGCAATGTGCGCCTCAGGCACGGTAGCTGGATCATGACTTGCGACAGTGCCAATCTCAACGAGGGAACCAACTCCTTTGACGCTTTCGGTCATGTGCAGATCCTAGAGGGAGACTCAATCTCGATCACCGCTGCAGAGATGACCTACGATGGGATGACCGCCCTGGCGGAGCTACACAACAATGTGATATTGACCAAGAATGTCACGACACTCTTTACCGAGAGTCTCTTCTACGATCGCAATCAAAAGGTCGCTTACTACGACAACTTCGGCACCCTCGCCGACTCGGTCAATACGCTTACCTCTGTCTACGGTGAGTACAACACGGGATCTGACGAGGCGCTCTTTCAGAATCAGGTACACCTAGAGAACGACCGCTTCACCCTCGACACAGACATCCTGCACTACAATACGAAAACCTCGATATGTCGTATCGTCAGCCCCACCATCATTGAGACGACCGACTCGGTCACGATAGAGACTGATCGTGGCTTTTACAATACCGACACCGAGCAGAGCATCCTCCTCGACCATTCTCTCGTTACCCACCCCGATGGCACCATGACGGGCGACTCGATACTCTACGACAAGAAGAGACAGATCTGCCAGGCCTACTACGACGTGGTGATAGACAATCAGGAGGACAAAGCCACCTACTTCGGCGACTACGGCTATCTTGATCAGGCCAACGGCTACACCTACGCTACAGGACGAGCCTACGTCATGGACTACTCTGAGGAGGACACCTTATATATGTCAGCCGAGATCATGGAGGGGATCAAGCGCAATCTGCCCCCGCCTCCAGGCGCTACTGACTCGCTAGAGGTGAAGTACACCAAGGGTTACCACGACGTACGCCTTTACCGCAAAGATATACAGGCCATCGGGGACTCTGTGCATTACTTCTCCGTGGACTCGCTCATCAAGCTCTTTGGCTCTCCGATCTTGTGGAACGACTCGACCCAGCTCAAGGGCGATACCATCTATGCTCACCTTGCCAACGATACGATCGATCGCGCCTTCGCCTGGCCTAATGCGTCGACCGTTCGCTGGCTTGACACCGTCAAGCAGGATCGTGTCAAGGCCGATACGATCCAAGCATACTTTCGCGAAGGCACCCTTGACCACGCTTTTTACCGCTCCAACGTTGAGTCTCGCTACTACCTCATACAGGAGAAAGCGAAGCACTACTACGCCCTGGCTCAGGTTAAGAACCCGCAGATGGATGTCTACGTTACCGATGACAAGCTTGACCACATCCTCTGGCATGGCAAGGCCGAGGGGACGATCCACCCGATCCAAGACCTCACCGATGAGCTGCGTCAGATGAGCGGTGCCGAGTGGCATGGCGACAAGCGTCCGCTCTCACCTGAAGATGTTATCCCCGACCGCACAGCGCCTCCAGTCTCTACCGACTCGCTCGCCACACTGCAGGGGCAAAACAGCAAGATGAGCAAAGGCTTCGACGGCTTAGCCGCATGGCAAGCTTTCTACAAGGAGTACCAGCAAGCTATCGAAAAGCCTAAGCCAGCTGAAGCTAAGAAGACGGAAGCTCCTGACACGACCGCTATGACCGTGGAGCCACTCTCCGTCTACATTCGTCGCCCACTAGAGAGCGACACCAGCTCCGTACCGTCTCTCGCAGACTCGCTGCAGAGCTACATGCACCTCTTACCACTATACTCATGGGACTCATATTTAGACCGCGAAAACCGCGCACCTTCCACCACCAACCCATCTATTGGGATCCTAAGAAGGAGCAACTCCAGCGACGCATCGAGCAGATCAGACGAGAGCTCGAAGCTGCCGAAGGCTCCGACACAGCAGGAAGTAGCGACGGCACCAGCAAAGACGACGGTAAGCAAGTAGAGTCCGCCTATGGCTCTGGCGAAGAGTTTCGTGACACCCTCTCCGAGAGCCTCTACGGTGGTACGCGCCATCTCAAGAAGCAGCGAGACCGAGGGATAGACAACTACGCCCGCTCAGGGATCATCCTGCGCTGCATCCTTATGCTCATCCTCTTAGGCTTCATCGTCTGGGTACTATACTATAGACAGGGTCCCCTCTTCTCCATCCTATGAGCGAAATCATACATCTCCTTCCCGACAGCATAGCCAATCAGATAGCCGCTGGTGAAGTGATCCAGCGACCAGCCTCCATGCTCAAAGAGCTGGTCGAAAACGCCATCGATGCCCACGCCACGCAGATAACCATCGAGTTACAAGATGCCGGCAAAGAGCTCATGCGCATCATCGATGACGGCGTCGGGATGAGTCCGCTAGACGCTCGTATGGCCTTCGAGAGACATGCCACCAGCAAGATATCCTCCGTCGACGACCTCTTCACGCTCCGATCCATGGGTTTTCGTGGCGAGGCTCTAGCCTCCATCGTGGCGGTGGCTCAGATCGAGCTGATCACACGACAAGCCGATAGTGACATAGGTTACAAGCTCTTGATCAACGGCTCTGAGGTCATCAGCTCCGCCCCCACCGTTGCCGAGGTAGGCACCTCTATCACGGTGAAGAATCTCTTTTACAACGTCCCTGCACGGCGACGCTTCCTCAAAGGTTCCGAGACAGAGCTACGACACATCTACCGCCAGTTCGAGCGGATCGCTCTGGTCTACCCCGAGATAGCCTTCACACTCTACTCCGAGGGCAAGCTCATACGCAACCTCCCCAAGAGCGACCTCCAGCATCGCATCGTAGACCTCTTAGGCAAGAGCTACTCCAAGCAGCTCATCCCCATCGAGTACCAGGGTCCCTTGGCAAATGTCTCGGGCTTCATCACCTTGCCACGAGACGCTAAGCGTAGAGGAGCCCAGCAATTCTTCTTTGTCAATGGACGCTATATGAAGCACCCCTACTTCCACCGTGCTGTCATGAACGTCTTTGAGGACCTCGTCGCGCCAGGTAGCCAGCCCAACTACTTTATCTACTTTCAGGTGGACCCCAGTCGTATCGATGTCAATATACATCCGACCAAGACCGAGATCAAGTTTCTCGACGAGCAGGCTATCTTCAAGCTCCTCATGGTAGTACTACGGGAGCAGCTCAGCACCACCAGCGCTATGCCCGCCATCACCTTTAGCACAGACCAGCTCATCGAGATACCAGCCTACGATGCCACACGACAGAGCCACACGACGCTTCAACCACCGCCTGTACAGATAGACCCTGAGTACAATCCCTTCAAAACTATCTCTACGGACGATCAGAAGCCCCTCGACCCGCTCTCCTCAATGAGTAGCGGCTCACCCGCTCATTGGGAAAGCTTTATCGACGACTTCCAGCAGAGACGAGGCGAATCAACACTTCCCGAAAGCCAACCCACAGAGGCAGCCCCCACAGCGATGGATCCACTCTTTACGGTCTCCGCTAGCCCCTCTCAGCATGTGGCCAATAGCTCTAACTTGGTCTACACCTTTCAGGAGCGCTACCTCTTCACCACCATGAGCGACCGACTCGCCGTCATACAAATCGAGCGCGCGCTGCTACGCATCTACTACGAGCAGCAGATAGCCACGCTCACACTCGAGCCTGACCAAGCGCAGCCACTACTCTTTGCCGAGGAACTGTCGCTACCCACCAACCTCTACCCGACCCATCACGAGTTGGTCGAGAGCTTGCAGCAGATCGGCTTTGAAATCACCCCGCAAGCAGAGGCCTCCGCAGACCCAGACGAAAACGTCTACCTCATCACCTCCGTCCCCAAGCCACTCCGTCCCATCGGCGTCGCTGACTTGATCACCAAGACGCTCGGTGAATACCTCGATCAGGTCGACAAAGACGATATCGACTCCACACTCCCCCCTGCGGAAATCCTAGCGCAGCTTTTCCTCTCTGGCGAAGCGCTCCGCCAAGCCAGCGAACTGGTACGTCACACACTCCATGCACGTGCCGCGCAACCCAGTCAGATCATCTCAGACCTCTTCCTGACGCCCAATTCGCAGTTCGACCCGCTCGGGCGCTCCATCATGGTTTCGCTCACCTCCGAGGAGATCGACAAGTGGTTCTAACCCAACATCGAGACCCAACATCTGTCGTTCCTTAATCGGTAAACAATGCAAAGATGAGACGAGTAATGACCCTACATGTCACTACTCGTCTCGCTGTACTACAACCCTCGAGGAAATCATCCATTACCTCGCTAGGGATTTTGGATTCTCCACGGAGCGATAAAAAAATTCTTCGGAACTTCGATTTCATTCTTCCGAACTTTTATTTCGGCCCTCCGTGGAGAATTTTCGTTTGTTCGCTGGAGATTCCCGATTTCCTCGGGAGAAATCGTAATCAACGGAAAGGGAGGAGGTGTCTGCTCGAGGGATATTTCCAGCGGGCGGGAGCGTTCGTTTAGTTCTTCAGCGCAAAGATCTGCGTCAGGAGGTCTAGGTAGATGGTGCGTGCCGAGGCGTTGACCCCGTGGGCACCCTTGGTGTCACCGTCGGCACGGCGTATGGCGGAGATGATGTTGAGCGTTTGTTGCTTGGAGTAGAGACGCATGGCCGACTGGTACATTCGAGCCATCGACTCATACTTCAGGTTGAGCGCCTCCTGTATATTTTTCTGACTATTGGACGGGAGGTAGTGCGCTACCATCAGATTAGCAAAGAAGCCGTAGAGCGAAGCGATGATCTGGGGGACGGGGTAGCGCTTTTCGTCCTCCGCCATGGCGAGTGCTATCTGCAGAGCCTCGTCATCTCGGCGTCGCTGCACCGCATTGAGCAGGTCGTAGGGGCCGTACTTACGCGACTTGCTCACCACCTGCTGCACCATGGCACGAGAGACGAGTCCGCCAGCGCCCTTGGCAGGTATGGCGAGCTTTTGCAGCTCCGAGTAGAGCGTCTCCAGATCGTATCCGACACGCTCGATCAGCGTCGAGATCGCTTGCGGAGCCAGCTCCAAACCTAACCCCTTAGCCATCTGAATCATCGCTTCTCTTAGTTCGTTGTCACGCCTGACGGGGGCCGACTCGATGAGCGCCACCTGCGACTTGAGCGCCTGCGCATTCTTCTTGGCAGCTGCGAGGAGCGCATCGTGGTATAATATAAGGAGTGTGGTACCCTCGGCAAAGGTGGTCGCATCGCGTATCAACTCAGCAATGCCATACGGCTTCTTAAGGACGGAGCTCTTCTTGAGATCCTGCGCATCACGCAAGACGATCAGACGCTTCGGCGCAAACATGGAGAAAGTCTGCGCCTGCTGAAGGACCTCGGGAGCGGTCGTCTCGGAGCCGAAGTAGACGACCAGCTGGGTCGTGCGCTCCTCCTTAGGGATATAGTTCTCGACGACCAGCTCCTCTAGGCGATTGATGTAGTAGCTCTCCTCTCCGTAGCCAAGCACGAGAGGCGGGAGCGGTTGCCCCGACCGGATCTGGTCACTAATCTGTACGAGTTCAGTCATAGCTGCATCTTCCTATCGATCGGAGACGATACCAACCATCGTACCGTCTCCGCTTTGCGTTGCACAGCAAAGGTAGTGAATTGGTCTGAGCCACGGGATTGGCTCTTCTTACTTGAATGTCCACAGCACATACCCCCGCTAACTCAGCTTTCACTTGAGGCGAAGGTTAGAACCGACCGCCTCAACGGTGCCAGCCTCTATCATCGCGGCCAAGGCATCTGAAAAAGCCGCATCGACGTTGCTGCCCCTGCGATTGAAGCCTAGCTTGCGAGCCGCTAGGAGCGTCAAGCTATCCTGGCTCAGAGCTACTTGCTCTCTGAGAGTCTCGCTGAGTGCGTTTATCAGCTCCACACGAGGTATGTTCGCCACCTCTCTTCCAGAGTCTGTACGATAGGTGTGGTAGTCGCTACTATCCTCCTTGCTGAGCCATATAGCTTCGCTTTCGTCTTGATAGAAGGGAGTGAGTAGCTCCTTGACAGTAGCCTGCAAGGTCGGGGTGACACGCCCCACAGCTGTGAGGGTAGCGACTCTCTTGCAGAGGAGTGCGAAGGTGATCGGCTGCTCGGTGGCGATAATACTTCGAATGAGCTGAGCCATATCACGCATAGAGCCCCTTGCCGTGGCTTCTGCTATGGAGTAGCTCCGATACTGCTGCCCTTGGGTTGTCTCCTCGACGAGCTGCTCCTGAGAAATGTCAAAGTGCGCCTTGGGAGTAGCCTTGACCTCTACGGGTGCGGAGAGTGCCGTAGCGAGACGCTCTTCTATTCGACTCAGTACACGTTCCTTATTATTGAACCAGTCGACGCTCCACACTCTCATGACCTGCCATTGGAGGGCAGATAGCACGGAGGGTTGCCCCACCTCTCGATCTCTGGTGGTGGGCGTTTTGTTGTAGCTCTCCCCATCGAGAAGTATGCCGAGACGATAGACCTCGGGGTCTTGCGGGTCACAGATAGCGACTTTCACTCTAAAGCTAGAGCGCCCCACATTCGTCTTGACCTGATGTCCTCTGGCGGCTAGCTCGGCAGCGATCTGCTCGGCGAGCAGTGTGTCGCTACTCTCCACCTGTGTCTGCGAGTAGGTGGGCAGGGACTGAGTCTCAGCATATAGGAGGAAGTCCTTGAGACCTTTTACACCCAGCGCCTTGGATCGGCGTAGGTCAATATCTGCGGAGCGAAGCGTAGAGAAGATGTACATCTCTTGTCTTGCACGGCTCACGGCGACATTGAGTCTTCGCTCACCGCCCGTATTGTTTAGCGGACCAAAGTTCATCGACACCTTGCCCTCCTTGTCGGGTCCGTAACCTATGGAAAAGAGGATGATATCTCGCTCATCACCCTGGACGTTCTCCAGATTTTTGACAAAGATCGGCTCAGGCATCTGGTCAACGATCTCTTGCAGCGCTGGCTCACGATCTAGCTGTGCCTGTAGCATATCCTCTATGAGCCCTTGCTGAGCTACACTAAAGGATATCACGCCTATACTCTTCGTCCGCAGCTCTGGATCTCGCAGTCTGCGTATCACCTCTCGTATGATGGCTTCTGCCTCTGCGGCATTGGTGCGTCGGCCACCCTTGTCGTAGTAGCCCTCTATGGGTACGTGATAGACTTTTGTGTTCTGGTCATCTACTGAGGGGAAGGTGATGAGCGACCCATCGTAGTACTCACTATTAGAGAAGGCTATCAAGCTCTCGTGCCTAGAGCGGTAGTGCCAAGACAGCTGGAGGGCGGGTATCTCTAGCGTGCGACAATCCTCGAGGATGCTCTCCATGTCGTCTATATAAGCTTCCTCAACATCTACATTGGAGGTGGCGAAAAAGCTCGTCGGTGGCATCTGCTTAGGGTCGCCCACGACGATGAGTGCTTTACCTCGAGCTATAGCCCCCACCGCCTCACTGGTAGGCATCTGAGACGCCTCGTCGAAGATGACTAGGTCAAACTGTTCCTGCGTCATGTCTGTATACTGCGCCACACTCATGGGGCTCATAAGCATACAGGGGCAAAGCCTCGGGAGTAGTGTGGGTATCTGTGCGAAGAGTTCGCGCAGAGAGACGCCTCGTCCGCCATTACTAATGTTGCGATTGAGTAGACCGATCTCACTGCCAGATACCACATCGTCGGTCATCCGCGGAATGCCTGCAGCTAGTCGTGCATACAGCTCCTTTTGGGTCAGCAACTGGAACTCTTGGATCATTGTCCGGTAAGATTGTATCACCTGATCGAAGAGCATTCCCTCAAAGGTTGCCAGCACCTCAGAGCGTCTGATACGCTCCTCCGCCTTGTACTTGAAGAGTGCCTTCATAAAGGCATCCTTGATCTGAGCGGGCTGATGCTCCCCCTGATACATGGTCCTTACGACGCAGCCGAGACCATGAGACTCCAGTTCATCGGCGTACTCAGACCAGTGTAGCCAGTCTCGCATCTTGTCTGAGTGGGTGCTCCAGCGGTCTAGCTGATCGATAGACTCCTCTATCGTAGCGGTCTCTGGCATCGTATCTTCTGGAGTCACTAGCCCGAAGTGGCGGGATAAGACAGTCCTTAGCTGTTCGATCTCCTCGTGCCTCTTGTGGTAAAGGGTTAGGTCATCGATCAACTTGTCTACCTCAGGCTCGGTGATGAATGCGTTGAACTGCTTGAGTCGCTTCATGAAGCTACGCTTGGCAAAAAAGCGCGGAATGAACCACTTAGCCTTTGCCGCACGCCACTCCGTACGGAGCTGCTCTACGTCTTCCGCTAGGATTTCTGGGGCATTGTCTCTCACTATTTGCGCTTGTTGCTCCTTCGTCTGCTGGAGATCCTCACGATGCGTGAGTGCTTGCCTCAGAGTCTCTTGGCTACGACGCATCTCCTCCACGACCCCTGAGCTATCTGTCAGCATGGCTCGGTCTAGTCTGAGCCCCTTCAAGGGGTGGATCGCAGGCTGTCCGACCAACTTCACGACGGTCTCTAGCCGTGTGCCTAGTAGCTCCTCGACCCCTCTGACGCCTTCTGTCATCAGGAGCTGATCCAGCGGTTCCTCAAAGGTGAAGCTCGCCAAAGGCTCTACCTCTAAGCTCTCATAGTGTAGGATATACTCGTATAGAGAGAGCTTATCCTGAGGATCTTTGTCGTGCAGCGCATTCATATAGTCTATGAGCTGCTTGCGCATCTCAAAAATCTTGTCTGCCTGTGCCTGAAAGCCCTCAGGAGGTAGGATGTGCGCTACCTTTAGTGCCTCTTCGAGCTGGGTGAGGACATGCCTTTTGGTCGCTTTATTGGAGTGTAGTTCTAGGCAAAACGGACCTAGTCCTATCTTCTCTAGTCTACTCTGCACGACATCTAGTGCGGCCATCTTTTGTGCTACGAAGAGTACTCTCTTGCCCTGGTAGAGGGCATTGGCTATTAGGTTGGTGATCGTCTGCGACTTGCCTGTGCCTGGAGGACCATAGAGGACGAAGGAGTGTCCCTTGCCCCCCTCTATGATGGCAGCTATCTGAGACGAGTCTGCTGTCAGTGGTAGAGCTAGTCCTGCGGGCGAGGTCTCTTTGTCTAGTTGCCTTAGATCTGCGGTGCTCTCTTCGGGATGCCAAGTGAGCTTGCCCTCTACGAGACTATTTAGGATATCATGCTCTCGGAGCGTCTCATGATTAGCATGGATATCATTCCACATGAGGTACTTGCTAAAGGAGAATATACCCAAGAGGCACTCCTCCTCTACGTCCCATCTCTTCTGCTCCTTGAGCGCATCACGTATTGTGGCAAATATGAGCGACACATCGACACCACTCTCATCTCTAGGCAGCGGGTCTAGACCTCCGATGGAGATGTCATAGTTTTGCCTTAGGAACTCTATCAGCGTGACGTTGAGGAGTATCTCCTCGTCTCTAGTCCTGACGCAGTACTTACCTCTCTTGTAGACCATCTCCACAGGCAGGAGCAGTATCGGGGCATAGCGCGCCGTCTCGCTCCGCTCTGTCTCAAACCACCGGAGCGTGCCGATAGCCAGGTAGAGGGAGTTAGCACCCGTCTCTTCAATAGAGCTGCGCGCCACCTTGTAAATGTTCTTAAGGATGTCATTGGTCTCAGCTTCTGTCTTGTAGGTGTGCAGGGTACAATGAGCTATATCATTGCGAATCAGTGCCTCGAGCTGCGGATAGAGCTTAGAGCGGACAATCTGCTCTGAAGAGTCAAAGGAGAACTCTACGTTGGGCTTACAAGCAATGGTGTACTCCTTACCATCCTGTAGATAGTCCTCGATGCTTGCCACATCAAAGGATATGAACTGTATACCTCTGCGACGTAGATTGGTATTGAGGAGCGAGTTGCGTAGAGAGAAGTCGAGCAACTTGCGCTCCCAGATGTCAAACTTCGTCAGCTCCTTCTTGCTATCCGCTATATGAGTCAGATCGTAGCGATCATGCTCTACGACATTGATGACACACTCCTCATGCGCTACGCCTGCGGCGGCAACGGCGTAGTTGCCCTCAGCTAGAGCCTTCGATGGCAGAGGTCGTATGCCCTCTAGTCTACATCGCTTGACATCGATAAAGATGTCAAAGAGTGCGTGATCTGCTAGGTTGAGCTCTGCAATCTGGATCGCTTGCTCGAAGGAGGTCTGCTCGCTAGTCAGCTTCGTACACTCTAGCACCAGCATCTCGCTGATACCTTGCGAACACTTCTTCTCTATAAAGGAGGCGTCGTCAGAGACCCCTACGAGGGCGCAGTCATCCACAAGCCATACACCCAGATAGGCATGCCCTTTCTGTAGGATCACGACGCTATTCAGACCGATGCTCTCGAGTACGCTAGCCATCAGCAGCGTCAGCTCGATACAGTTACCTATCTTGGTCGCTAAGACCTGATCAGGCATGGTGATGCGTTGCCCTATGACCTCATAGCTTGCAGGTATAGCGCGATAGACAATCCCCTCCTGATGAAGGGTCGCAAAGAGCGCAGCCACTTGTAGACGCACCTCGTTAGGATTGCCTGACTGGTACTCAGTTAGCGCGGAGGAGCCTGTCATACGCTTGAGCATTGCGGCCACTTTGAGCGTTAGCACCGTGATAGCGGGGTGATTTGGCGTGATGAAGGAGACCAGCATCTGTGGCAAAATCACCGACCCCAGCCAGTGGTCATACGGCATCATCTCTAGCGAAAAAGTCTCCTGCCCCACACGCTCGCCCTGGCTTGTCACCGTAATCGTAAAGCTCGTAACTATGCGCTCTGTGAGCGCAGCCAGCTTAGCACCATCAGGAACAATCTCAAAGGGCACTACACGTACCGTCTCGTCAGGACTAACCTGCAAGATCTCTGTACTCTCGTACGGAGTCACATACTCCCCCTCGCAGAGTACCTGCACATCTTCCAGTGGGGCCTCAGAGGTATTGACGATGTCGACCGACTGGCAGATGGGGATCTTGTTGTGACACAAGGCATAGTTGACGACTTTCAGGTACTCGACATTGATCTTGACGCTCTTCATTTTCTCTCTACTATAATAATTTACTACCAGTCAAAGACGATGCTCTTCATCTCTTCGGGAGATTGGCGAAGGCTCTCGACGGTGCGAATGCCGAGCTGGAGATGCTGCTCGGCGAAGTGTGCCGTCACGTAGCTATCGCTCTCGTCGCTCTTGACCCCCTCGGGTGTCATCGGCATATCGCTCACCATCAGGAGAGCTCCCGTCGGGATGCGGTTCGCATAGCCCACCGTAAAGAGCGTAGCCGTCTCCATATCTATCGCGTCCGCATGAGTCGTGCGGAGGTACTCCTTGAAGTGCTCGTCATGCTCCCAGAGCCGTCTATTCGTCGTGTAGACCGTTCCTGGCGCATACGTTATGTCCGCCTCAAGGAGCGCATTGCTACAAGCTTTGAGCACATTAAATGAAGGGAGCGACGGCACCTCGCGAGGCATATAGTCATCGCTCGTCCCCTCGCCACGTATCGCCGCAATCGGGAGGACGTAGTCCCCCAGCGTCAGCTGCGACTTGAGCCCGCCACACTTCCCGAGGAAGACCACCGCCCGTGGCTCAATGGCCGAGAGCAGGTCCATGATCGTCGCCGCATTGGGACTGCCCATGCCAATGTGTATCATCGTCATCTCCGCATTGCCACTGTTTGGCATTGAGGCGCTCTCGCCTAGGATCGGCTCTCCGATCTTCTTGGCAAAAGCTTGCAGGTAGCTCGTGAAGTTGGTCAGGAGTATGTGTGGCGCAAACGCCTCGAGGCTCCGTGTGGTGTACCTCGTTAACCAATTGGTAGCAATCTCTTTCTTTGTTTTCATTGGTGGAAATGGTAACTTTGCACCGTCTAATAGCTGTAGTGCGAAGCAAAGTTAATGAAACCCCTCCACTTACCCTCCTACCCTGCTCTCATTGAGGAGCAGTCAGGGCGTTCGGTCATATACGACGTCTATCGTCAGAGTATGGTCGCTCTGACCCCTGAGGAGTGGGTGCGCCAGCACTTCCTACACTATCTCTCGGATCATCTAGGTTACCCGCGCCTCTCCATACAGGTCGAGAGCCTCGTCGCCAGCTCCATACGTCAAGACCGCTTTGACGCAATGATCTACGGTCCTGGCGGACGAGTCCTCGCGCTCATCGAGTGCAAGGCGCCCGAGGTGCCACTCTCTCAGGAGACGGTCAACCAGATCTCGCGCTACAATGCGCACTATCACGCACCGCTCCTGATGATGACCAACGGGCTCTCCCACCTCGTCCTACAGATAGACTACGACACCGCCACGGCAAAACCGCTCGCCGAGATACCCTCCTACCAGCGAGCCCTCGACATACTCCAAACCTCAAAGGTATAACCTCTAACCTCTAACCTCTAAAGCCTCATGCCATACTTACTAGAAGCAGAGCATATCGTCAAGCGATACAAGAACCACCTCGCCCTTGACGATGTCTCCATACAAGTCCAACCCAACAGCGTATTCGGACTCCTCGGTCCCAACGGTGCTGGCAAGAGTACCCTCATCAAGATCATCAACAAAATCCTCCTCGCCGACAGCGGCACCGTACTGCTCAATGGCCAGGAGATGTCCTACGAAGATATACGCCATATCGGCTACCTCCCCGAGGAGCGTGGCCTCTATAAGAAGATGAAGGTCGGTGACCAAGCCATCTACCTCGCTCGTCTGCACGGGCTCTCCCGACAGGAGGCGCAGCAGGAGCTAAAGCACTGGTTTGAGAAGTTTGACATCATGCCCTGGTGGCACCGTAAGGTCGAGGAGCTCTCTAAGGGAATGCAGCAGAAGGTTCAGTTCATCTGCACCGTCATTCACCGTCCCAAGCTACTCATCTTCGATGAGCCATTTAGCGGTTTCGACCCAGTCAATGCGGAGCTCCTCAAGCGTGAAATCCTAGAGCTGCGAGACAACGGCTGTGCCGTCATCTTCTCCACGCACAATATGCAGTCCGTCGAGGAGATCTGCGACGACATTGCACTCATCAACCAGAGCAAGGTGGTGCTCCGTGGCAACGTGACCGAGGTCAAGCGAAGCCACTTCGAGGGTATCGCTTCGCTACTCATATCAGGCGAGGGGTATCGTCCCAACTGGGTCGAGCCCCTGACCGAGCAGCAGATCGAGCTACTCGAGATCAAGCGTGAGGGACACGATATGCGCGTTCGCCTCAAAGACCCGCAGCAGCGTGACGTACGCGCTCTCGCTGAGCTGGTCCCCACCGACCTGCACCTCCTAGAGGTAGCGCAGGAGATACCCTCCATGCAAGACATCTTCATCCGTACCACCACGGCTCAAGCTCAGCCCGCTACGACCACCCTTTAACCAGCCCCACTCTTATGAACAAGAAATCACCCTCCAAGCTCTCCATACTCATCGAGCGAGAATACATGGTGCGTGTCAAGAAGAAGTCCTTCATCGTCACCACCCTCCTCGTCCCGATCCTCATTGCGGCTATCTTCTTTATCGTTATCTACGTCAGTATGAGTTCGCTCAGTGACGAGCGCGTCGCCGTCATTGACGAGACGGGACTCTATAGCGACGTGCTGGCTGACAACGAGTACTACACTTTCATCCCAAGCTCCGAGCCACTCAAAGCTTATACCGACAAGGCGAAGCTCGAGGAGGAAGGGCTCTCAGCGGTCCTCTACATAAAAGACACGCTGATGAACAATCCCAGCGGCTGGAGCCTCTACTCCTACAAGAAGCTCCCCGACGGTATCGTTCGCTACATCAATGATGCTTTTACCGAACGGCTCAAAGAGCAACGCATCGCTCAGTACGATATAGAGGGTCTCCCCGAAATCATCGACGATGTGGAGACCACCATCTCCGTGCCCACCTATCAGTGGGATGCCAAGGGTGAGGAGGCTAAGTCTAGTGGCTCGCTAGCTGGTGTCATCGGGATGGTCCTCTCGGGTATCATCCTCGCCTTCATGTCCAACTATTCGGGACAGGTGATGAGCGGTGTGCTAGAGGAAAAGAAGAACCGCATCATGGAGGTCATCGTCAGCACCGTTCGACCCATAGAGATGATGATCTCAAAGATGGTCGGTGTCTTCCTCGTCGGACTGACACAGGTCGCTATCTGGTTGATCTTCGGAGGGATTATCTTTGTCGTAGGCTCACTGGTAGCCGTCGGTGGCGTCTACGACCTCTCGGCTCTCTCGCAGCTAGACCCCGCACAGATGGGCGGGCTCGCTGGCGGTATGAGTATGGACTCCGTCACCGAGATGCAGTCCAGCCTAGAGGTGCTGCAGAGTATCAACTTCGTACAGCTCATCATCATGCTCCTCGTCTACTTCATCGGGGGCTACCTCCTCTACGCTTCGCTCTTTGCAGCGATCGGGTCGAGCGTCTCGAGCGACGAAGATGCCAGCCAGTTTATGATGCCCTTCGTCCTCATCATGATGCTCGGCTTCTATATCGCTATGGGTAGCATGGACAATCCCGATGGCGCAATGGCCTTCTGGGGCAGTATCATCCCCTTCTCCTCACCCTTCGTGATGATGGTTCGACTACCCTATGGGGTCGCCCTGTGGGAGCTCATCCTCAGCATCGTGCTCCTCTACCTCACCGCCTTTGGGATCGCCTGGCTAGCCGCACGTATCTACCGTGTCGGCATCCTCTTCACGGGTAAGAAACCCTCCCTGCGCGACCTCTGGAGCTGGCTCCGCATCTAGACGAGTAACGCTTGTAGTTCTGTCAAAGCGAGACGTGTAGCCCTTTGTAGGGACGCACGATCTGTGCGTCCGTCCCGTCAAAAGCTACATCGTCAAGAACGTTCTACAACGGACGCACAGATCGTGCGTCCCTACACCAGGCTACTCGTAAGATTGGCGGAATATAGGTTTAGCAACGAAAGCCACCCCGCAACATATCGCATCAGCACCCTCACCGCTCAGCAGGTGAGGGTGCTTTTTTCTGGGAAGCCTTGCCAGCCAAGCGCATCCCTCACGGAGGAATTGCCCAATAGCTCGCTGGGAAACGAGAAATTCTTCGGAAGAACGAAATCAAACTTCGGAAGAATGAAATCTCAAGTCCGAAGAATTTCGGACTCCCTCCCTAGGGATCGGAGAGTTCCTCCCTTGGAACTAAAGAGTTCCAAGAGGGGGACTGTTTTTGGAACTCGTATCCGCCACAAAAACAACGCGATACGACAGCGGTAAATTTCAATGGACGATGATGCTGACGAGGGGGTAGGCGCGCTTGCGGTCGGGGTGGCGGAGCTCCACGAGGAGGATGGCGCGCGTAGCGTAGGTCACGGGCAAGAGTTCCGCCAGGCTCTGTCGCTCTACGATGGCTCGGCAGAGGGTCTCCGTGCTGGCGTGGTCATACTGAGCGAGCGGATAGCCCGCCACGGCGTATAGCGTTGCTGTGCAGGTGGTCTCACCGTCTGAGATCTCCTGCAGCACCAGTCGGGCGAGCTGTGGTAGCGATAAGAGCGTGCGTTGCTTCGGTAGGTCGAGGCTTTCGGCAGAAGCGGAGGAGCGCCCGTAGACACTGTTTTGCCGACCAGGCGTCCCGTAGTTAGCCCACGCCTCGGCAGCCGTCCAGTTGTTCAAGTCTTGCGGTTGCTTGTCAGGGATGATGCGTTCCTGGGCCACGCCTTTGACCTTTTGCAGAGATTTGGGGAAGGTCTTGATATCGTAGTAAACCTCCTCAACGATGCTATCGTTTGCCAACTGCACGAGCCGTATAGCACACTCGCTATCAGGGAGCTGAGGCATCTCGGGGAAGAGGAGCAGGCTGTCGGGCTGAGCATAGTAAAGTCGCTCCAGCGGGTGTGTGCTCGGGGTGAGCGCCAGATAGCCACGCGGGGGAATGCCACCCGCGGGGTGTGGCGGGAGCGGATAGACCTTGGAGGGGTGACCAGAGCGTGCGATGACCAGTCCTAGGTGACCAGTATTGACCGTGGTGTCGTTGGGGTTGTAGAGCTCGATGTACTCGGAGCCGTCGACCGTAGGACGAGCCATAATCTCGGTAATGTAGAGCGGCAGCAGGGAGCTGGCGTGGGTCGTGTCACTGGGCGAACCGCCCGAGGGACGAATGCTATTGCGCTGGCCAGGCGTAGCGTAGTGTGCCGACTGGGTGGCAGCGCCCCAAAACTCTTGGCGCTTGTCGCCCGTGGGCGAGATGTATCGCTCGAGGGCTACGCCACGCCGACTGCGCAGCTTGCCCAGGAGGGCTGGATCATAGCGAAAGGTCTCCACGACCGTTGAGTCGGCATGGCGGAGCAACTCGATGGTGAAGCCATTATTGGCAAGCTGTGGCAAGCTCGTACTCTGGGTCAAGCTATCGCGCGGCGCCTCATAGAAAGCGGTGATCCCCTCTACCGAAGCGGAGAAGGCGTGGTACCCGCCCGCTGGAATCGGACAGGAGCGACTACTCAGCGGATACCAAGTGGACACCTTGCCCTGTCGCCATACACCGACCGAGTAGCCACTGGCATCAAGCGTTTGACCAGTAGGGTTGTGCAGCTCGATATACTCAGAGGCGCCCGAGAGCGGGTTTGCCATAAACTCGCTAAAGGTGAGTGCGAATGGGGCTCTCGGAGGCTTTGGCTGGTCATACTCAATGGCTATCCTGTAGATCGCATTCTCCACCTTGAGGCCGCTGGTAGTGCGTACGCCTCGAAGGGAGAGCGCATACTCACCCTCAGGAATCGCCGCCTCACTCTTTATATAGATGCTCTTGCCCTCAGCAGAGGTGGTGAGCTGGCCCCACGAAGGCGCCACAGCAATGGTCGCCGTAGAGAGGTCGGCAGGTTCGGCGCAAAGCACTTCGACCGTGTGCGAGTCTCTCTGGTCAAACGACTTGTAGAAGTCTTTCGCAGGTACCACGTTGCGCTCGCCGAGTAGCTCGTTAGGCGAGACCAGTGAGGGGTAAATCTCTAAGAACTCCAGCGAACTGTGCTGCGCTCGGGACTTGCTATACTCGCAAGCGAAGAAGAGCGAGTATCGTTTGTACTGGCTAGCTAAAGGCTTCGTGCTACCAGCGCTTCCCACAGGCTTATAGAGGTCTCTGTCTCGATGCCTGACCCACAGGGACCAGCGCGCTTCAGCTGTCGGGTCGTACTGCAGGACAAAGTCGACCACCCCACCCTCTTGGCGCATCTCCTCAAAGTAGTTGTAGGTCAAGAGCTCGTGGGTCGAGAGCGTCTTCACCTGACCGCTCTTCTGTAACGCAAGACGACTCTCAGCAAGACGCAAGCATTGGTTGTCCTCCATCTTGAGCACCACATAGTTGAAGGTGCCGTCACCTAGAGGCTCGTAGCAGTAGAGCGGGAGCTTCACATTGTTGCTCTTCGTCGGGGTGTAGTCCAGTCTCACCTTGCCATGCCAGGTCATCTGCTTGCTGGTAGGCACATACGCCTTGATGTAGGCGTAGTTAGTCGTGCCACTAGCCTTGCTGTCGTTGAGCTGTAGCCCTCTGATGGGGTCACAGCGAAACTTGTCCAGCGTTCCCTTCCACACAGCTGGCGAGAGCGCCACGCTATCGGCAAAATGCGCCTGCCACTGCCCCACGACGGACCAACGGCTGAGCAAGCCTAAGAGGAGTACGAACCAGATCCAGCGAAGGCACATAGCTTTTCTCCTTTAGTTAGCTGTAATGCCGTCACGCTTGAGCATCGCAGCGAGCGTAGGCTTGCGCCCTCGGAACCGTACGTAGAGCTCCATCGGGTCTAGCTCGTCTCCCCGCTCCAAGATCTGATGCCGGAAGTCGGAGGCAACCGTCGGAGAGAAGATACCCTCCTCACTAAAGCGCTCGAAAGCGTCTGTGGCGAGCATCTCGCTCCACTTATATCCGTAGTAACCAGCGGCGTAACCTCCCGCGAAGATGTGACTGAAGGCGGTGGCGACGATATACTCCGGGTGCTGCGGGTCACGCTCCCTGTCTCGCAGGGTGGTGCCTCGGAGGGTCTCACGCTCGTAGGTGTAGAGGTCGTCGGGGAGGCTCTCGCCCTCGGCTAAAGTGTGGTAAGCCATATCCAGCTTGCCAAAAATAACCTGTCGGATGGTGCTGTAACCGACGGGGTACTGGGTCGCTTGGATCGCTTTGCTGAGGAGCTTAGCGGGGAGCGGTTCGCCCGTCTGGTAGTGCCTCGAGAGTAGTTCGGTGACAACCTCGGGCTGGAGGAGATAGTTTTCCATAAACTGACTCGGGAGCTCCACAAAGTCACGCTCTACATTGGTCCCCGACATAGAGCTGTAGCGCGTCTGCGTGAGCAAGCCGTGGAGCGAGTGACCGAACTCGTGGAGGAGCGTATGCACCTCCGAGAGCGTGAGCATGGCCTCCTTGCCAGCCGTCGGCGGGGTGAAGTTCATCACGAGGAGGATATGGGGGCGCTGCGTGGGTGTCCACTCCCGTAGGTTGTTCATCCAGGCACCGCTGCGCTTGCCCTTGCGGGGGAAGAAGTCGAGGTAGAGCAGTCCGAGATGCGCTCCGTCACGGTCTAGCACTTGGTAAGGGCGCACGTCGGGATGGTAGACGGCGACCTCCTCAGCAGGTTCGAAGGTGATGCCGTAGAGCCGTGTGGCAATGGCGAAGACTCCCGAGATGACCTGCGAGAGCGGGAAGTAGGGACGTAGCTCCTCCTCCTTGACCCCAAAGGTCTGCTCGCTATGCCGCTCCATATAATAGGAGAGGTCCCACGACTCTAGCTCGAAGCCCGCCTCACGATCCAGCTCGTCGAGCTCATCGAGGGCGGTCTGTCGGTAATACTTCGTCAGGTCGTCGAGGAGCTGCTCCACCTGCTCGGGGCTATTGCACATACGATGCTTGAGGCGGTAGGTCGCATAGTTGGGATGTCCGAGTAGCCGTGCCAGCTCGCCACGAAGCGTAGCTATCTGACGAACGATCTGCCGATTGTTCTGCTCGTTCTCACGATTGCCCACGCTGCCCCGTCCTAAGTACATCTTGTAGCGCAGATCTCTATCGGCACAATGCTTCATGATGGCACCCACATGCGGAGCCGACAGATCAAAGAGGTAGCCCTCGCCATGCGCTTCGGAGGCGGTGCGCGCTTTCTCCTTAGCATCGTCTAGTATCTGCTGAGGCAAGCCACGTAGGCGGTCGCTTTCGGCAGCAGGCACGAAGAGCGTCCAGGACTCCTCGTCGCAAAGTTTGTTTTGCGCAAAGCGTGTGGTCAACTGACTAAGCTGCTCATTGATCTCTCTAAAGCGCTCCCGCTCCGCACCAACGAGCAGAGCGCCATTGTCCGCAAAGCCCTCGTAGCTCTCGGTCAGGAGGCGCAGGTCTATCTCGTCCAGGTACAGCTCCTCCCGCTGGTCATAGACGGAGCGAATGCGGGCGAAGAGCGCCTCGTTGAGCAGCGTATCCGTCGACAGCTTGCTGAGCCAGTCCGAGAAAGTCTCCGAGAGCTGCATCATCTCGGGACACGAGTAAGCAGAGAGCAGATTGTAAAAGGCCGCCGTGACCGCCTCCAGCGCCTCCCCACTCTCCTCAAAGCGACGGATCGTATTGTCAAAGGAGGCTGGCTCACGCTGTGCCGTGATTGCATCGATCTCCGCACGATGTAGCGTGATCGCCTCCTGCATGGCCGTGCGGAAGGTCCCCATCGTCTGCTCTATGGCGGAGGCGGAGGAGAGGTCGAAGAACTGGTCAAAGGGGAAGCTCCCGTACGGAGTCTCGGGAGCGGTAAAGAGTTTGCTTAGGAGTGCTGTCGCCTGAGGCGTGGTTGCGGTCATATATATAAGGAGTCAGTCGGGTTGGTTTGGTTTACTTAGCCAGCTGATCTTCCAGCTGAGCTATCTTTTTGTTTTGATTTTCGATCGTCTGCAGGAGCGCACTGAGCTCCTCATTGCCCATAGAGGTGGGATACTCGGCAGAGACACGGAGGAGGAAGTCGCTCAGGACGTTCATATAGTTGGTAAAAGCGGCATAAGGCGTCTCGTATGGAGAGAAAGCCCCTGGACCGCCCAACTTAGTAGTCATGTAGAAGAGGTGATCGGAGCCCTGCAAGTTAATCCAGTCCTCCAGTAGTCGCTGGTCTCGTGAGAGACGGATGCGCTCGCCCCACTCCTCGAGCTTCTGTATGACGCATTGCTGTAGCTCATTGCCCGTCCATAGCGAGGTGTCTCGCTCCTCGCCCATACGGCTCACTGGATAGGTCGCCTGGATGGTGTCCTGCGGGGTGCAGTGCGTAGCAATCTCTTGTGGCGTGGTAAAGGTAAAGCCACGCTTATAGCCCTGCTCGGGAAGAGCTCGGAGGAACTCAAAGATGCCCGTCTCACGGCTCCAGACCGATCCGAGCGTCTCCAGTGGCAGAGAGACCAAAGCGTAGTCGCCCTGCTCAGCCTCCAGCGTCGCAAAGAAGCGTTCCGTCGTGTAGGGATAGAGCGGACTATCGTACCGTGCGAAGTCGTGGGCGATCGCATCGGAGAGCTCTGCGTGACGCATTAGGAGAGCCACCCCCTCGGTCGTAGCGTTGTACAGGTAGTTAGGACTCTTCCACGCTAGGAGGTGCTTGGCGCCCTCGGTGACGATCGCTTTGTACCCTTGGCTGTGGGCTACCTGTGCGATGCGGTCGCTGTAGATCAGCTCAGGATTGGAGAGCGTCACGGGAGAGACCCCAAGGAGCGAACTGATACGAGTGCGGTACATGCGCAATTG
>QWCB01001498.1_pt1 | contig 30174 bp, 27 predicted proteins | sample 1972511 | NCBI WGS metagenome assembly QWCB01 (sample SAMN09866719, study PRJNA288562) | Human gut metagenome isolate term5_stool, whole genome shotgun sequencing... | isolation source: gut | host: Homo sapiens | place: USA: California | reverse complement strand
TTTTTTTGCTTTTATTAGCTATCGTCATACGGACATTAAGGCGGCGAAGCGATTACAGTTTTTATTAGAATCGTACAATTTGCCGACAATGATTCAGAAAATGAAGCCGGAGGCACCTAAACGGTTTAAAGTCTTTCGTGATGCTGATGAACTGACGAGTGGTGTACTTAGTGACGAACTGCATCATAAATTGGACGAATCGAAATATCTGATTGTCATTTGTTCGCCGAATTCGGCACAATCGAAATATGTAGGGGAGGAGATTGCCTACTTCCGCTCGAAGGGACGCGAAAGAGAGATTATACCTTTTATCATTGACGGTATTCCTCATTCCAAAGATCGGGAATGTTTTCATGCTCAACTGACGTTAGGCGGATTGGAACTTTTGGGGATTGATGTGCAGGCGGAAAATTCAAGATTCCATGCGATACGTTTCCATCAAGCATTTATCCGTCTTGTGGCAAGAATGCTTGATGTGGACTTTGGCGTATTATGGAACCGTCGAAAGCATTTTCTCGTTAAGCTGGTCGCTTTGATGATTGTTGTCCTTTCCATTATCATCGGACTGGCAGTGAACGCAATTCATTCACGTCCTTTCGATTTAGCAGTGCAATTATCACAAACACCTTGCAAGGCTCTCCCACTTAGTGCCGATGAAACAGACAGTCTGTATCTGTTTCTAGGTGAAAATGATCTACGCACAGTGGTTCTAAAAGATTTGGATAATGCTGTTTTGTTTCCCAACATTCCGGGAAAGTATAAAGGACAGAATATGAGAATTGTTGCAAAGGCTTATGGTTGCTATGTGTTGGACACAATCGTATCTATTACTTCAAAGATAGCATTGCCTATTCAACGGAATCCTGAAACGTTTGGGCATATTCGATACTGTATTGTAGATAATGAAACGGAAAAGCAACTCATAGGTGTAACATTCGACTTTGGCTTTCTGAAAGTGAAAACGAACGATGAAGGTATACTCGATGTACTCATTCCAATAGACCGGCAGCAGGTGTCTTATCCGGTGAAAATTGATTATAACGGAATCTCTATGCATCTGACCTATTCTGGAGATTCATTGCAGGCGTCCGGTCATACTGGTCTTAGTACAATTTATGTTCAATATTGAGATATGAAAAATAGTGGTATAGAAACGTTTACTCATACTAAACTCACTGGAGCCGAATTATTCATAAATTTTATCCAAAAGAAGAGAAAAGAATAAAATAAACAAGAGACGTCGTAACAACCTATCCATAAAAAGATTATATTTATTGCAGCGAGAGAGCACTTTAAGTAATGCTTAAGAGGAAAAACGAAAAGTAGTATATATACTATATATTTTCTATTATTAATTACTTAAACACATTTTTTATGGAAGCCAAGAAATCAAAAAAGGCTGCAATTGAGAATCAACGGGGTTCTTGGTTGTTGATGGGTTTGGTTGTTGCGCTAGCCTTCATGTTCGTTTCGTTCGAATGGACACAACATGATGTCAGGATTGCAGCACTATCGCCAGATGATGAATCCATCTTTGTAACAGAGCTAGTTCCAATCACATTCCCTGAAGAGAAACTGGAACCGCCTCCTCCTCCCGAAACTAAGGTAACAGAATTGTTCGAAATAGTGGAAAACAATATGGAGGTGACGGATAACGTTTCTACAGTGTCAGAGGATATGAATGCAGTTCATGATGTTATTTGGATACCCCCAGTGGTAGAAACAGAAACGGTAGTTGAAGACGTTATTCATGTAAGTGTTGAAGTCATGCCGGAGTTTATTGGAGGTACAGCTGCTTTAATGAAATATTTAAGTAGTAATATCAAATATCCAACGATTTCGCAGGAAACTGGTTCACAAGGAAAAGTCATTGTTCAGTTTGTTGTAGACAAAGACGGAACGATTTCCAATCCTGAAGTTGTGCGAGGGGTTGATCCTTATTTGGATAAAGAAGCTATCCGCGTGATAAGTTCTACCTTTTTCAATAAAAAAATATATCTTTGTCGGGAGAATAAAAATACGAATGATTGTTTTATGAATCTTCTACTCTGTATAAAAAGACCTTTTATCTGGCTTTCCCGCTTTCGTTATCGTTGCGGATATGGCGTACATTCCCCTTTTGCTTTTAGCCTGATTACCGATGTGATTTATGAGAAGATGCCTTACTATGCCTATTCTTCTTTGAAAAAAGAACAAAAAAAGATGATAAGAGAGCGTGGGTGGACTAAAGGTTCTCAAAAGGTAAACCGTTTCCTGTTCCGGTTGGTGAACAAAGTGCAGCCTGATACGATTATAGAAGTTGGGCGTCCTTCCTCCACAACCCTCTACTTACAATCCGCTAAGCCATCGGCTTCCTACCTCTTTGCTTCCGACTTGTCGGAACTGTTTCTGGATGCAGACACTTCAGTTGACTTTCTGTATCTGAATGACTACCGGAATCCCGATTTACTGGAAGAAGCCTTCCGGGTCTGTGCACATCGCACCACTCCTAAAAGTGTATTTGTAGTCCATGGCATCTGCTATTCCAAAGAGATGAAAGCACTTTGGAAAAAGCTGCAGGCTGATGAAAGAGTAGGCATCACCTTTGACCTCTACGACGTCGGTTTATTATTTTTTGATAAAACGAAGATAAAACAGCAGTATATTGTCAACTTCTAAGAACCTTTGTACGTTTACCTTATAATAAGTAAAAAAGAAGATTATGAAAAAGAGCCTTGTATATACAAAGACCGGAGATAAAGGAACTACCAGTCTTGTCGGCGGAAGTCGCGTTCCAAAGACCCATATCCGTCTGGAAGCTTACGGAACTGTGGATGAACTAAATTCTCATTTAGGATGGTTGAACACCTATCTGCAGGATGAATCAGACCGTGATTTCATCTTGAGCATTCAGCATAAGCTATTTGCCATCGGTTCACATCTGGCCACCGACCAGGAAAAAACGCAACTGAAGGCTGCCAGCATCATAACTCCCGAAAACGTGGAGAATATTGAGCGGGAGATTGATAAGCTGGACGAACAACTGCCCGAACTTTGCGCTTTCATCATTCCCGGCGGGAGTCGTGGAGCAGCCGTTTGTCATGTTTGCCGTACTATTTGCAGGAGAGCCGACTGGCCGGCAACCAAGGACGAATTGATTGATTATGCCATGCGTTCGGGTGCTCCTCTTGAAGTTATTGAGAATCTCCAAGAGATGGAAGATGAGGGCGAAATCTATGAGAGTATCGAAGATATTTGGCCGGATTATCCTAGTAAGGAGGATTTCTTCTTTAACGAGGAAGAGTATTAGCAGTCTTTAAATAGACTAAATAATTAAATATCAGCGCGATAAACAATGAAAATTTGTTTGTCGCGCTGGTGTTTAAGGGTGTTGGATGGTGTAGTTTGTTTGTCTAAATAGCGGTTTTTCTTCTCAAAAATGGAGTTTGTTTGTCTAAAATTCCATATCTTTGTTTCTCCTCAGGAATATTGCTAAAAGGAGGATGATATATGGGAAGACCGAAAAGACTATATCCGTTGGGCAAATACCGCCTTCGTACACCAAAGGAGGTTGATAAAGATAAAGCCTATCCTGTCGAGTTGGAATATACTTGGAACAGGCAGATAATCCGTAAGACTACAAATGTCTTTGTCAAGGTTGCAGACTGGAATCAGAACGGCAATCAGGGACGGGGTGAAATCCGTGCAAGCTATGGTGGGGAGTTCAAACGGCTGAACCAACTTCTGCTTGCACGTGTCGAACGTATAGATTCGCAGCTTGCCGAGTATAACGAAAAACATCCGAACCAAATTACAGCGGATGTCGTTTCCGGTTTTCTTGCAGACAAGCCTTTGGCACGTCGTGATCAAGGAAAAGATTTTGTGGAGTTCACATTGGAACGTCTTTCTTCGGATTATTCGAGGAACAGAATCGGGAGAAGCCGATATGAGAATGGGAAGAGTTGCATGAACATTTTCCAAACTTTTTTACGGGCGACCAAGCAAGGCACATATCGGTCGGACGCAATATATGTGGGTGATATGACTCCGGAACTTTTAGACAGTTATATTGTTTGGCGCAAGGAAATCAAACAGAATAGCGATGCGACAATCAATCATGCCTTGACACCGATATTGAAGGCGTGTGCATACGCAAGTGAAATGAGCATGATAGATCCTGCCTTGAATGCAAGGATTCAGGATATGCGTATCGTTACAAAAGTTTCTCTTTCAGAGGAAGAGGCTGAGTTTGATGGAAAGAGCCTGACTAAAGAACAGATGTCTGCTCTTTTAGAATATTACAAGACCTGTCAGGAACCACGAAGGAGGGAATTTTTAGAAATGTTTTTCTTTGCGTTTCATGCTTGCGGACTTCGTGTGGTGGATGTGATGACCCTGCAATGGAAACATATTGATTTTGCCCGGAAAGAGTTGCGGAAGATTATGATAAAGACAAATAAACGTCATGTAATTCCTCTGACTGAACCAGCATTGCGCATATTGCAACAATGGCAGGAAAAACGTGCAGGATGCCGGTATGTATTTGACCTTGTGAAGGAAACTTTGGACTTGGATGATGCAGAGGCTCTTTATAAGGCACGTAACAATGCGACTAAATGTATCAACCAGTCGTTGGCTGTCGTGGGAGAGCAGATTGGGCTACCTTTCAGTTTGTCAATGCATGCAGCCAGACATTCGTTTGCCGTTTTTGCACTGAACAAAGGATTGTCAATGTCTGTAGTCAGCCGATTGCTTGGTCACGGCAGCACGGATGTAACCGAGAAAGTTTATGCCCGTTTCTTGCCGGAAACCTTGTCTGCTGAAGTAGCCCGACTGAAAGACGTGTTAACTCCGCTTGAAATAATATGATTTTTAGAACTTATGGTGTTGAGATAATTAGTTTTGTTTCTATGTAATGTGAAATATTTATGCTGCAAATAATATTCTTGGTTATAGGTCTTTGTATTATCGTTCTTGCATTGTCCTTTGCTTTCAAAAGATATGCAAGGCTAATTCTTTGGTCAAGTGCAATTGCTTTGTTTGCCGGTACGTTATTGCTTGTCGGAGTCGGTGTGATAAATCCGATTGATGGAGATAATTCGGGTTCTACAACATTTTGGGGTACTATCATAACATTGATTTCAGGTGCAGCTCTTGCTTTTTGCGCTGAAATGCTGAAAGAGGGAAATAAGGGAAAAATAAAGGTGCAAAATGGCAATTCCTCTGTTTCGAAGGAACAGTCAGTAGGTGATGAAGGGGCTGTTGTCTTGACAGGAATGTTGAATACGGAACTGGCTGTGAAAGTTTTTGCGAAAGCGATAGAGGATGGTTATATGAGCGAAAAAGGTTCCCATTATAAGTGGAATGATTCCAAAGTCCTGTTGGCATATATGTGTGGTCGGATATATTGTGGAGATAGACCTGTATATTCAGAAATGGACGAAAAGTCATATTGGAAATTCGGCAGATTGGGGGTCTTTCCCGATACGGAACTGAGCAACTTGTTTGAAATGCCTGATTTGGGTCAGTCCCGGTCGAATAGGAAAGACCTTGCCGTTCCTGCAAAATCCAAGGAAATAGATAAATTTTTTGAGTAGCTGTTTGGCTACTCTTTTTGTTTATAATCAATGCTTTAATTCCAAATTCTAATATTATCTAATACAGTCCTAACTTCAGTCTAATTCATTAGCCTAATTTATACTAACTCATTAAGTGCTAAAGACTCTCTAATTTCGCTGCCGTTATGGTCGATGTGCACAGTCGTGCCATAACATAAACCCGGCTTACAGTCCGAGTGTGCATCAGGTAGGTTAAGCCATAATACGAAAAACTATGGCTAAGAAATTAGATGGAGAAAAAAAACTGTGCGAACGAGAACTCCTTGAGAAGATTCTCGGCATAGTGGAGAAACAGTTGCAATTACCACCTCCAAGTAAGGCAAGTGGGTGCTGTCTCTATGACAACAAGGCTTTGATGGAGAAACTGAACATCAAAGAGAAGTATCTGAAAAAGTTGCGTGACAACGGTTATCTCGGTTATTCGCGCGAAGGTGACAAGTATTGGTACACGCAAGAAGATGTAGACCGTTTTCTGCGCCACTTCCATTATGAGGCCTTCGCTATAGGTAATGAATTGCCTAAACAGGAAGGAGGTAGTTATGTTTGATAGTCTGCATTTGACCAATATGCTTCGCTCCGAAGTGGAAAGTATTCCTGAAACAGGTCTTCCGTTGGATGCCTTTCCTGACAAGATACAGGAGATTATCCTGAACCTTGCCAGATACGAAAATTTCAATGTAGAATATACTGCGTCTATTGTTCTTTCTGCTGTTGCTACTGCAATAGGCAACTCTTGTCATATCCGTATAAAGGGCGAGTGGAAAACTTGCCCATCCCTTTATATGATGCTGGTCGGACGTCCCGGGCTTGGAAAGACTCCTCCCCTCGGTTTTATCTATAAGCCGATTAATGAGTATGATGACCGGCTGCATGAGAAATATAACGAGGAATATGACGAATATGAAAGAGCCATGTCAGCAGGCAAGCACGGAAGTGACGGGGAAGAACAACTGCTCAAGAAACCGAATTTTGTAACGACGGTCATTTATGACTCTACCCCAGAGGCGATGATGAATATTCATCAACATAATCAGCGTGGAATAACATTGGTCGTCGATGAAATCCTGGCTTTGTTCAATTCCGTCAAAAGGTACAACAGCAAGAACAACCTCATTGAAGATCTGCTGACAGCTTATAGCGGACAGCCGTTAAAGGTTATCCGCAAGTCCGAATCACGTCCTATTCTAATCAAGAATCCATGTATTAATGTCATAGGATCGATACAGACCAATATGTTGCAGGAGGTTTTCCGTACAGAGTTCCTTGCTAATGGATTACTTGACCGTTTTCTGTTTGTCTATCCCAAGAACAGAAAAATATCCGGATGGAGACGAGAGGAAAGAAATGCTGCCCGTCCTGATATTATGAGCCAATGGAGGACAATTATCAACAGAATCTTTAGTATCCCTTGTATTCTTGATGATAAAGGTACAACATTAAATCCACGTATCCTTACAATGTCTGACGATGCGGAAGAATGTTTTTACGGATGGTATAATGGAATTGTCGATGCTGTAAACGCTATTGAGGACGATGCCGATGTTGAAAGTCGCAAGATGAAAATCAACGGGCATGTAGCACGTCTTGCCCTATTGTTTCAGGTAATGAAATGGGCTGTTGATGATGGTGATATGCAGTGCGTGGAGTTGGATTCTGTGAAAGCTGCAATCAGAATGATTGATTATTATGAGGAAACATATAGGAGGATTCAGGAAGCCATTGTCATAAACAGTATCGGTGAAACAAAGGAAGCTTGGCTATCCTTATTGGAAGATAGGTTTACTTCTGGGGATGCTGTTATTGCTGGTAGAAAAGTTGATATGTCCAGGCGTACCGTCTATTATGCACTTGAACAATTATGCCGGCTTCAGCACCCGCTTATAGAAAAACTCCAGCATGGAGTCTATCGTAAACTCATAACGGAAAACACTGATGCACCTTGCACTATTGCACTTTCATCCAGTCAAGATACCGTGCAATCCTCGCAAAGTGCAAAAGTGCAGAGTGCAACCACACTAAAATCAGAGAGCCATGAGTGAATACAGATTCCATTTACAGAAATATAGGTTTGGGAGCAAGATCGCTTGTCCGAGTTGTGGTAAAAGCCGATGTTTTGTCAGGTATGTTGATGAACAGGGTAGCATTATCTTTCCCGGCAATGTCGGCAAGTGTGATCACGAGAACAGTTGTGGCTACCACTATACACCCAAAGAATATTTCAAGGATAATCCCGATATACTAGCAATAAATGAGAATGCTGGTAAATTGTTCCAGTCTGTTACTTATAGACCAGCAGATAAGATTTCCGCTTATATTGCTCCTTCATATATCCCTTTTTCCTATGTAGAACGGAGTCAATCGCATTATTCTATTAACCCTTTGTATCAATATTTCTACCATGTATTTGGCGAAGATGAGACAAGCAGGTTGTTCGGAATGTATTGTATAGGAACATCTGCGAAATGGAAAGGCTCAGCAGTTTTCTGGCAGATAGATATAAATGGGCAGGTAAGAACCGGCAAGGTAATGTGCTATAATGCCGAGACAGGACATCGGGTTAAAGAACCTCAGGCTTTTGTCAGTTGGGCGCACTCTGAGTTGAAATTGCAGGATTTCCATTTGAAACAATGTCTGTTTGGAGAACATCTTCTAAAAAATTCATCGTCTCCGGTAATGCTGGTAGAAAGTGAAAAGACCGCTGTTGTAATGAGCCATTTTATTCCCGATTATATATGGCTGGCAACAGGTGGAAAGAACGGTTGTTTCAATAGTGAAGCTATGCAGGTTCTCAAAGGCAGAGAGGTTACTCTTATCCCGGATTTAGGGGCTACTGAACAATGGCAAGCAAAGTCTACTTTGTTATTAGACATTTGTAAAAAGGTTGCTGTCTCTGATATTTTAGAACGGACAGCGACTGAAGAACAACGCTGTCAAGGATTGGACATTGCAGACTTCTTTCTCTTTTCACCGTCCAAACGTCAAATACTTCAACTGATGATACAGCGTAACCCTGCTTTGCAGTTGCTCATTGACGGACTGGATCTGGCATTGGTGGAGTAATCCGAAGTCTTACTTCGGGAATTTATAAGAAAGTCCATAACACAATAAGGACTTTTTGCCTGACAGCAATAAAGTTCCTCCGGCATCCGGCAGAATCCGGTTCGGAGTGAGCAAGCTCAAACATAAATCATTTATAAAAAGAATACCTATATGAATACAGATATAAAACAAGCTATGCACGTCGAAGCCGGTAAATCATTCGGCACGGCAGAGGCCAATGAAAATGAAAGACGTTGGAACGATGACAAGATTGACAGAAAGAATCAGGATCTGACCAACCACTACGACAGGACCAGAATGAAATTGAATTTCGAGATCGGTCCTGACGGAAAGATACATCCGTTGGGTTATCAGGAGAAATCGCTTGAAGTCCGTCTGCAAGAACGGCTGGACGAATTGGGTTGGAAGCCGTTCAAGGCGGACAGCAAAATCCAACCGAACTGTTGCGCTAAGTTTGTCTTCGGAGGAAACCATGACCGGACGCTTGAAATGGCTTTCGGGAATCAGTCCGTCAATCTGGAGAAAGGTGCGGACAACAGCCACCTGCACCGTTGCGAGGAAATCGAGAATTGGGCGAAGGATGTCTATGACTGGTGCTCCAACAGATACGGACAGAAAAACATTGTCGGTTTTCAGGTGCATATTGACGAGAGCAGTCCGCATATTCACGCTCTGATTGTTCCGGTCGGTATCCGCCCAAAAAGCGGACGGGAGAGTGTGATGTGGTCGGCAAGGTTCGGGAAAGACCGCTATGAATATGGCCGGATATTGAAAGAGATGCACACTTCCCTATATGACGAGGTTGGCAGCAAATACGGTCTTGAACGTGGGGACAGTATTGATGGGCGTAATGTACAGCATCTGAACAAACGCGACTATATCCGCAAGCTGACCAAGGAGGCGAAACAGGCGGAGAAAGCCGTCAAGGGACTTCAATCCATGATGCGGAATCTGGAATCAAGAATTTTCAGTTATAGGCTGCAACTTGAAGAGGCGGACAAGGAACTGGCTTCAGGTAAGATTACGCTCGACAGGTATGAAGCGCAGAAAGCGGATATACAGGAGCTCATTGCAGAGTATCAGACCAAACTTGAAGACAAGACCGACAAACTCCACGTAAAGGAGCAGGAACTGGAACGGCTGACCGCAGATGCGACAAAAGCCCGTTCGGTTGTCCAGCCGTTTCGTAACCACAAGGTTGATTTCACGCCACCACAGATTACCGAGAAAGTACCTTTGTTCGGTAGCGATAAATGGGTTGAGCGTCAGAACCAGTATATAGCTAAACAGTTTACTGATATTGTCCGCAAAATAGAATCCCTGTACAGAAATGATGCGGCACGGCAGGTTGAAGCAGCACAGCGTAATGTACTGGCAGATTATGGGGAGCTTTATCAGCTGAGACGGGATAACAAATCCCTTTCTGACACAAACGAAAGTTTGGAATCTGAATTGAATATGCTGTTTGATCAGTTGGCTATACCATCGGTTCGCAATCTGATTTTTGCCGTCGCCGATGCACTCATCGGTGGCCAGCCTGTATCAATTTCTTCCTGTAGTGGAGGCTCGACCTCTGATCTTCCTTGGGATGGCCGAAGACCTGATGAGGAGGAAGAGGCGTATCGGAGAAGGTGTTTGATGTTTGCGATAGGAGCGGTAAAGAAGCTGAATGAGAAGAAAAGTTATAGGAGAAGGTGATTCTGCATTTGTATATTATCACTAATCTCCAATATTTCAATAAAGAGTTGGGATAGTTGCGAATTATTGCGACTATCCCAATTTCACTTATACATTTCGCTAAATCAGAATTTACCGACACTTGACCGTTCATATAATTACAGGTCGTAATCTAAAAGCATTTTCATCTACTTCCATTTGATATAACCTGATTTGCGGATGTAGTACCTTCCGAACATATTGAATAATTTTTTCTTTTTCAGCTTGTTCTATATTGATTCCAAAATAGATTGAGTAAAAACTCTCTTTTTTCAGCGGCAAATAATGGTGTATTTCACGCCAATCCCATGTTTCTTTTGTCTGCTTTGCCTGTTGAGGAGTGAATGCTGCATACATAGGACTTGGTTTTGGTATGACTAATCTTACCTCCTGTTCATATTCCCAATCCTTTGCTTTTGTCCCCCATTGGTAGTTGCATCTATCATTTGCACTATATGCGTTTGGGCGCTCTATTATATCTTGATATTGAACATCTATGACAAGTGGTTCAAGATATAGTGTGCCAAACATCGGTGGAACAGATTCCATTACTTTGTCTACATCAAGTCCTATGCAAATACCTTTGTGGTTACAACAATAATGACTCCACATGAGTAATGAATCATTGATTTTTGATAAACTACATAGCCATGTATCATTGCGCAAATTGAGTGCATCGTTTTCCTCTTTCTCTACCCACCAATCCTTTGGTATCCATCCTTGAAGTTCAGTGTCCGGCACATTTGAGTAGTCAATTAATTTTGGATGACAATCGAAAGGGTCATTCAGTTGAGACGCATTAGTGAATTGAAGGTCTTGATTTCCAATCATGCACTTTGCGCCAACTATATCTAAATATTTGTAGAGTATGCGAGGCATTTTTATTCTATTGTTATTTGTTCATTCATTAAAAGTGGTAAAAGTTCGTCACGCTGCTTGATAAGATTTGATATTTCCTCTTGCAACTTCACTATCTGCCTAAAGATTGGTGATATAAGTTCCTCAAATTTATCCGCAATATCTTTATTATCAGGTATGGCGATTGTGCTTTGTTGTAAATGGTCTTGCGTAATATGTCCCATCGTTGTTTTCCTTGCTTCTGCCATTTTCTTGAATACATCGACATAATCCAAAAGTTGAAAATAGTAGAATGACTTCGGGAAATCATTTGCAGATGTAACCTTAAAGATGTGCTGATTAAGTCCTCCAAGCCCATAAGCCCAGAGCATAACTTCCAGTGATGCCGACCATGAAAATAGCACATCACCATTATACACCTTTACTGATTCTGGTATATTTGACGTTACCTCTTCAGTGTCAACAGAAATACCATCGTGCATTTCCCGTATCTTGATGACAGGTAATGGCACTTCATCATCCTTTGGTCTGAATTTCTGACAAGCCAAACCATTTGTAAAAACAGCGATTTCAAAGAGGTTCCCACAATGCCAGCCAACAGGAATGTTGCGTTTCAGCTTATCATTCCAAAGCATTTCACCCCCACTTGATTTATACGGCTTGCCCTCCTCGTTGGGAAAATCAAACTGCACAAACCAGTAATCGTAAAGTAGTTTTGCCATCGCCTCTAAATTCTGATTTAGCAGCCTCTTATATTATATATAAGGACAAAAATATCAGAATTATGAAAGAGAACATCATTCAGGCGATAGTTGCGGAAATGCAGCGTGACTTGGATTGCCGACAAATGGCACGACTTAAAGCCGTGCTTGCATCAGAACTGCATAATGTAGAAATCATAGAAAAAAGCGATTGCGCCACACAGCAAACGCAAGAGAATGAGCATCTTCTTAGCTCCTTTATATCAGCCAAAAAGATAGAGGGATGTTCAGACAAAACTCTGGCTTACTACCGCAATACCATTGAGCGGTTATTGGTTACGCTCTCTTTGGCTATTTGCCACATCAGTACAACAGACATTCGCTCCTATTTATCCGATTATCAAGAAGAACATCAATCAAGCAAAGTAACCATTGACAATATGAGGCGCATCTTCTCCAGCTTCTTTGCATGGTTGGAAGATGAAGACTATATCGCAAAAAGCCCTGTTAGACGAATCCATAAGGTAAAGACTGATTCTCTGGTAAAGGAGGTACTCTCGGACGAGCAATTAGAGCAGCTTCGTGACTGTTGTACGAACAAAAGAGACCTTGCCATTATAGATATTCTGGCATCTACAGGCATTCGTGTGGGTGAGTTGGTCAAACTGAATCGTGAGGATATAGATTTCCATGAGCGTCAATGTGTGGTATTCGGAAAAGGCAACAAGGAGCGTGTAGTTTACTTCAACGCCCGTACAAAACTACATTTGCAACAATACCTTAATGAGCGAACAGACAACAATCCAGCTTTATTTGTTTCCCTCAATTCGCCACATTCACGACTGACTATCAGCGGCGTGGAAGTCAGAATCAGAAAATTAGGTCAATCCCTTTCTATGCCAAAAGTTCATCCTCACAAGTTTCGGCGAACCCTTGCTACAATGGCCATTGACAAAGGTATGCCCATCGAACAGGTTCAACGTCTGCTTGGCCATGTACGCATTGACACCACACTGCATTATGCCATTGTGAATCAAAACAATGTAAAGTTGGCTCATAAGAAGTATTTGGGATAACTGAATCACAAAAATCTGCCTAAAAATGCGTAACTTTGCCCCTCAAATGGAAAAGGATATGCAATCTTACAGGCTTTCAGATTTAGTAAAAATAAAAAATGGCAAAGACCACAAGATGCTTTCAAACGGGAAATACCCTGTTCTTGGAAGTGGGGGCATTATGCGCTATGTTGACAAATTTCTTTACGATAAGCCAAGTGTCTTGTTACCTCGTAAGGGAACATTGGATAATATCCAATATTGCGATGTGCCATTTTGGACTGTAGATACACTATATTACACTGAAGTGAATACAAACTTAGCAAATCCGTATTATTTGTATCGATATTTGTCTCTATTGGATTTGAGCAATTTAGATTCGGGAACCGGAGTTCCGAGTATGACATTTGACAACTATTACGGACTAAAAATTTTCTTGCCAAATATTGAAAAACAAACAAAAATTGCCCAAATTCTTCAAACACTTGACAAGAAAATCATTATCAATCGTCAGATAAATCAGAATTTAGAGGCGATGGCAAAGCAACTCTATGATTACTGGTTTGTTCAGTTTGATTTCCCGAATGAGGAGGGTAAACCGTATAAGTCTAGTGGCGGAGAAATGGTTTGGAATGAGAAATTAAAGCGTGATATTCCTGCGTCATGGAAAACCAAAGCGATAGAAGATATTGCTGATGTTTATAATGGTGCAACCCCTTCAACTGTTAATGAACAAAATTATGGAGGAGATATTGTTTGGATTACTCCGAAAGATTTATCTGACCAGAAACAAAAATTTGTATATCAAGGAGAACGCAATATTTCGCAAGCCGGATATAATTCTTGCAGTACTCATTTATTGCCTCCAAATACAATATTGATGTCAAGCCGTGCGCCAATAGGTCTGTTATCTATTGCTAAGACTGAGTTGTGTACCAATCAAGGATTCAAGAGCTTTGTTCCCCAAGCGGAAAATATATCAACATACCTGTATTATTATCTAAACATTCACATCAAGCAGATAGAACAACTAGGCACTGGAACAACATTCAAAGAGGTTTCTCGTGAAGATGTGTTGAAATTTCCAATTCTAAAGCCAAGTGATGCAATCTTGGATTTATGGGAAGAGCGAGTGTCTGCTCTTAATAACAAACAGTTTGAAATTCAAAAAGAAAACGAATACCTTACTAAGCAACGTGACGAGCTTCTACCACTTCTGATGAACGGTCAAGTGTCGGTAAATTCTGATTTATCTGACGATTAAGGACAATCTTCTTATCATAATTCTCCCAGATATCTGCAACAGATTTCTGCAAATCAAAACTCGGAAAATTGAAAGATAATGATGAGATATCAGCTGGATTGATAGAAGGATATGCAGAAACAGCTGTATCTGCAATATTTCCGATATATTCTGTTATGGTTGATTGTGTTAATAATAAATACAGATATCTAGGATCTATAATTTGTTTGTATTGCTCTTTAAGATCTATGGTAACAAAACCTGTTGATACAATAAAATTAGTTTGTGGATTATTTAATATACCATAATGCTTTAATCGGGGACGAACGGTTGAGTATATAATTGTATTGTTTTTCACTCTACGCTGAGCACGGCTTGGAGCATCTTCTATGTTGATAATAATAGTATCAGATATTACATTTTCTGTAATACTACTAGTATCTAGGTAAATTATTTCTTGTAATGAGTCAGATTTACTGATTGCTTTTACGTTAAAGTCTGCTATTTCTCCTAATTTATATTTCTTCATATTTCGTTCTTAAAAAGGTAAATCATCTACATCTATGGTCGGTTGAATAATCGGTGGATACTTTTTCTTGTAAAAGTTAAGTAAAAATAGACCGACGGTAGATACAGCATTAACTACGAGGTAAGCATATAATGGTTCTGAAATAAGATAATTAGTATCCATCTTGCCATGAAAGATAGTTTTTCCACTTCTTAAATCCTCGATAGCTTTGCAAGCACCAACTAAAGACGTAGAGATTGTTTTAATTTCATCTGGCATTCCTACTTCTGTAGTTAATTTAAACGCCTTAGTAATACTCTTAATCAAACTGTAAAGCGTGTTCTTTTCATCCCACACAACATTAATTCTATCATCTTTGAGAATTTCTTTTATAATGCTTTCTAATGCAGAATTCGCTAATCCAATAGCTAAGCTTGGATCTTCTTCTACATTTTTGAAGGCTTTTTCAAAGGTTTGACTAGCCGTTTCGTAACTAGATTTTAGCTCATTTTTGAAAACAGGAATACATGGAATGTAGTCTGGTGTTTCTACTCCCAAATCTATTGCTATTTTCAGAAGAGTTTCACCATCAATATTATGGAGCGTTTTCTTTACATCAAGTTTCTTTCTCTCTTCATCTTTATAGTAGAAATAGAAGTTCTCGTTATCTCCATAACAATCGTACACGATATGCCATTTTTCTAGATAATTGGTCACATCGTCATACCCTTTGTATAATTCAAATAAACGGTCATTGATATTTTGAACTATACTCATTAAATAACGTGGCGAGATATCATTCATTATAACAACCTATTTGGGCTCTTTAGAAAAGTTTTCATTTGTTCCTCGCATAATTTGAGTATCAATTCTCTTCTACTCTTTTCAGAATCCTTCTGCTCTTTGCTAGCATATGGCATACTTTCAATTTCTCTTTTTTGTTTTGCAATAGCAAACTCAATTCCCTCATGCAATGATTTCTCGGAAATCTTTTGACAGCCACCTAATAGTTGGTCAATCATAAATGCAGATAGCTTTATTCCTCCATCAGTATTCTTGGCTATCTCTAGCATGTGCTCATTTAATTTATCGTAATCTATCATACCTTCTTGTCTTTACTATTCTTCATATAGTTTTTTATCCTCCTCTAACAAGTATTCGTATTTTGTACCCTTTAGGCTCTCCCTGTCATACTCTTTACGGTACTCCATGATATAGAAAGCAATAGTTTCCGGATATGTATAAAAATATGCACGACATACTTTCTTGAAAAGTAGAAGCATACGTTCATTTTCTACGAAGTCAAACATCCAAGTAAGCAAGTGATCCACCTCGTCCTTTGTTGCTTTTCTACTGCATATATCATCAACTAACGGAGTGTATTCAATCACAGCCCGGTCTTGAAGGTCTGATAAAGCCTTTGCCATTTCTATAATTCTTTCCTGAAAATTATCCTCTGTCTGCTTATCTATATTGGTCATTTTACACGTTTTTTGAAACAATTTAGCCATAAAATCGTTAAAAGTGCGGGAAAATCTTGGAAATGCATATAAAAAGCATTATCTTTGCACCATCTCAGCAACCATGTGTTGAAGGAGAAACGGGGGCGATATTTTTATCGCTCCTTGCTTTTTATATACATTTCATATTCTCTCAACAATTTTTCCTTTCGAGATTTATAAGTTACCAAGTAGGCAGTCCAAGGCAAAATATAGTCTTTTGCTTTTCGTAATACTACTAAGTAGCCCTCATCTTCGTGAAAGATGAGAACATTTGTTTTGTTGCCGCGAGTATTCTCCCACACCTTCAAATAAGGGTGTTCAGATTGGTTTATCATTGGAGCGGGCCATTTGATTCTCTCCATACGTCTCAAATCGGGTTCTCTAGTCGCTTCATCTTCACCCTCTGAAGTCATATGCCAAAAAGTAGCCTCTTTATTTTGCGACAATGGATATTTCTTCAATCCCAATCTAATTCCTCTAAACACAGGACGTTTGGCGATAAAGTCCTGCTTGAAGCACTCATATACGGCTTCAAGATATTTATGAAAGTCTCCACCGAACTCACTCAATTCGATAAGGTCAGGCAGATAAAAATATTCATTATTTCCCATATCCACTTTTCCAAACAAATATGTTAAATTTATTCTCGCGATAGAGGGTGCTGGCCATCAAATTATAGCCACTTCTTGATTTAATTCGATCAATCAATTTTAGCTTTGCTTCACTGGAGTTTTTCCCTCTATGAATATATGATAAAGCTCCTATTAGCAAATCAGCCAATGCAACTAATTCTACTTCTTCTGACCTTACCTGCTGTACTTTTTTTATTAGGTTGCGGTCAAAATCATAATGATTGTTACATAAAACTTCATGAAGTTTTTCTACCTTACGCTGTCCTCGTGTATCTTTTATATCTATATATATGTTATATTCACAATCTGGCTCAAAAAGTGTTTTGAGCATATTGAAATACATCTTGTAGTAAAAGTCATCGTGTGTTTGATTGAACAATTCGTGTTTTAAATTCTGCTTATCAGGGATAACCAACACGCGGAAATGAAGGTCGCTATTATCAAAGAAATAATTGATAATATCCATATAGAAATCTAATTGTCCCGGTGATACCTTATTCCATTTTATTTCGAAGTTCTTACTTAGACCATGCTCCTCTTTTATTTCACGTATGCGATGGAAAATCTCGTCTTTTTTATTTTGAGGGCACCACACACCACCAATTGTCATTGCACTTTCGTTATCGTGCTCCAAATGACAACTTTCATCACAATATATATTATATAACTGTCCCATATTATGCGATTTATATATTTTAGTTGTTAAACTTCAGACTATTCAGTTGTTTCATTATCTCAGTCTCCAGACGATGACTTTCTTCAAATTGTTGAGTTAAAGTCTGTTTGTAGTCATTCATTCGCTGGTTAAACTCCTCTTCTGTAATATCCACATAGTCAATCTTAATATCAAAGTATTGACCAGCAGAAAGAGAATATCCCTTTTCCTTAATTTCATCGTAGGTTACAGCGACAGAGAAATCATCAACAGCCTCTTTGTTCAAGAATGTCGTAACAATACGTTCTATCTCGTCATCGTTTAGACGTACTTTCTTAAGTCCGTTGGCATCTTTGTACTCCTCTCCTAATTTGCTTGCGTCAATCAGGATAACCTTATCCGAAGATGCCGATTTATCAAAGAAAAGAACACTTACATTGGTACCTGTATTGGCAAACACGTTGCTTGGCATAGAAACACAGCCAAATACCACTTTGTCATCTACAATTTTATGAAGAATTTTGTTCTCAATGCCACTTTTGGCTGTAATAAAACCAGTAGGGATAACAATCGCACCTTTACCTGTCTTTTTCAGCGAATTGATAACGTGCTGTATGAAACAGGTGTATATTGCCATTGATTCTTTCTTTTTGGCAGGCACATTGGGGACTCCTGCCCAAAAACGGGCTGGCATGGCAGCAATCTTCTCTCTGGTATCTGAAAAGTCCATCTTGAAAGGCGGATTGCTCACCACAAAATCAAACTGGCGCAACTGTTGTCCGTCATCGCTCTTGTGATAAGGGCTTACAAGCGTATCTCCTTGAATGGCATTGTCAAGCGAAGATACAAGTCCGTTGAGCAATAGGTTCAATTTCAGCATTTTGTTGCTTCGCTGGGATATATCTTGCGAGAAAATGGTACAACGGTCTTCACCTATTTGATGACTGAGTGCCATAAGCAATGTACCTGTTCCTGCCGATGGGTCGTAACACTCCATGCTATGCAGGTCGGCATTATCACCCACCAACAGACGAGCCATAATCGTGGCAATGGCGTGGGGGGTATAGTATTCCGCATATTTACCGCCGCCGGCTGTATTATAGTCTTTTATCAGATATTCAAAGATACTGGAGAAAAAGTCGTAATTCTGTGCAAACGCTTCTTCAAAAGAGAAATTCACGAGCTTATCCACCAAAGCACGGGCAAATGGCGCACGTTGTGCCGAATCGGTCACAAACGGTGTCAATGCCTCGAACAATGGAATCTTCGTGTTGGCAGTGGTCTGCGTGGAGAATATATCTGCATTCAGCTCCGCTATATCTGTCATTGTAGAATCGAAAATGGTGTCAAAATCACCTTTTCCCTGCTGGTTCCAAAGATTGGCAATCAAATGATACGGTTCGAGCATCGGGACATCGGGCGAAATGGCACTCTGAATAAGCATACGCTCATCGGCAGAAAGATTTTCGTATGCCGTTTCCCATTTTACGTTTCCTGTCAGTTGCTTGGCAATCTCGCTTTTCGCATTTTTCAGTTCATAACCGAATTTGTCATTCAGGAATTTATAGAGAAACACCTGAGTGATAATCTTATATTCGTTACCATCGTTTCCCATACCGTATGATTGGCAGGTGGCTTTAAGCCCGTCGATGAGTCTTAATGTTTTTTCTTTAATATCTGACATAATCTTTATGCAATGCCATAAGTGGCGTTATATTGGTTGATATATTGTTGTGAAATGCGTGTTTGGATGAACTTGTAATCGTCCATTTCCGGCTTGATTTGCGGAAAATGAAACAGACATCCATTAATGAGAGCCATCACCGTGCGCCCGAAATAAGCATCCTTTTTCAGAATGTCGTTACGATCATACACTTTGGCATCAACATCTTCTTTTATAATATTGAGGATGGCTGCAATCTCTTCGTCAAGAAAAGAGAACATAGGTTTCTGTCCTTGATCTTCCCTTTGCTTGTTCACTTCACGTATGCGCTTGTGTACACGGGCAAATTTTTCATCGCCCTTGTACTTTTTCAACAAGACATTGTTGCGCTTTTGTAGGTCTTGCAAACGACCGATGATTTCATCCAAAGCCTGTGTTTCCTCGTTGAACTTAGCTATCGTGTCAATCACAAAACCGTGTTCCTTGAAGCGTTCCATAAAGGCTTCACGCAACGAAATGAACTCCGGGTCGTCTTGGTCGAAGTTTTGGGTAAACGAAGAAATGGTACGCTGCCATTTTTCTTTCAATTCCACACCACCGGATATAAGGCGCATTTCCTCTTGTCCTATTTTGGAGAAAGTGAACTCTATATCCATCATTGCCTCATTAATTAGGGTTTTCGTTTCCTCGTTTGTATTGAAAGCCTCTTTCTGATTGATGATACTTATCCGTCTTTGCACCTCAGAGAGCAGTTGTGGCAACTTGGTGATTTCGAGTTTGGCAAATTGCTCTTTCATTTCGTCATCCCCGAATGTACGCACGATATTCGCCATGTTTTTGGCTGACTCCAATGCCTGTTTGAGGTCGAGCAATACAGCCTTATCCTCTTCGGTGGAGATTTCAGAAGAAAACTCTTCCGCATTGTCGTATGTGTAATTGAAGAGCGTTTGCCGAACTTTCTTCATCTGATTCAATATCTCTTCCTTGTCCTCAATAACTTGGGTAAAGGTGTCGGTAGCAGCGGATTCGCCAGTCTCGTCCACATCATTAAAGCGGTTCAGCTCTTGCAAATATGCTTCGTTGGTTTCCTTGAAGTTGCGCTTGATGTCGGCAAAGTCAATAACAAAACCGTAACGCATACCCGGATAAGGACGGTTTACACGTGTTATGGCTTGAAGCAGATTGTGGTCTTTCAGTTTGCGCCCGAAATACAGGCGTTTCAAGCGTGGCGCATCAAAACCAGTCAAAAGCATATTAAAGACAATGAGAATATCCACTGTCATATTTTTCTTGAAGTCTTTGACTATCTGCTTACGAGTTTCTTTGTCATCCGTATCGTGAAGAATGATTCCGGCTTTCAGCGGTCTGTATTTTGATTTGTAATCCACTTCCGGTTCACCCACTACATACGAACCATCGGAAAGTTTTATCTTGATGGGCTTCGGCTGATACTTCTGCCATTCTTCTTGGAATACATCATAAAGCCGCCTTGCCTGTTCGCTGGTTTCACAAATGACCATACCGCCTAAAGTATCATCTCCTTGTATCTTGCGAAACTCTTTTAAGTCTGTCATAATGTAACGGGCTAACTCGCTTACATAACTTGGATGCTCTATGATTTCCGACTTACGAATGTCTTTCTTTTGTACAAGGGTTTCCAGTTTGTCGTACACATCAGACAAACGCTCTTTGTAGGAAGTTTCTATATCCTCACGTATGATTTTCAGCGTGTAGCCATCGGCAATAGATTTATCGTAGTAATAGGTGTGCAGATAGTTACCAAACACCTTGCAACTGGCGCGTTCCTCCTTTAACAGCGGTGTACCCGTAAGTGCGATTTTAACAGCATCGGTATCGGCATCAAAGAGGTTGGCAAGAAAGCAGCCACCGGGCTTATATCCACGGTGCGCCTCGTCAAGAATGAAAATGCGTTGAAGATTGGTTGCATAATCACTGATGCGTACTTTTTCCTTATCCTCTGCAAAGCGTTGTATGTTTACAACCGTGATTTCAGCTTGTCCGCTTACACCTTGTTGCGCTTGATTACTGCGGAACTGCTCCATAAGTTCGGCTCTTGTATTGGCGGTAGATACTACCAACCCACGAGCTTCAAACTCTTGTGTGGCTTGTTCCAAAAGGTCAAGGCGGTCTACTATAAAATAGAATTTGGCAACCTTATTTTGTTTGGAATAGAAATCGTTAAGAATATAAGTCAGATAGTATGACAAGGCGGTTTTACCACTACCTTGCGTATGCCAGACTACGCCAGATTTCACCCCCTCTGCCAGTTTTTGGCGAATAGCTAACGATGCAAACAATTGTTGGTAACGCATGATATGCTTTTGGTCGGTAGATTCTATCTTTCCATCCACCTCACGCTCCATACGGACATAGGCAATACCATATCTAATGATATACAACAACCGTTCAGGCGAACACATGGATGTTAGGATTCTGTTTGTAGGGGTGTTGAAACCAAGATTTGTCTGGTACTCAGGGCTTGTATGAATGACTTGGCAATTGTAATCAGACAATATCTGTTTTTCCACCATCTTGTCAATCTCCTTATACGGATAGTCACGATGGAACGGTGCGATTTTCAGACCGCTTAAATTTTCTTCACGGAAGCAATTGAATGGTGCGTATGAACGTGCTCCAGTACAATAGAAAGCCCCTTGTATGGGTACGATACCGCCCAACGCATCATATTCCATATTATTGCTGAATATCATCAACTGCGTAATGTTGATGAAACGGCGGAATTTTTTATTGGGAAAACGTTCTTTGTTCATTCGTGCGCTCTCGGCCAACATACCACCATGATTGTTGGGCTTCTTCACTTCTACAAAACAAAGTGGCAACCCGTTTACGAACAAAGTAAGGTCAGGACGAAATTCGTCCTGTCCGTTCTTACAGGTAAATTCGGCTGTGAAATGGAACGTATTATTCCCAATGTTATCAAAGTCTATCAGCTTTACATGCGAAACAGCTTTGAGACGGTTGTAAAAGCCTCGACCGAGGTCATCATCGTTCAGTTCCTTACGAATATCTTTCAAAACTTGAAGAAACTCTCCCTCATGTCCGGGATTCAGATTCTTAAACTGCCGTTCAAATACCTGCAAAAGAATATTCGTGTCACCGTCATAGACCGTGCCATTCTTATCTTCACTCAACTTGCCGAAGTAAGTATATCCTATTCGGGTGAGATGAACCATTGCAGGCATCTGCACCCGTGTGGCTTCTGAAAACTGCTTCATGTCACCTATCCTTTTTGTCGGTTATCAAATCCTTCAAATCGACCTGCAATATCTCTGCTATCTGTTGCAAGGTTTCTAAATTTGGTTGAATCCTATTACAGGCATAGGCATTTACCATACTGAAACTCTTGTCGAGTTTCTTAGCCAACCATGTCTGAGAGATACCTTTTTCAGATAATACAGCCTTTATTCTATTCAATTTCATTCTTTGATGCGATTTTATAGTGCAAATATAGCGAATTATATTCGATAAATCGATTTGTTTTGCGTACATTTGCATCAATCAAAGAATATCAATATGAAAAGACATCAGATAATCCACATTCGTCTCAAACAGAAGTCTGATATGCGGAAAATACGACGTCAAAAAAGGATTAAGAAAACGCTTCATAAAAGAAGAGTATATCGGCAACTAAGAAGAATGACCGAAAATATACAAAAACCGCGTCAAGGTCCTCAAGGTTTGAAAACATATGAAGCTATTGCTCCATCGAGATTTAATATTAGTAATATTGATGAATTAATTAAGTTTCTACAAGAGACTGAAAGTGTTTGCAAAAGACAAAAAGTTAATTTTCTGAAAGTTAATTTAGATAATGTTGTTGCTATTGACATGTATGCCATTTCTTTAATGTTGTCTATGCTTAATAAGTTGTCATGTAGAAATATAAGATATTGGGGAACATATCCAAGTGATATTCAATGCCGTCAATATATTATAGACTCTGGTTTCTTGGATATTGTTAAGACTAATATAAAGAAGCCAGAAGACCGTCAAAAGGGAAACCAGATTTATATGGTTGGGAAGAACTGTGTAGATAGTAATAGAATAGGAAAATCCGTTCGCGAGTCAATGACCCATCTTGTAGGTACGCCAACTATATATCCTCCGGTCTACGATAATATGTGTGAGATTAGTGCAAATTCTGTTGAGCATGCGAATGAACATATGAGAGAAAAAAATTGGTTAGTTTCCATTTCTATAGAAGGAGATAAAATACACTTCATTTTAACAGATACAGGCCTTGGGATTCTCGCAACTTTACGGAAGAAAACGTCTCAAAAAATTAAGGATATGTTTCTTAAGAGTGAAGCAGATGTATTAAGAGATGTTTTCAAAAAGCTATATCAATCAATAACAGGCGAAATAAATAGACATAAAGGATTGCCAATAATATACGAATCATTTGAAGAGGGCTTTATATCAGACCTACAGGTCTTAACAAATAAAGTGTTATTAGATTTTGAAACAAAACAGTCAACTTCTTTAGGTCGGGGCTTTAATGGAGTTCTTTTCTCATGGACAGTCTCATTAAATAATTATAACAAATGGATAAATTCACTATAATGGAACAGATTAGAATTAAGGTTTTGGATTTCACAGAGAATCCGGGTCCACGGTACATTAGACAAGATAAAATAGGAGAGTCAAATTCTGGTGAGGCATTTTATCTACAGACATTAAATGAAGCATTTTCACAGGCTTATAAGGAGAATAAACAGCTAGTATTAGAATTAGATGGAGTATCAGGTTACCCGTCTTCTTTTCTTGATGAAGCTATAGGCGAGCTGGTATTTGATTTTACTTTGGAAATCGTAGAAAAATATCTCGATTTCGATACACATATGTACAAAAGAAGAGTGGCTCAAGTAAAAGAAGAAACCTATCCTCAATGGGAAGAAAGAAGAAAAAAGAATGATACTGTAGTACATTCTTCGGGAATAAGTGGAAACATTTATCATATTAATGGTGATGGGAAATTAGATATAATGCCGATATTATGACAATTGCAGATATTCTTACTTTTGTTGGGATTGCCGTATCTATAATATTTGGCTTCTTTGTTACTCATATTTGTTCAATAAGGGATACGAGGACAAGGGTTCTTAAAGACTATTATATCGAGCAAGTAAAAGGAATTAAAGGCCGCGTAGGTGACTTTTTTCATAAAGTAGCTTTTGGAAAGGGTTCATTCCGGAAAGTAGTGAGTTGGTATGACCATTTGGCTATTGATGTTAAAGGGACAGACCAAGGTGTACGAAAATCATTAGACCTTCAAATTGCAGAGTTTATGGATATTCTTGATCAATATTATGGAGAAATAACAAATTGGGAAGATTTTAATAATCAATACTCTGCATCTCGTTATATTCCCTCGACAGAGCATAAGTCTAGATTATTGCAGATGAAATATGAGATAGACGAATTTCTCAATGACTATGTACACCATATAAATCAGTCTAATAATTATCCTATTTGGAAGGTTCAATACAGGCGAATAAAACAGAGCTACTACTATTATAAAGGAAAAGGCTATAAATGCGCTTTTTGTCGTTCCATTTGGGAAAGAACTGAAAAACATTTTTGGGAATGTATTATTGTTTTAGCGATTATCGGAATAACAATTTTCCTGATCAATAAAGTTTCGATTGAAAAAAAAGATGACTTGTATACTCCATTGAATAATATATCCAATAAGCAAGATTCAATATATAGAGAGATTCATTTGTTTAACAACAACTACAAACCTGTAGAGATTCAATCTAAAACGAGGAAGAGTATTGATTTAAAAAGACCGAACATATAAGAATACCCGATAACTGTTGTAAGAAGCTATCGGGTATTTTTTATTGTCAGCTCGGTTTCTTGCTTTAGAATTAGAATACAGGCATCTGCCAGATAAATCCTACAGAAATACGGTTAGTACTGTAATTCTCCTGTCCCAGCACCTTGGCGCGGGAAGTGAAATCATACGAACGTCCTACATAGGTAACAAAGAAGTGCAGATTGGTTTCCATCGGGTAATATTCGATACCGCCCAGATATCCCCAGGAAGTACGGTAATTTCCCTTCTCTATTCCCTCGGACGCCTTGCCTACGGAAGCCGTCTCGTACATACCCTTCACAAAAACATTCCATTTCGGAAGAAAGCGGTAATTACATTTGGCAACAACCGAAAGATAGTTCGCATCAAAAGCATTATGACCGCCCGGACGACCTACGATACTGGTAATGATTCCCTTGCGGTCAATATCCTCTTTTGAATACATGAAATCGACAAAAGCATTCCATTTTCCAAGATTTAACTCGTTACCTAAAGCATAATAATACATATTGTGACTTTTGGCCTCGTTCATAACAGAAGCCGACCAACGGGTTTTAAATACATTATTGAAATTACCGTTCCAGTTCAATGTATAAACCAGTGGCATTTTGCCCGATTTCAGATCGGGGAGATTGCCTTCGGCATCCTCTGTGATTCCGTAAGTATTATCGAAAGAACTGTTGCGGCTGTTCAATATCTGCAAGTTAAGCTGCTGTTCGGGAGTAATGTTATAACCCACATTCAATCCGGTCATGAAATTACTCATGTAATCAATCATATCACTGTATTGATAGATGTCAATCGGATTCAGGTCGAACTCGATACCACCGTATGCGGCACATTGCTTTCCTGCAAAAAGACTAAACTGGTCATTCAGCTTGATACCGATTCCGGCATAGTCGATAGAAGTCGGGAGATTATCAATCATGCCGTTTGCATCGTTCGAGCGGTTGAGGCGCTGACGATAGCGGTAAGACAGCCAGTTGTTGATATTTCCTTTGGCTTCGATACGAAGCTGGTGCATATTAAAGTCACCCTCCTGAAAACCATTCTGGAAATGAGCGTCAAAGCTCCCTTGCATATTCAGATAAAGATTGAATTTATCTGTTTTCTTTTTCACGTCTGTCAGCTCTTCAAACAGGGGAGTGTTCGGATTGAATTTCTCCTTTTTCTCTGTTTTTTGAGCATATATTCCCTGTATGCTACCCGCGAGGAGCAGCATGAATATCCATTTTTTCATAAGTAAGTCAGGTTTTTAGTATTCGTTGAAATATTGCTGAATCTGTTTCCAGTCTGTAGTTTTTGTTAGTGCAAGCATTAACAAAACACGAGATTTCTGCGGGTTCAGTTCCTGCGAAGCCACAAACTGATATTTGGCGTCGTCCACCTCTGCATCCAGTGTGGTAGGTCCGGTCGGGACACGGGAAGAACGAACGACAAGAATACCTTTTTGGCGGGCATCCGTCAGTACCGGGAAGATGTTCTGGTGAATACTTCCGTTTCCTACTCCTGCGTGGATGATGCCTTTGTACCCGTTGCTAAGCATCGGAGTTACCATATCGGCCTCAATGTTGGAATAGCTGTACACGATACCTACTTTAGGAAGCGCGTTCAGATGAGTGACATCAAAAACGGACTGGGTAGTATGTTTTTTTAGCGTTACTTGGTTGTAGAACACTTTTCCGTTCAGTACATAACCCAGTGCGCCGGAGTTGGGAGCCTGGAAAGTTTGTACGTCGACCGTATTCATTTTAACCGTGCTCTGCGCTCCGAGGATCAGGCCGTTCATGGCAACCAATACCCCTTTGTCTTTCGATTCTTTTGCGGCTGCGGTAACAACGGCATTGTAAAGGTTCAACGGGCCGTCGGCACTTAGAGCGGTAGACGGACGCATGGCGCCTACTAATACCACCGGTTTGTCACTCTTGACAGTCAGATTCAGGAAGTAAGCAGTTTCCTCCATGGTGTCTGTTCCGTGAGTAATCACGATGCCGTCAATGTCCGGGCGTTTCAGTAGTTCATTGATTTTCTTGGCAAGCGTCAACCAAACCTGGTCGTTCATGTCCTGCGAACCGATTTTGACAATCTGTTCTCCGGTTACGTTGGCGATGTCTTTAATTTCAGGCACAGCGTCGAGCAGTGCACCGATGGCAACTTGTCCTGCCGTATAACTGGTTCCGGTAGCCGAGCTTCCCGTACCCGCGATGGTTCCTCCCGTAGCAAGAATATGAATATTCGGTTTTGCGGCGAATGCCATAGTTACGGAAAACAGTAGTGTGACTACTACCAGTCCAAAGCTTTTGAATTGTTTCATAACTGAATGATGTTTAGGTTAATAATATGAATCTATTAGAATATTTGTATAAAAAGCAAACCTAGTGCAATAGCCACAACGGTCGATACCAGACCGGGCATCATGAACGAATGATTCAACACATATTTGCCGATTTTTGTTGTCCCGGTACGGTCGAAATTAATTGCAGCCACCACGGTAGGATAATTCGGAATAAAGAAATATCCGTTCACGGCCGGGAATAAAGCGATCAGCATATAAGGAGAAATCCCCAACGCAATGCCCAGAGGGACGAGTGCCCGTACAGTGGCAGCCTGGCTATATAGCAGGATAGACATCACAAACAGGGCGACACCGAACAACCACGGCATTTGTTGCACAATTCCCTGGATAGAGAGAGTCAACTGTCCCATATTTCCCTGAAGAAAGGTATCTCCCATCCAGGCAATACCGAAGATGGCAATCACCGCCTGCATACCTGCCGGAAATACAGAACCTTGCGTTGCCTTGATCCCGTCCGTCTTCGTTACTAACAGGATAATTGCGGCAGCCGACAACATCACGATTTCGATGATAGAAGACATTCCCAAGGTGACAATTTCCCCATCAATCAGGAAACTGGGGCGCATTCCTTCAAAAGAACCGAAAAGCACGATAAAAGCAGTTGCCAATATAAAGATGATAACGGAAATCATTGCCGAACGTTTGTTCTTGACATTTTTAATCTCCACCTTTTTATTGTTGAATAAACCTTCTTTCAATCTCTTCTGATATTCGGGATCTTCCACCAGTTCCTTACCGATTCTCATGGAAAACAAGGCGCCTACCAACACTCCGATGATGGTGGCGGGAATCGTAATTTTGAGAATGTCGAACAGGGTAATGTCGAATCCGGCTAAAAGTCCGAGAAGTGCCACGGTAGCGGCAGAGATCGGACTTGCTGTAATGGCCTGCTGGGAAGCGATGACGGCAATACCCAACGGACGTTCCGGACGGATTTTTGTTTCGGTGGCAACCTCTGCAATCACCGGCAGTACGGAATAAGCCACGTGTCCGGTTCCGGCTACAAAAGTAAAGAGGTAAGTCACCAGCGGACTAAGCAGAGTGACGTGTGAAGGATTTTTACGAAGCAAATGTTCTGCCAGTTTCACCATATAGTCCAAACCTCCGGCTGCCTGCATACAGGAAGCGGCAGAGATTACGGCGGCAATCATTAACATAACGTCGATGGGAGGCGCAGTGGGTTGTAAACCAAAAACGAACGTGAGTATTGCCAACCCTACGCCTCCCATTACGCCAAGTCCGATACCTCCCAGGCGTGCGCCAATAATAATGGCTGTCAGAACAAATGCTAATTGTAATATCATAGATTGCTGTTTTAAGTTCAAAAACAAAGATAAGTGATTCTTCTCTTTGTATTTTCTTTTTCTTCTATTTACAACAAAAAAGTCTTTGAATAGTTTTTGCATATTTATTAAAACAATAACATCGCTGGTTGGTTATTATAAGAACTAACGAAAACGTTATTACTATAAAACAACCGATATGGAACAAAATTTATCAAAAAAAACTCGTACAGAGAGTGACCTGATAGGTAGTCGTGAAGTGCCGGAAAGTGCACTCTATGGAGTACAGACACTCCGTGGCATTGAAAACTTTCGCATCAGCAAGTTTCATTTGAATGAATATCCTTTATTCATTCAGGCATTGGCCATTACGAAGATGGGAGCCACCATTGCCAACCGTGAACTGGACTTATTAACTGAAGAACAAGCGGATGCTATCTTGAGAGCCTGTAAAGAAATACTCGAAGGAAAGCATCACGAGCAGTTCCCCGTAGATATGATTCAGGGAGGAGCCGGTACGACCACTAACATGAATGCCAATGAAGTGATTGCCAACCGGGCATTGGAACTGATGGGGCATCAGCGGGGAGAATATCAATTCTGTTCGCCTAACGATCACGTCAACCGTTCACAATCTACCAACGATGCTTATCCTACAGCCATTCACATTGGACTGTATTATACTCATTTGAAATTGGTTAAGCATTTGGAGGTTCTGATCGAGTCTTTCCGGAAGAAAGCGAATGAGTTTGCACATGTCATCAAAATGGGGCGTACCCAATTGGAAGATGCCGTACCGATGACTCTTGGGCAAACCTTTAATGGCTTTGCAAGTATTTTGTCACATGAAATAAAGAACCTTGATTTTGCTGCACAGGATTTTCTGGCAGTCAATATGGGAGCAACAGCCATCGGAACAGGAATCACCGCCGAACCGGAATATGCGGAGAAGTGCATTGCCGCTTTGCGCAAGATTACGGGATTGGATATCAAACTGGCAGACGATTTGGTGGGAGCTACTTCGGACACTTCCTGCATGGTAGGTTATTCGGGAGTGATGAGGCGTATTGCTGTTAAAATGAATAAGATATGTAACGACTTGCGGTTGCTGGCTTCCGGTCCGCGTTGTGGATTGGGAGAAATCAATCTGCCGGCAATGCAGCCGGGCTCATCCATCATGCCCGGAAAAGTGAATCCGGTGATTCCTGAAGTGATGAACCAGGTGGCCTACAAGGTAATAGGAAATGACCTTTGTGTGGCCATGAGCGGTGAAGCAGCTCAAATGGAACTGAATGCAATGGAGCCGGTGATGGCACAATGCTGTTTCGAGTCCGCCGATTTACTGATGAATGGTTTTGACACTTTGCGCACCTTATGCATCGACGGCATTACGGCTAATGAAGAAAAATGCCGGAGAGATGTGCATAACAGCATTGGAGTAGTGACAGCCCTGAATCCGGTGATCGGATATAAGAACTCTAC
>QWCB01000984.1_pt1 | contig 30237 bp, 45 predicted proteins | sample 1972511 | NCBI WGS metagenome assembly QWCB01 (sample SAMN09866719, study PRJNA288562) | Human gut metagenome isolate term5_stool, whole genome shotgun sequencing... | isolation source: gut | host: Homo sapiens | place: USA: California | reverse complement strand
TATCATGTTGTAGAGTCCATAATAGGTTCTCATGTGTTGCCGGGAGATGTTGTTGTTACAGTATTGCATTTTAGAATAACCAACTCATATTACTATATGGTTCCCGTTAAACTAACGGTCAATTAGAGCGATCCAGCGATCATGCCATAATCTTTAATGGCTGAAAATAGAGAAATATCCGACAGCATCCGGATCAAAATTGCCGGCCACGCAGATGTGGCGGTAGAGGAAAAACACTACATCGAAATGGAATCCAAGAGGCTACGAGAGGCGATCAACAAACTTCAAACTTTTTTCACGGTAGCACCCAAAATGAAAAATCACAAAAAGAAAAGCCGCTGAAATCAAGTGATTCCAGCGGCTTTAGCTATCCACCCTCAGGGACTCGAACCCTGGACACCCTGATTAAGAGAGCGGTTTTTTATAAAATTGCAGTTTGCGTTAATCTTAGAAATGGGCATTTTACTTACTTTCATGCAATCTGCGTCTATTCAATTTGTTGCATATTAAGCATATTTTGAAACCAATTGAGGACAAATTGAGGACAAAAAGAGCGTGCCACTTGGACACGCTCTGACGCTATTCCGCCTCTTCCTTCAGCTTTTTTCTCCGCTCTGCAATCAGGCCTTCCAGCTCCTGAAGGTTTTCTTCCTGGGCATGGTTTCGGATATAAGACCTTGCCGTTCTTAAGTAGCCCTGAACGGTGGCTTTCTTCCGGTTCTTTTGCTCCCATGCCCGGCTTGCCCTCTTCTGGGCTTCGCTGGTTTTATCCACCATTACTTCCTCCTATTCTTTATTTGGACGGCTAAACTCATAACACTGACGATCAGGTTCAAGATCAACAAAACTCGAAGTGTTGTCATAAATCTTTTCTGGGTATAAGATAGGTACACCCCCTGACGGGGGGAGGGGCTTTCGCCCCTCTTGCTTCTAGCCCTTACGGTTGTTTTTGATAGTTTCGATCAGGCCAATGATGTTCACTATCAGTCCCGCAAGGGCTATTATTGTATCTATCTCCATTCCCTTTCCTCCTTTCTTTTTTATTTGAGGTTTCTCTCAACCTCTGAATATATTATAACGCCTACGTTATATATTGTCAACACTTTTTTCAGTTTTTTCAATAAAATAAGCCCTCCATTTTATCAATAGAGGGCTGGGTGATTATTCTTCTATGGTGTTTCTTTTTACGGTGATATGAGTTGCTTGGTGATTGGCGTTGCTTACCTTTAGGATAGACCCCAGAAAGGTGGTAATCGCTCCAATAATGATGACCGTAAGCCCCGTTCCATCCCACTCTACCGCCTTGCCGATGGTGGCAATCAGAGTGATTAAAGCGGGCAGCACAATCTGTACAATCCATTTTACTAACTCATATTGCTTATCGCTGAACATAAACATTGTTTCGCCTCCTTAAAAGCTTCCCCATGCCTTACCCTTCACACCATTGTGATAAGGCCTGCATGCCACATATCGACGATTTCCGCTCCTACCGATGTAGGAGAGCCAGACATAGCCATTTCCCACATAGACCTCATCATAGTTCACTCGCTCCCCCGGCCCATACTGAGCCACCACCTGCGAGGAGGTAGATGGTAGGACCCGGACGTTTGTGGTACAAGACGGCGTAAAGTGCCAGTTCTCGTACTTTTCAAACACCACCCCCGGGCAGGGCGCTGATGGCCCTTGTTTTGCCGTGCTCGATGTGCTTGATGTGCTCGAAGCACTTGCCTGAGGAACTGAGCCAGATAGACCATACCAGTCAGCAAGAATATCCGCTGTGGCCTTGGCCAACTCCTCCCTCCGGTTGACATACGTCCAGCAGTCCCGTTGGTTGGTGTGGAACCCGTGTTCGATAAGCATGCCATAAGTCGCTCGGTTACTCCGAAGCACACCATACCAGTCTGTCCACCCCAGCTTCCTGTACTTAACGCCACGGTTACGGTGGCCAAACACCCCGGCAAGAGACGCGCATAGACTGCTTGCAAGCTTAGCCGGGACAGGGCTCTTAACCGAGTTCCAAATCTCCGTTCCCCTTACCGAACTCCCCGCTGCATTGCTGTGGAGGGAGATGAAGAGGTCAAATCCCGCCCCCATTTTCCCCCTCTGTGATAGGGAGGGATTGCTCCCCGATGTGGGCCGTGTCGTCCCCACGATAAAGCCACGGGCACGAAGAGCCTTTGTCAGAACCAAGCTATACGCATAATTGTTATCCCCCTCATTGGAGATGACCGACCCCCGGTTAAAGGCTCTGCCCGCTCCATGACCCGGGTCAAGTAGTATCTTTACCATGCTTTCTCCTTTCTCTCAAAATTACTCACTAAAAAAGCCCATCGATTCGCTCGATAGGCAACCCATAGGTACTATTTTTTAAAAAAAGTGCGCTTAAAACGCCTCCTACGGCTTTGCTTCTGAAATCCTTGCAATTACTTGTTTTCGGAGCCTTTCTGCTTCATCTTTGCGATTTCATCCAGCCGGATGGCCAGCTTTTTAAATTCCTGGATCAAATCGTCGAACTGCTGCCTTGAGATCTGGTTTTTCGATTGCTTTTCGATGTCCAGGATCCGGGTCAGGATGTCCTCCACCTGCTTTTTGATGCCGGCAAGGTCCGATGACATCCCTTCATGGATGCCTTGGCTCTTTTTGAGCAAGTTGTTATTACTGTCCACCTGTCTGATGTAGTCTTTGATAAGGTCGGACTGCGCCACGGTCGCCTTGATCTGCTCTTCCTTCAAAGCGTTTTGATGCTTCAAAAAGTCCGGAAGATACTTATACAGCATGCGCCCGACCACGACCAGGCCTAAGATTACTAGCGCGGACAAGGCAGCGGAAACGCCTTGATTCAAAAAAGTTGTTTGGATAGCTTCTGCCATCACTCACCTCCCTATGCTTTCTCAAATCCCTCGTCCGGCTCAGGTCCTGCAATCGTGTCCTCTTTCGCCTTGTAGATGGCCCCGTCATAGTAGATGAGGCTGTCCTTGGTGTAGTACTCCCCCTCCTTCCACGGGCTGACCTTGCTGTACTTGCTTAAGGCCTGTACCTGCTTTTGGAGAGCCTTGATGGTCTCTAAGGCCTTGCCCACATACCTCTGCCTTGCCTCTTCTTCGGCTTGCTCCTTCTCCAGCCCCTCTCGCTCCTCCTGAAAGGCCACCAGCCGCTCATTAAGCTGTCTGGTCTCCTCCTCCTTCATCGCAATGTCCATACGGACCTTGCTTAGGGCCTCTTCGTTTGCTTTGATTCGGTCTTTTATCTCCATTTTTCCCCTCCTTATTTCCACCGCCCGATGGCGATAGCACTATAGGTCACTGTCCCCTTGTCTCGCTTATAGGCGTCCACGAGACGGATGGTGCACTTATCATGGCCTACGCTAAACACACTCCCCCAGCTCGCTCCTGTCTCCCACGTGGTCTGTCCGATGGTCACTGTGGGCTTGGTGCCTACCTTAAACCATTTTGGATACCACCATGTGAGGTTGCCGGTATAGAGCGAGCCATATGAGTTGGATATACTTACATCCATAGTCGCTGCCCCATAGCATATCTGTGTGCCGTCGGCGAAGCGTATCCACGTGCCTGTCCCATCCGTCCCTTGCTCATAGATGCCTCTAAGCTCGAGGTTGTCTGTCCCCAGTGTGATATAGCCGTCCTCGGCGGTTGCCCCGATACCGATGCCGCCGGGAGAAACGTCAAGGAGGACTAAAGCCTTGGATACCGTCTGGCTCTGCTCTGCCCTCTGCCCTGCTCTGTCCTCGATGACCAGCTTGACGGTGGAGGCTCTGTCCGTGGCAAGCCCCGGGATGAGAAAGTACCCTGAGGATGAGGTAGACGCTCCTGCAACTTGTTTGCTCTCCTTCTTCGTCCCGTTAATATAGACGGTAATGGTGGCGTCATTCTTGCCCGCCACGCTGGCCTTAGTGGCCTTATAGTCCACTCGGCAAACGGTTCCCCTTGGGTCTGCTGTCCCATCCGCCCCCGCTCTGGTCACGCTAAGCGAGGTGATGGACGGAGCTTGATAGGGCTCCACCTGCAAGGTATCAGAGCGGGTATGGGTTCGTCCACGACTGTCCGTGACGGTGATGGACCACTTTCTCGCCCCCGCATAGGGCAGGCTCCTCGTAAAAGTACCCTCATAGTTACTGGGCGGGAGATGGGTACCCCCCGTGGTGGTGGAGGTCTTGCCGTCCATGGTAAAGCTGATACGCTCCACGGTGGCCCCATACAGCTCCACCTTACCCAGCGCCCAGTTAAAGCGCACGGAGCTCCGTCCCTGTAGGTAGGCCTCTCCTAGTCGATTAAAGCCAGTCAAGCTTAGCTCCTGTATAGTGGGCCTGATATCGCTTGGGATGGTGCAGGTGATGGTGTAGTAGTCCCGGCCGATCTCCTCATTACCCGCATAGGTGATGACACCCTGACGGCACGTAAACACCCCGTTAGTGGGACTTAAGTTGGCCAGATTTAAAGGATAGGCAAAGGTCCATGATTCCCGGCCTGCGGATTGGCTAAAGTCCCCATAGGTCCATACCCTGCCGTTGACCTCCACGTATTTTTTATAGGTAAAAGCCGAGGTCTTTTTCTCAATCGTTACAGTGACCGAGCTCTGCCCCAGTGTTGCACTCCATGCACTGTTACTGATGGCGATGGCCTTGCGAGGGATTCGGGTCAGTGTCTTGCTTGCACTGGCCTTGATGGTCCCATAGTAGCCGCCCGTGTCATAGGAGGCGGAAGCGTTGATGGACTTCGTCCCGTCTGCGTTATGTGTCACCGTCTTGCTGGCTCGTGCTAGCCATTGCCGTCCTCCACGGCTAAAGGAGGCGGTAAAGGTGGTGGTCGTCCCGTCGATAGTGATAGAGCCCGGCGGGTTATAGTGATTCCACGTCCGTGCGTCCGATGTGATATAGACATTGGCCGTTACTACAGAGGTGTTGCTTGCCACATTGACGTTGCTCTCTGTTAGCTCGATGGATAGTGATACGCTCATATTCCCTCCTCTCTATTCGCCCACATAGTACAGGGTCAGATGGGCCTGCCCCCGCACCTTGCGTGTTGTCCACTGATACAGCGGTTTCTGGCTCTCCACGTCCTCAAAAAATTCGAGGAGCCTCATGCGGGAGTTTGTGACGATGAGGTTTTCACTGTCAAAAATTCCACGCTTGCTGGCTTGCACTAAAAACGCAATCTGCTCCGGGGTGATGGTCAACGCCACCATCTCTCCCTTGCGTCCCAGATACAGGTTGCCGCCATCCATCCACAGGTAGGATTCTTGATCCTGCAGTCTGGCCTCGATATCCTGTATCCGGCTTGCCACCAGCTCGCTCCATCCCTGATTGAGACCGTCGATTTTCTCCTCCACATAGGCCTGATAAGCCTGTGCCAGCTTACGCTCGATATCGGTGGTGATACCATCGGCATAGATTTTGGCCGTCCCCACACCGTCCGAGACCATGCTGGCCACCTCTGCCCGGAGCTTATCCTCATCCGACAAGTCTTCCGGGGCTAGGCTCCAATCGGTGGGCACCGTCCCTATCTCCAGCTTGGGGCGGGATACACTCGCTCCCGTGCTCCGTGCGCCGATACGGATATAGACCACCTTAGCGATGGGCTCAGGTAGGGTCACGCTCTTGGACAGCCTCACCTTGCCATCAGTCGGGGCGTCTGGCTTAGCCAGCACGGTCAGCAAGTAATTCTGCCCGCTATTGCCCGTATACTTGAGCTCCGTATAGCTAAAATCCCCATTATCCGCCTTAGGCACGTCGATATCTGCCGACAAGGTAATGGTGTCTCCTGCGTGGGTGTTGGGGATAAAATCCGGGGAGATGATAAGGGACTGATAACCTTCCCCGTCGGTGTTCTGTGATACGTCGCTTCCGATGATATAATTTCGTCCACCAATCTTGACATTTTCCGCCCCGTCCTTGCCGTCTTTACCGGGAGGGCCTTGTTTACCCGTGTCACCCTTGGGGCCTTGGGCTCCGGTATCTCCCTTAGGCCCTTGCTTTCCCGGCGTTCCATCCTTGCCCGGTGCTCCGTCAGCCCCGTCCTTGCCCGCTGGTCCCTGCTTGCCTTGGGGGCCTGGGTCGCCCTTGAGGCTCTTGCGGACGCTGGAGGAGAGAACTAGGCCACCCTGAGGGTCATAGTGCAAGCTGTCACCAATATCTAGCGTTCCCGTCTCTAGATTGAGCCGGACGTCTCCTCCCTCCAAGACACCAGCACGGATAAGGTCTGCTGCAAAGCCGTCGCCGGACCCAAATGTCCGAAAATTCCACGTGCCGTCCGATTTTTTGCTATTGGCAATGGCAAGATGCCCTGCGCCTACATAAATTACTTTCGTCGGATTTTGATCTATTGGCCTGTCAAAAGAGTAATATCCGGCTGGAAGTTTGTAGTCATTTCCAGCTTTTAATTCGTAGTTATAGCCGTCCTCGTTAAAGAGCTGATGGGAGAGCTGAGCCTGGAGGGATTCAATGTAGAAGATGGTATTTTCCTCCACCTTCTCAATGTTTTGAACATTTGATTTAATCGCACTCGCTATGACGCTCTCGCTTCGATCTCCTAATTCAAATGACTGTACACCGGTCAGGAGATTCTGCTGAATTTTGTTAATTCTGGTTTTATACCGGATATCTAAGTCCGGCCGGATGACGGTCGCAATCTCCCCAAGCAGCACAGACGATTCCGGGAGGGCCGTAGCTTTCAACAGGAGCTTAGGTCGGGCATGATCTATGGCATATTGATAGGTGGCCCGCAGTAGCTCCTTTGGATCTTCAATCTGGTCAAAGGTGACCACGGTCATTCTGGGCTTGCCATCGGGATAACCATATAGGCCATTCTCTCCTGGGAGCGTGATATAGTCCTGTCCTCTTGGCTTGTCAATTGGGTCTCCCTTGGATTTGCTCCATAGAACATCGCTAAAATCAATCTTCCGCCCGTATCCACCGCCCTCGGTTTGTAAGCCCTTCCCTCTTCCGAGATAAGCGGTATAAGCTTCCTTTCGGTCCTCTTCAGATAAGACAGTCAGGAGCTTATCGCCATACTCAAACCACTTCCCATAATCCTCTTCGAGGTGGTATTTGATTATGACCGTTTTTTCGATGATTTTATTTTTTGATAGCTTAATAACCGGGGAAAATTCCATTCCATAGGAGCTTATGGCGTCCTGAAAGGCCTTAAGAGCTGGAATGTAATAGAACGAAAAGGACCGGAGCGCACTCTTTTCACAGGTTGCTTTCCAGTCCGTGTCTTGCAGGATGATATCCATCACCCCTTGAGCCTGTACGCTCTTCGGTCTTCGGTCACGGATGATGGCACCTTGGAGTTCGTCAAAGAAGAGATGAATTCCCTTAACATGGACAGCCCTGTCCTTCTTCGTTTTCTGGTGAACGTGGAAGAGGAGGAAATTCTCCCCCTCAAAATACCCAAAGTATTCGGCCTTCTCCGGCCAATCCGGATACAGGACAGTCAGCTCTGCAGTAATCAGGCCGTTGAGTTCCTTCTCCTCAAAGGCTTCAAGGATTGGAGCCCTCCCCAGCTCAGTGATGAAGGATTGTTGGTGATTAAATAGATAAATCATAAATACAGCTCCTCAATCCACAGCGTTGAGCCGGTCGCTCCCTCTGCTGTTATCGTATCTCCGGGATGGATGGTGAAGCCCTTCCAGGTGGAGGACTGAATGTCTAGGCTAGGGACAATATTCTCCCCATTCAGTGTGATAGCGTCCTGAGTGATGAGGAGCTGTCCCGTCAAGGCCTTGACGAAGGCAATCCTTACCCCTGTGGTAGCGTTCTTAAGAATTACCTTCCCATTGGCCTCAAGTAATGCTTTATTCAGCCTCAGCGCATAGGCGTTACTGTTAGCCTTTGAGGAAAGGTCTTTAAATTGCTTAATTTCACCATGAAGGAAGGGGTCTGCACAATGAAAGGTAATGGCCCCCGTTCCCTCCTTCCAGTCATAGGGAGGGGCATCTACCTTGGAGGAATAGACTCTCCAGAATCCTTTTTCATCGCTAAATGACAGTTTACTCTCACGGTCGGTCTGTATCAGCTTATTCAACTCCCTGCACTTCTTGATATAGCCCACTGAGTTTTTCGCCTTAAGGACAAAATGGACCGTTATCTCTCTTGCCGGGAGCGTCTGTGCCATGACCACGTCCCCATTTCTCCCCGGAACGGATTGGGTATCCAAGGAAGAGGAGAGCATCAGTCTTCCCTCTACATTGGCCGTGGTGTATCCATCAAGGAGCTGGTCAAGGTTGTTATTATTAATAATTGTCTCCATTGCTCCTCCTTAATACGCTAGATTCAGCTTAATGTCTTGACCTTGGAGCTCGGTAATATCGTCCACAAAGGTCTTAAAGTCATGCCCATTGAGACTTAGCGTCAAGGCCACGGGCTGTCTGGTAGAGCTGAGCTCTGCTCCGGAGCTCCCCACGGTGGTATCTGTAGTAAGGCCCATACTCACCTCATTGGATAGGTCTCTCATCACAGAGCCCTGAAGCGTATCCATGGCACTCTCTACCGGTTTAATTCCACCCTCAATACCTTGGGCAAGGCCAAGGTCCAGGTACTGGCCGATTTCTGCGAAGACCTTGGAGGGAGAGTGGATCCCGAAGAAAGACTTAATTCCGCCAACGATACCATCGACAAACCCGCCAATTTTACCAAGGATCCAATCCTTAACAGACCCAATGCCTCGCCATAAGCCTTTAATAAGGTTTGCGCCGGCGCTAACCATTTGGCCAATTGCACCAGTAAACTTATTGACTAGAGCGCTCACAATTTGCCCAGCATTACCAATAACGCTGCCGAGTGATTGCAATAACCCGCTGGCAAGATTTGCTATAAGCTTGACGCCGAGGCTTAGAAGTTTTGGCAAAATGTCTATTATTGCTTTAATCAACGCTGCCAAAATTTTCCCAATTGAGCCAATTATGCTTGGCAGATTGTTGAGCAAACCGGATGCTAATTTCCCGATGAGCTCAAAACCCTTATTAACAATATTGGGGAGATTATTGATAATAACGCCTATTAGTTTTTGTATGATACCGCTCATCGCAGTGATCACTGCCGGCAGATTGTTGAGCAAACCGGATGCAAGACCAGCAATAAATTCGATCCCTTTTTCAATGAACATCGGAATATTGCTAAGAAGAAATTCTAAAGCCGATGCTAAGATATCTCCAATACTCGTAAGAACCCTAGGGGCAGCTTGGAAGATTCCGTTTGCTAAGTTTAACCCCATCTGAACGCCGCTCTCAAGAAGCTGTGATGTCAGAACGGATTCGCCTTGAAAGAACTCACTGAAAACTTGCGATAGCGTTTCAGCAATCTGAGGCAGTGCCGTAATTATTCCCATGCCAATCTGCGTTAAGATATCCATCCCCTTTTGGATAAGCTGTGGCCCCTGTTCCGTAATGCGCTGCATAAGTTGGCCAAACATTGTGGAAAACTGTTCTAATAGCATAGGCAAACCGGTTGTAAGGCCAGAAATCAGCCATTGTATGAGTGCGTTTCCCTGTTCAATAAGAATAGGGCCCGCTGTCGTGAACAGTGTAACCACCGCTTGTGGTATCTCTTTGATAATATTCCATACCATCGGAATCAAATTCTGAAATAGAAATGTTGAAGCAGTAGTCACCATGTTCTTTAGCGGGCCAGTTACGTCAGCCCCGATAGCCAACTTCCCAAGAAAATCTTGTGCGGCTGACTTCATGGCGTTAAAAGACCCAGTAAATGTTGTTTGTGCCTCTTTTGCCGTTGTTCCCGTGATTTCAAGCTTTCCTTGTACAGCATGAATTGCGTTATACACATCCGAGAGGTTGTTTATGTCATACTTCACGCCAGTGAGCTTTGTCGCATCAGCCAGGAGGCGCTGCATCTCTGATTTTGTACCACCATACATAGTACATATTCACCGCAAGTCGTTAATTTGCGGCCGTTCCAAAAAGAACTGCTGCATGTCACCACGCAGATTAGACTATATTTTGTGCTCTCGCACCCCAGCGCTTCCGCCCACTTGAGCGTACTCTACTCCATTGAAAAAGCACCCGTGTTGGGTGCTAAATCTGTTTCGATAGTCGTTACACTTTACGAGTGAACCGCTCTTTTTCCTTTGTGTTCGGTTCAATCGTCTTAGCACGGCATTGTCTAAGCAGCTATCCTTAGAGTTTCACCGTTTTCACTGGGTTTATACTCGGCTATGGCTTTTCTACCGAGTTTTAAGTTATCCAACATCGTATAGTTTTGCTTTGCAAATCCCTGATAGGCATTTTGTATATCCTGCATATTGGTGCCCATCTTGTTGGAGTTATCTGCCATATCAATCATGGCCATATTGGCTATATCGGCCGCTTTCTCCGTGTCCCCACCCAGGGACTGCAAGAGGGAGGCGGAAAATCCAGTAACATTTTCCATGTACTTATTCGCCGATAGCCCCACCGTCTTATAGGACTGAGAGGCGTATTTCTTCATCTTATCCGCTGAACCCTTGAAGAGGGTCTCAATGCCACCCAGAGACTGCTGTAGCTTTCCGCCCTCTGTGAGAGCAGAGCCCACGGCTTTCGCAATCCCTGCGCCGATAATGACCTTTTTCATCATGCCCACCAGCCCAGAGCCCGCCACCTGTCCAGATTCCTTGCCAGCCGTGTCGGATTCGGGTCGTAGAATCTTACCAATTGCACCCTTGATTCCTTTTGCGGATGGCATAATCTGCACATAAGCGGTGCCTACTTTTGTTGCCATTTATCCCTCATTTCCATTAAATTGCTGTAGTCTTTTTTCAAATTCCTTGCCGGAAGTGAACCGCTCTGTCCGTTCCTTACTTACCTCTTCCAGGAGAATCTTCGGGCGGTTTCTGCCCTTCTCTGCCCCCTTGGTCTTGCTCCACCAGATAAGAGCAAGATAGTCCCGGATTGCACACAGTAGGAGCGTCTCCGGGCCCATCTCTTGCCCCTGCAGAGCCATCATAGACCGAGAATCCGGTCTAAGTCCGCACGCTAAAACAGCCACCGTGGATAACGGTAGCTGGTGTATGTCGTATAGATGATAGGTTTCTGCAAAGTCACAAAGCAAGGCATCAGGATTAGCCTTCCACATCCCGGCAAGGATAATTAGTTTTTTACCGGTTTTGTCTTAAAAATCTCCATAATCTCATCACCAATTTTGTCCTGGGGCACGGTCCCATCCTTCGCCCGTACGTGGTCATAGAGCTTTTTCTTTTGTCTCTCCCCTAGGAGGAGAGAAAGGACCCTCCCCATATATAGGGGGTTGCTATCCAGGCTTCCCAGAGCGTCCAGAAGCTCCATGTTATTGATAGCAGAATCGGAAATGACAAAGGAGAACCCTGTCGATGTCTTGCCCTTGACCATTATTTTTCTCCCTTCTTGATATACTCGTAGTGCGTGTTGCCGTCTTTATCAGGCATGGCCTGAATGGTCATCTCATAGCCCACCGGGTCGGAATCGTTATAGGTGACTTCGCCAATCTCTGTAACCTGGCCATTAGGGATAACCACACGCTTCTTCACATTATTCTTCAGGATCATATCCACCACAAAGGCATGAGGCTCTAGGGCCGTTGCATTCGCCTTGATGGTGATTCCAGCTTCTACTGTTCCGGTGACGTTACCATCTCCATATACCATCTTGAGCACGTCCACATTAACGCACTCCACTAGGGTGAAACCAAAGGTGTCTTCCTTGGCCGTCTGCACCGTAAGGATGGTATCTCCACCCCATGCCTTGACCGTATCCGATTCCGGGCTGTTTTCATTGGTCATTCCGTCCTCAGAGATATATCCCAGATTTTTGAACGCTGTCTCAAGCTTCGCTACAGCATCCGTCGGGGCTGTTGTCCCAACCGGTGCGATACTGATTGCCCCACCAATATAGGGCTTTCCCCAGCTTACATTATTCACTTCTGCCATCATCTTCCCCCTTAATAATTAAAGTCATATACTGCCTGATATCTTGGTGTGCCCTCTTCGGTGTCGGTGAAATTATAATCACCGTTCAAGGAGAGCCCACCAATCTCAGGACTTTCAATTAAACTGTCCACTGCTTCCTTCACCCTCTCATTTAAGGCTGAGGCCTCATACATGCTTTCCGCATAAGACTGAAAGGCAAAGGTCGCCTGGTGGATATAGTTTCGCCTGCTCCCCGCCGTCTTTTCCATTAAGACAAACCGCTTCGGCATCCTGTCCGGACGCTCGAAGTACACGGGGACGTCCAGTCTGTCCTTAATCCAGTTGTAAATTATTAGCTCAATCATGACTGGCTCCTAACGCCTTAAGCAGAATATTATGCTTAAAGTTCTTCCGAATCGCCTTCGGGTCATCTGCTCGCACAGTGACATAGGTCCTGCTCTTTTGCGAATTGTTTGACGCAACTATGGAAAAGCCTTCCCCGGCACTCGCCCTCACCGCTTCCGCTTTGTTCGTAATGAGATCCTCAAGCTCCGGAGCGTGGAGCAATTCCCTTACGCCCTTTCTATCCAACTCAAATTTCATGCTCATCCAACGCCACCTGCACCTTCTTATTCCAGTCCAGAGGAATCATGAAACCAATCCCCTGCATCGGGATGCCCACCGTCTTCCAAGTTTCCCCGAAGAATTGAACCTTCCGGTCTTCCCAGGTGTGGGTATCTCCTTTTGGAATTCCCAACGTGTATTCCGCTCGATCTCCTGTAAGGTTTAACTGATTGATTTTATCCTCTGTAGAATTGGGCTGGATTAAGACGTTATCCACATCCACCCATCGCTCCTTATAGACGGGAACTCCGAATGGGTCGGTGCCGGATTGGACGGTGTCCAGTAGCTTAATCGTGATTCCCTTGATTCGTCTCGCCATAGAAATCAATCACCCCATATCTCTGCTTCCTAAGTCCAAGCCTTGCCAGCTCTGAACGCTTAATGAAGAGGCCACCACCTGGTACAAGGTAGGTCCCGGACCAGGAATACCCCAACGCCGATTCGCTGGATTGTGTCATGGGCTCTTGGTCGGTGGAGGTCATGAGCGTCCTGGCCACAATATCCACCACGACAGACTTTAAGACATTAAAATAGCCGGCATCTTCCGCCAGCTCCTCTAGGTCCTTTCCCACGTTTTTCGCTTCAAGCCTTAAACTGTCCAAAATCACTGGAATCAAGGCATTCGCCCGGTCAATCTCTTCCGCCCGCAAGGACCTCCAGAGCGTAATTACATCATTAATGGTGATTGTCTGCATGTAGTCGCTCCTTCATCAGCTGATAGAGCTCTTCCTTCCTTGCCTTCGGATTGTACTCCACACCAAAGGCGTCCAGCTCCCGCATAATGTCCTTCTTGGTGATTTCTCCCTGTTCAGGGATTTCCCTTTCTGGCTTATGCTCTGTTCTCTGATTCGTTTCCTCGGTCTGCTCCTGGGCTCTCTCTGTCTCCGGGACCCATTCTCCCCCTAGATGGTCTAGAGGGAGATCAATGGTCGCCCCGGTTTTTAGATTAAAAAACCGCATTAATGACTTTCAGAGCCTACAGACTCTTCGACTTTTGCGAAGGCGTTACCGTCCATGATAGCCCAGCCCAGGTAGGTCTCACAGCGGATATACACCTGATTGTAGCCTCTCAGGTCCTTGCCAGAATTGTCCGGGTCGCCATACTTGATGACTTCCATGGGGACCTGCTTGGCAAAGCCCCATTTAAAGTTGTTCGCAAAATCACCGATGATGGCCCGGTCCTTGGACTTAGAGGCGGATACCGTCTCATTCACATCCACCATCAAGCCGTTGACCGATTCCGGTCTTGCGCCCCAGCGGAACTCCGGGAACTGCTGAACGCCGTTCACCTTAAGCTTTGCAAGCGATGCGCTGAAGGCGGGAGCCAGAGCCATTCCGGAGATTTCGTTTCCTGCGCCTTGGACCAGAGCTACAGCGGCCTCGATATTCTCATCGGGCTTAGCGGCGTCATAGGGAATGGTCTGTGTGGCCTTTCCATCTAGGTAATTCTCACCGATAACGCTGGATTTCTCACCTGTACGAGGGTTCACACCGTGCAACGCCATCAAGTCAAGGCCGCGGGCCAGCTTCTTGGCGTATCCGTCCATAAAGGGACGAAGAATATTTACTTTTGCCTCATCGGAAGCATAGAGAAACTCATCTGACACACGGGCACCATACTCCACCTTAATGGGCTGTACCTTGACAGAGCCTACCGTGGCCCCGCCGTGGGTCTTCTTTCCGTTCTCTGCCACCACGTCAATCTCATTATCCAACGAGAAGGTAAATACCTCGTTGCCGTTAAAGGCAATGGGCATCTGCTGAGACAGTTTAATCAGGGAGGAATGTCCCTTGACCTTATTGACGACTTCCGTCATGAGTTGTTCGGGGAACAGTGCTCCCTTGCTTAGTACATCTGCCATAATTGTTTTCTCCTTTAATCATTTAAATTCAAGTTGTTGAGTAACTCCTGATAAGCATCACCTTTTTTGTCTTGATTGACTTCCTTCGGTGGTGCAATCGGTTCCGCCTTTTGAAAATACTTTGCCAGACTTTCGGCATCCTTTTTCATTGCCTCTTCATCATCTCCCTGGATTCGGTCTGATAGGTTATAGGGAATGTTGTACTGTAGAGCAATGTCTGTCCTCAACTTGGCCTTTTCATAGCCTTTGACCTGCCCCTTTAGTGCATCAATCTCCTTATCCTTATCCGCCATTTTCTCCAGAGACTCCTTGACAGAGCCATTCTCTTTTGTGAGTGCTTTAATCTGCTCATTTAGGCCGGAGAGCTTCTCCTCATACTCCTTTGAGACTTTGGCATGCTCCCTCTCCAGTCGCTCCTTAATGGCTTGATCAAATTGCTCCTGTGTTTCGATGATTTTAAACTCTGACATAACTTCCTCCATTTTCCCGTGTCCGGTAATTTTTATACTAAAAAAGCAACTGCTAAATAGCAGTCGCTCCTTTAATAACTAATTTTCTGTGTTGTCTTTGGCTTTGCCTCTTTACATGCCCAGTGGGCCAATAGGCAAGAGTCCATCAGGGCAATCTCCATATCATCCATCTGGCTTTTGTACCCAAACCCTCCAGATGAACCAATGGGACGCTTATCGCAATTGGTGACCACCTGTGTCAGGGACCCTTGCCCCATGTGACAGATGGACTCGCTATATATCCCCTGCGCCCATAATGAGTTCGCAATGATGATTTCCTTAACGGTTGGTTTCACCGGTTTGCCGAGCCCAGCTCTGCCCATCTCCGCTTCTAGAATCTCCTGCTTGCTAGCGCCATCGACAACCACGACACTAGGCTGTGCTTTTTTTATAAAGTCCAGGATCCAGTAGTCACCATTTCTGACCGACTGGCAATCGATAGATTCCACGAAGATGTGGCCTGACAAGGTCTTCACTGCCACAGACAGGGCAACATTGGTATTGTCCTTGCCGTATTTAATTCCTACAAATAGTCCACCTACTAAGCAGGGTAAGGAGTGGGCCTGCAAGGCTTCCCACTCTTTTGCCGTGATGGCCGATTTCTGGTTGTACGTTACCCAGTAGCCCAAGCGCTGGATGTTAAAGTCCAGCTCGTTCGGCCCGATTTCATCTTGGATGATGCGCTCCGTTAGGATATAGCCAAGCGAAGGATTTGTCTGATACCAGTACTCCTTATCATGTGGATCATGTTCCTCTTCTACGCTCCACTCTGCCCATAGGTCATTGTCCCCGCCACCTGCAAGCACCTTCTTCCGGAAAGCCACAAAGACCGTCCCGGAGGATACCGGGGTGGGCGGCGTTCCACAGAGAATGGTCTGCGGATTCTTGGAAGAGGATACGACGTACTTTAGCGCCGATTCTTGGTCCTCGGTGTATTCCTGGGCTTCATCAATGACTAATAGGTCAAATCCTTCACCAAGGCCGCCCGTGCTTGTTCGTGTGCGGAATTCAATCTTTCCACCTGTTTCGGGAAGGGTAATGCGTTCCCTGCCCGTTGCCTTGATGGACTTATATTCTATTCCCGCATCGTCCAGCACTTTCTGGAGACGCTCAAAGGCCGCATGAGAGGTATTTACCAGGTGGGCCGTGTGATTAATCTGCTCCCCACAATACAACCCGTACAGCTCCCGGATGGTCACAATTTCATTTTTTCCATTCCGCCTAGGCACAGCATAACCGCACTTGGTATGTGTCCAGAGGCATTTATCATTCTTGGACAGGATTGCTCTTAATAGCTTCTCTTGCCAAGGAAAGGCGGTGCGTTTTGATTTTTCGTAAAGCTCTAGGGCCTTATCCACCCCGCTGTTCTTGGTACTCAAGATAACCGACTTTGTTGGATTTTGATTTCCTGTTTTATCCATTCATACCAAGCTCCTTTCCGGCAATAAAAAAGCACAACCAGATGATTCTGATGTGCTTTTATATCAAGTATCTCTTATCCAAATCAAAGTCTAGGCCTAATTTCTTCCAATCCGCCTCAGGAACAACGCTTTTTATGATGGTTAGCGTCTCGACATATCCTATCAACGTCCCATACGCTACATCCCCTTTTTCCTTTGTGATTTCTTCAATATTTTCTTTTATATAGGCCACAACTTGTTCCATATTATTCATCAAATCTTTCCTCCCATATTTTTATCTCTATGATGGCTTGCTCAGCATTTCGTTTCATGTCTTTGCTCCATTTTCTGAGCAGCCCTTGCTTTTGTAGATCCGATTTGCTCTCCCAGTCTGAATCAAATTGTTCCGGATGGCTTATTTTATTACTATGCTCCACCGCCTGGCGATAATGTGATCTTATTGACTTCTCTAATTTAGCTTTGTTTTTCAGTATTCCATCTCGATAAATGCCTCCATGCCGTATCCTCATTTTGGCTAACTCATAAATCTGATCTTCATTGATTCCTTCGGCCTTAAAATCATCTAATAAAGCTTTGGTCAATGCCTTTGTTTTATCTCTTGGCCCATCGCCAAGATTAAGATCTATCCTTTTCTCAATTTTATTCTCTTCCTCTACTTTCGTCCATTTCTTTCCCTGTTGAACCGTCAGTTTGTCTCGTTTTCCTTTCCTCGGACGATAATCAATCGTGCATCGGCAATGGTTATGGCTACGGAATACGCCATCCGGGACATCGGGATAATAATGCGTCCCGGCCACTTCCTTGCACCACGGGCAACAGTGGCCACTTTCTTGCCGTTTAATCATTGGCCGGAATCCACTCTGGTAATGGAATTTCACGTTCTCTTCTATGCTATCTTGAACAATGCTTCGGCAAAAGGTGACAATCGGTTCTTTTAATACCCTCTTCACCTCTTCGAATGGTTTGTCCTCCGACAGAGCTTCCACGAAACCATGAACACGGCTTTCGTCCATTTCGGGAACGACAGCTTTCAAGTGGATCCCTGCCTGTTGGTTTAACAGATTCTGTGTTGCTTCGTCATACAGCGAAATGGACTTGTAATTCGCTCCTAGTCTGTCACGAATCATCCGGTCGGCAATGTTGTAATACATCCGCTCATTGGGTAAGTCTTCTGGCTTAATCACCTCTGCGAAGGTGTCTCTTAAAAGCCCCCCCAGCTCCACCGCAAAGGCGTCTGCATCGAGATAGGTGGCTTTCTTGCTCTCCAGCTTATTGAGGAGCCGTTTTACTTTGGCTGATTTTGAAACCTTCTCATCAAAGGTCTTTTTTAGTTTATCCAACAGCTCCGGCACAATATCCTTACTCATGATCTAACCCCGTCAGCTCGGACAGATTGTCTTTGTTGAAATACTCCGGAATTGCCTGGTTAATCTTAATGGCCGCATCGCCAATCCCGGAGAGCGTGGCCATATCCGGCTCGAATACCGGGTACCAGGTGGGCTTGGTCAGGTAGAATTGATTCCTCCGGTAGGGAAACCCATCCTCCAAGCACCGGGCCACATAGCCCACGTTAAGAAAGGCCGTCCCAAAGCACCTCTGGGCCTTTCTGGCTGTGATTCTTAAAGTCTCGTGGCTCGCCTTAATCGCTTCCGCTGAAGAGGGATTATCCGTGATGAATCCCAGGTCATCTAGCGTCAGTCCCGTCTCTCCCGCAAAGGCAGAAGCTAAGGTCCTCAGTTGCTCCGTGAAGGGAGACATAGACGGCTGTGAGAATTGCCCCAGCTTCGGGCTGTCACCGTCTTCATCCTTGGTGAACTGGAGCATGGAGGAGATGGTCGCCTTCCACTTATCCAGCGGCTCTGCATCCTGAGAGAGGCCTACCACATACTTCTGCGGGAAGGAATAAAATTCTGAGGTGATATCTGCCCGCTCCAGTGTTCGCTTCGCATGGTCTTGAAGGTATTCCGCTGAACGGCTAATTCTGGACCGACCAAAAGGCCTCACAGCGTCAGGCCGATAAATCACCGGCACCAGCAAGGGGATTCCCGCCGGATTATCAATAGACTGGGAATACTTACCGTCAACATAATAGTCAGTCCGGTCAGGCAGGAAATGGGCCTCCATGGACGGCTTGCCCAGGTCGTCTGTGCTGAGAATGGCATAGCCCTCTTTGAGCAATCCGGTAATCGGGTCAATCATACCTGTGGCCTTATCCGCCTCAATCACCTGCAGGCTTGCCGTGCCCTCTTCGTCCTTACGAATGTACACAAAGCAACAGGAGGCAATCAGAGCCGATAGGATAGCGGAATCAAAAAAGACATCCGGGCTGTTTAAGTTGAAAATCTCCTGGAGGCTGAAATTGTCCTCCTTGAAGCCCTTAAAGACCAATCGGTCTGCAAGGCTGTCCACTGCCTTCCCACACCAGCCCAGGACTGCCGTGTATCTGGCCCGAATCTGAGGAGGAATCACCAGCCCCAAGTCGGGAGGATGGTATTTCGAATCATATCGCTTATAGCGGGCCCGAACCCTTGGAATATGCACTTGTAACCGCTGCTTGAGCTTATCTAAGTTGTTTTCCATTTGCCTCTCCTGACTTTGATATTGCTTTCACGATGATTTTTGTACAATAAATAGCGGGACTTCTTTCGCCTAGATGGGAGGGGGAGGTATGCCCCTATCCTTTCGGCGTATAACTTGTCCAGTCTGTGCTCCATGGTAAGTCCCTGTTCCCTATTGTCTTAGGCTGTACCTTGCCTTGTGTTGTGTATAACTTATCTGATTTCTGTCTGTTACAGCTCCAGTGCGCCAGCTGTAGGTTCTCCATTGCCGATGGATGTCCACCCTTATCAATGGGAATAATGTGATCAATGACCGGGCTCATTGGGTCGGGGTACTTGAGATGCATGTCTACAGGCTTCCCGCAGATTCCACAGATGCGCTGTGTTTTTAAAATAATCTTCTTATTCTTCTCGAACTGGCTCCGGTGTGGGCCCTGTCGGTCTGGCCGGATGGCCCGTTTCTTTTTCATCCTCTCCCCCTATGTCTGTACCGGCCATAGCGTAGGGATCAGTCAACGGCTCTCCGTCCGATATCCCTCTGTCCTATGTCCTCCGGTAGCGAAAGCCCTTGTCAAGATATTTCCCTTGGCAAGCGCGTATAGATGACAGGCTAACCCCAAATGCCAATGCTATGCGTATGCTGTCATCTCGGCATTCCCTGCGCCTAAAAAGTCTAGTGTGCGTGCTGGTCAAGCGGCGCCTCTCCATACAAAAAGATCGCCCAACTCCTGGACGACCTTTCCCACTACCAATATAGCATACCCTCATCGTCCATTTCGTCCATTTTGATACGACAGCTTGCACACGGCTTGATAGTAGTGTCTTTTCACGGTAGTAGGGCTCCAGCTGGTGCGGATCCCAATCTCCTCAAAAGTAAGACCATCAATGCAGTGCATCTCCACGATCTCCTTTTGCCGCTCACTATCTAGTGACTTAATAAAGGCATATATCTCCGTTTGTAAAGACGAAAGTCTTTTGTACTCGGTGATGATCTGGCTAGATATTTTTTCCCGCCAAAGGACAAGATCCTCCAGCTGTGAGTAAGCCAACCCGCTACTACGTGACCCACTTTCGGAATACCGCAGACCTGATAGCACCGGTCGCTCTTGTAGTTTTATTTTCAGCCGCTCAATCCTTCGTCGGATAGACGGTATACTCTCCAGCTGCTTTCTTGTGAACATTCTCGCCTCTCTCAATCTTTTTCTGCCAACTCTTCTTCCGCTTCACGGCATTCAGCCATAGCCTTTTGGTGCTCTTCTTCTCCACCCATGGTGTCCAAATAAACATCCCAGCATCGCTTTCGCCAGTCTTTCTCGTCCATCACAATGTTTGCGCACACGCTGGTTGCAATGTTTTTATAACACGTGTTTACTGCTTTCTTCGTGTATGGGCTTGGCTGACGCTTAAACCGTCTGACGGCGGCTCTAAAATCTTTTAGCATGACTACTGTTACTGCGCCTATCAGCCCATCTTCTCCCATTTTGCGTAAATTGTCGTTTTGCCAAGTCATCTCTATCTTTCTTTTCCAGCAGTAATCGTCACTTCAACACGTGGGGATTCCTTGTCGATGTAAAACTCATCGCGAAAGTCCCCGATCTCCGACCAGCCGTCATTTTTTAAGACACCCGCTTTTATCAGCCCGTCAAAAATAAATTTTTTGGCACTCGCGATGTTGTCTTTGTCTTTGCGCCTGCTTTTGCAGTACCACCTAAAAACAAAGTCGGCGGATGCTACCGGGCGTATGCGCTGTAAGGCAGCAGAGAGATAAACCAGATGATCTGCCTCTTTTTTTTGCTGCGCTCCTTTGAAGCGGTTCGCGCGGTTTGCCTCGATGATCTCATTGAGCCCAGGTAGCTCGCCTGGGATTATAAGCACTTGCGGCTCCATCAAAACGGCACCCGATCATCATCAACGGGCATATAATCCTCCGTTGGCTCCGCCGCGCGCGCTTTCCAGTCAAGAAGCTCAACGTTGTATGCGATAACTTGCGCATAAGTGCTTCTTTCTCCGCCCTCCCTTGTGTAGGCGTTTATCTCCATACGTCCCGCGATAATGACTCGTGCACCGCGCGCCCCGTTCCGCACTAAATATTCCGCAGTTTGACCAAAAAGAACAACTTGGAAAAAATCTGTCGTTTGCTCTCCTGCGTCCTCTCTGCGCTTTTTCTCGTCTTTACTATATCCGCGATCTACTGCAACGCTCACCCTTGCATATGCTTTTCCGCCTTTGCTCTGTTGCAACTCCGGATCTTTTGTAAGCCTTCCTGAAATAAAAACTTGGTTCATCATCTTTCCTCCTCGTCTACTACTCCCCTCGTAGGCTTGCCGTTTTGCTTGCTTCCAGCTTTTTTTGCGCCCATTCCGCTTTTTCTTCCGCACTCATGCGTGTATCGCTTAGCACATGGGCACCAACCGGCTTCTTTACGCCCCCGTATCCTTTTGCTTTGGGGGCGGCTTGCTCTTCATCTCGTTTATCCCAGTTAAGGATAGTCATGTAGTGCGACTTATACCGTTTTCCGCTTTGCCCGATGTATAGGTCTAAGCGCTCAATAAGGCGATCAACATCAACGCCTTTTTCTTTTAGCTTCTGGATTTCCACATCAGACAGTAAGACGTTTCCATATTCCCCGCGTTTCTTCTGGCGTTCTTCGGGCGCGCGCTTCTCTCCTTTACTTTCCTTTCCTTTACTCTCCTTTACTTTACTTTGTGGATTATTGAATACATTTATCGGGTTATTGTCGACATAAACAGCGTTATTGCATACATTTACTCCATCGCATACAAAATCCCTATGGACTAACACCGCGGTTTTCCGCGATGCTGCGGCAAAATATCGCTCTTGAATGCCTCTTGAGGTCAATATTTTGTAGGTATTAAACTTGCCGGAATCAAATATGCCAACTTGGATCGCCTTCTCGACAATCTTCTCCACTGCATCCTCGCTCACGCCGAATGTCTCAGCTATGAGGAATGTCACATCGCTGTTGATTTCCACGTAGTACCCCTCGTCTCGATAAGCAATACAGAAAATCGCGATGAGTATCGAAATGGCTTGATTCCCGCAGTCTTTTTTTAATCGCCGTATCTTTATATCCTCGAACAACCCGACATCCAAGGGGAAATAATTCAGCCCCTGCTTTGTCGGACGTGCCACGGCATCACCCCCTTAACAAGTCACCACCGAAACCCCGAGCGGCAATACGTCTTGCCGCCCTGCGTCTCTTTCATCTCAGTTCTCCTTTGCCGCTGTAAATAATGCCTTTGCCTCTTCCTCGGTTAAATCTTTACTGGATTTCCCGGGGAACATTTCCTTCATAAGCGTCTGCATCATCACTGCTGCAGCTTTTTCATCGCCGTTATTTTTGACAATGGCTAACTTAAACGCCGTCTCAATTGCTTTCTGCGCCTCGCTCTTTTTCGGCTGTGCCTTTTTCTTAGGCTGCGGCTTTCTTTCTGTTTGTTGCTGTTGCGCACTCTGGTATTCGTCAGTGTCAGCGTCCTTCGTGTCATCAATCGCATATAACCCGTTAAGCGCATATTTGCGAGCGTAGGAAGAAGCGGATCCGGTCACCTGTGCCTCGTCCATCCCCTTTTTCTGGTCAAGGTAGTCTTCCCAGCTCTCGTAAAGTGCATCTTCGTAGCTCATTTATCACCTCTGTGGTACAATAGGGACGCAAGGGATAGCTAATCTTGCGCCTGTTGATCATCGTCCTCGCCGACGGTGATCATTTTTTCTTCTAGTTCGTCCATGTAGTCGAGGACTATCCCCGCCGCAATTTCGGCACTGCCCATCTCCTCGCGGTCAGGGAAGCGTTTTTGAGCAACCTCCTCGTAGCGGGAGCACATCCCTTTGACATTTCGCACGATATCTTTTAGCTTTGCCCAAGCCTCTTCATAGTTATTACTCATCAGCTTTTTCTCCTCTAATAAATTCGGCAATTCCTTCCTCCATACACTCCATTTCTTCCAGTATGATTCTTGCCATATTCTCTCCGCCTTTCGAAAAGTATTGGCTACAAGAATTTGCTGTTTTGTCGGCTGCATTATTGGCTCGTGTTTTTTTGAATTGCCCAACGAGTTTTTTTAGAAATCTCCATGCTATTTCGTAGTTAACTTCGCTCATCTTTTCCTCCTATCTCGTCATAAGGACGTACAGCATCCAGCTGCCGATCATCACGTAACCCATGGTCGCAATGCCGGCAATTGCTCCAACAATAACTTGCAGTACAGGATGCATTTTTCTAAACGACCAAGTGTAACGATGTTTCATTTTTTCTCCTTTCACACTGCCCGCAGCGCTTCTTTTAGACCGCTAAGTGCCTTCAGCGCTCGCTCCTCCGCCTCTGTCTTGAACAGTGCCGGGTCGTTCTTGAATGGTTTGCCGAAAGCAAACAGATAGGTTTCGGCATCCGTCCAGCTGTACTTGTCACGCCACACTTCGATGTATTGGATTGGGAACGGCTTCCCGTCGCCCTTTGTGTAGTAACTCAGGTTAGAAGCGTTCACATCTTTAGCGAGATCCTTATAGTACAGATGATTCGCCCGCAGCCATTCGCCTAAGTCTTCATGCAGCATTTTTCACTCCTCCTTTTCCTCGTACAATTTCCACCATTCGACGTTGAGGACTTGTGCGATCTTCTTAGCTGTTCTTACTGGCATTTCTCTGGATCCTGTCTCATAGGAGCTGTATGTCGTTTGCGGAATGTCTACCGCTTTCCCTAAATCGCTTTGTCGTAGCCCCATTTCTTTTCTTCGTTCTTCCATAAAAATCAACCCTTCCTCCTTTCTTTATGCACCTGCCTCCGTTTTGTTATGATGGAAAGAAAAGGAGGTGCAAATGTCTATTGAGTTAATCATTGGTCTCGTTGGTGCAATTACAGGTGTTCTTGCTTTGTCGATTCAGTTCTTCGTTTTCAAAAGTTATATGCCGAAGCTCGTAATAAAGGCTTCTGACAAGAACTTCACATTTTTCCCTGGGCAGTTCGGAATCACTGTGTTCAAAGCTACTAAAGGAACGGTCATACATGCGACAATAATCAACCAATCCTCGCAACCAATAACGGTGATAAGTGCTTATCTCGACAACAATCCAAGAAACGTGCATCACAATGACGTCGACTTAAAGCCGCCGTTTTTGCCGTCAGGATATGGTCGTAATATTCAACTTCAGTTATCGAACGCACTTCATACTCCTTTTCGTCTCGAACAATACGACTGTGTCGTAGGGGACTTTATTTTTCCAACGTATGCCAGCGGAGATCACGTCGTTTTGACTTTAGAAACTCCACGAAAGCGGTATTCTGTGAAGACAAGCACGTGTGAATATTCATCACTGCTCCAGCAGCTCGGAAACGAATAGTAACGCTAACGCCTTCTACAACGCCTTTCCTATCGCCGACGAGAAAGTCCACTACATCTCCAACTGTTGCCTCTTCGATGATTGCTTTCTCCATCCTTCCTCCTTCCCGCTTCCCCCTTTCCATTTGCTATACTTGAGTCATCGGTATTGCTGTACCGAAATCTAAAGAAAGGAGAACCGCTAGTGAACAAATCTTTTACTATTTCTGAAATCGAATCTGCTGTTAATACAGCTAGGGAACGAGTCGCAAAACAGATGGATAAGAGCTTTATAATAGAAGCCACCAAGGAATTTGCTAGCAAAGACGGAACAATCGATCCCTGGAATACTTCTCTTGCCATCTACCGTTTAGCTGTTCGTCATTCTGATCAAGTGCTCATAAATACCTTGGTTGACTTGCTCGTAGATCCTTCTGATTCACAGAGCTAATTTTTTTTGCGAACGCTTCAAACATTGGAAATACTTGAGGCAAATCTTCAAAAAGATTAAGGGTGCAAGTGCAATTGCACTCTTTTTCTATCTCGGACACCTTTTTAAGGATTTTCTCAAGGTCTGCTATGTCCGTGTATTGACCGGTAATATTTACCTCCATCCTTCCTCCTTTCTTTTTATTACACCGTTTCTACAGTTTTCTGTATTTTCTTTGTAAAAAAAAGGCGAATTACTTCATCATTCGTAAGGTCGAGCGCTTTCGTAGCAAGCTCAATTTCAACTTGCGAAAAGGGTATTTCGTCGTTTAAGCGTTTGTTAAGAGAAACGGTTGAAATGCCAATCTTATCAGCAAACGAGTACAATGTTCCGAGCTTTTCTTTGATTTTTCCTCTCAAAGGATTATAGTCGTGCATATCGTCACCTCCTTTCAATAAATACAGTTTTCTGTATCTATGGCTATGATAGCGCATGAATTTTTGCTTGTCAACTGTTTTCTTTATCTTTTTTTAATATTGGTTGACAGTACGTAAAGTTTTCTTTATTATATGAGTCGAAGAAGGCAGGTGATGATATGGATAAAATCGCTACTTTTCAGGAACGCATAACTTCTGCGTTGGCTGAGAAATCAATAACTCAAGCTGAGTTAGCAAGAAAAACAGGAATCTGGGCGTCTGCTATAAGCGATTATATAAAAGGTAAATACGAAGCAAAGCAAGACAAATTGTCCATGCTTGCGAGGGCGCTTAATGTATCAGAGACCTGGTTGATGGGGTACGACGTACCAAAGGAACGTCCGACTGTCGACCTTGACGCCATCATCAACCGCCACCCCGACCTGCATCCATTCCGCAAAATCCGAAGCGTTCCCATCCTTGGCACAATAGCCTGCGGAACGCCCATCTGGGCAGAGGAAAACTTTGAAGGCTACGTCGGTATCGATCCAGCGCACATGGATGGAGAGTTTGCCTTAATCTGCAAGGGAGACAGTATGATTGATGCGAACATTCAAAGTGGTGATATCGTCCTCTTGAAGAAAGTCCCGGATGTGGAAGATGGTAAAATTGCCGCTGTCTTGATTGACAATGAGGCTACCCTGAAGAAGGTTTATAAAAGAGATGATTCGCTCGTCTTGCAACCGTGTAACAGAAACTATGGGCCTATAGTCTATAGTGCAAGGGAAGCGGAAGATAGCGGTATCCAGATCATTGGCGAGTGCGTGGGAGTTTATCACGCAGTAAAGGAGTAAAACAAACGGATGGTCGCCGGGTTTCCGGCAGGAATAATTGAGGAGGGATGAACATGGGTTTTGGTCTTGGCAATATCGCGAATGGTCTACTTGGTAATTTAAGTGAACAGAAATCGGAAGACCTTCAAAAAGAATTTGGACAGTACCTTCTGGACGGAGAAGTAATTGAACGTGGTTACAAGCTGGTGCGTGACGCCATTGTTTTTACCAACATCCGAATTATTGATGTAGATAAGCAAGGGGCGACCGGTAAAAAGACGAGTTTCAAATCCATTTACCTCATGAACATTGTGGATGTGTCAATGGAAACGGCCGGCGTAGGAATTGACGATAGCGAAATAGTCATCACCTATCTGAATAATGTAAAGAGAAAAGCGCATTCCGAAACCTTTAATAGTAGAAAATTTGAATTTCCAAAGAGCGCAGATATTGTACCGCTTTACCGTATGCTGGCTACTCTCGCGTATAAGAATCGTATGGAAATTAACTCCGGGTCGTATGAGTAGAAGGAAGAGTCATCATGACTCCTGCCGCAGCCCCGCAATCGCACCTACAGCCCTATTGTCTATAGCAATGAAGAAGCAGAAGATAAGGGCGTCCAGATCATCGGTGAGTGCGTAGGCTTGTATCACCCGAAGAAACAGTGAAGAAGGGCAATAGAAAATAATAACTTGGTCGCATGAACAAGTATATGTCTATTGAATTTCCGTAGAGAAAGTCATTTTTAGTTGATTTTTATCATGATTCATGATAATATTCAATAACACTAAAGGAACGGCTCGTGTTAGAGCCTGAATGAGGGAGACTTTCTTCGGATGGTCTCCCTCATTCTTTTTAGGAGTTTAGCATGAAGCCATTCAAAACGATTGATGAGCAAATTCAGATTCTAAAAAGCCGCGGTCTTAACTTTGAGAACGAAGACGCTGCTCGAAAGATTCTAATGCACTATGGATATTATGAAATTGTAAATGGGTACAACAAATTTTTATTATCATCGGATGAAAGATATAGGGAAAATGAAAAATTTGAACATCTGTTTGCCATATATCGGCTTGACCGTGACCTTCAAAACAACGTCCTTCATGTCACGCTTGAGATTGAGAGTCTGTTAAAAACGTCGCTTTCCTATTTCATTGCCAAAGAATATGGTCATGATGAAAAGGATTATTTGAAGCGAACAAATTACAAGAGTGGGCGTCGATTATTCTTCCCCGACGGAAGTCCTATAAAGGATAAAAATGGTCAAGATTTATATGAAATTGATTCCACTTTTAGAAAATTCAAGAACATCCTGAAGGATAATATCGAGCCGTTTAGACACTACAGAGAGGATCACGGCCATATTCCACCGTGGATACTTTTTAAAGGATGTTCATTTGGCAACATTCGCCATTTCTATCAACTACAAACGCCAAGCATCAAAGATTCTGTTATGCGAACAATGATGGGTTTCCCTGAAGAGGATATATTTACACTTCCTGAGTCCGCAAAAAAAGTCTTTTCTGATGCAATATTTGTTGCACAAAAGTTTAGAAATCGTGCAGCGCATGGAGGGCGAATTGTCGGGTACAGAGTTGATAGCCAAAATATCCAATTTAGCGATTATCTCTCCGAAAAATTAAGCATTTCAGAAGAGCAGTTCAAAAAAGGATACGGAAATGGGAATTATTACAGCCTTTTTGCGTATTTGCAATTGTTTGATGATAAGCGGCCATTGGTTCTGTTAAGCTTATGCACTAAAATAGCATTAGATGAACATTTTAAATTATACCCTGAAGACAGAGTGCTCATTTTTGAGTCACTTGGATTCCCGCCTCAAGAATACGATAAATCCAACGAAGATATTTTTATCGGATTTGCATCATATAAAAAAAGATAACCCCAGGCACATAGGAATGCTCAGCCGAAAGGCCTACTCCGTTGTGGAACCCAGTGTTACTCCCTCACAAGTTATCTTTTCACCTTAATTTTATCAGATCTTTGACTTCTTGAAAACGTTGAAATCTCCCAATTTGCCAACGTCGGGCAATTGCGAAATTTCAACATTGGCGGAATAAGGTTACTAAAGCGGAATGAGGTGGTTTCAAAAATTGCAAACACCACTAAACATAGAACAAAATTCTGAGTTTTAGCACGTAAAGTAATAGAAAAAGAAACCGTCCAGCTGCAACTGGACGGCATCAAATATGGAGGCTGTTACACCAACATACGCACATATAGTGTATCACAGCCTCCGAAAGGAGGCACTTTTTATGCCAAAAAACACCATTCATAAGTCTCCATCCGGGCGCTACAGCTATAGCGTTACCGATAGCATCGGAAACCGCCTATCTATTAAATCACGGGTTAGAGAATCCAAGGCTGACTTTAGAAAACGCTGCGATGCGCTGGATGCCACAGCAGAAGGAGAGCAGCGCAGGGAAACATTGGATGCACTATTTACAGCATGGATCCAGATGCACGTTACGCCAAATCTCTCAAAAGGTTCTTTGCGCACGCTGCCGAACGTCTATCAAAAATATGTCAGCCCCTATTTGGGAAGACGACAAATCACCGACATAAAACGTCAGGATGTGTTCCAGGTGCTTTCGAAGGCAAAAGAGAGTGGTCTATCCCCTGCGACGATTAAACGGGTGCGGCATTGCATCTCTGCGCCCTATTCCTTCGCAATCAATTCTTTAGGCTATCAGATTTCCTCGCCGACCGAAGGACTGCGCTTTAATTATGGGACAAAGCAAAAGAAGACTCGACGTGTGCTTACTGAAGAGGAGCGAGAGCGCCTCCTGACGGCCGCAGAAGGATCCAAATACGAAAACTATATAAAGATACTCGATATGACCGGAATGCGCCCCAGCGAAGCGCTGGCGCTTAAATGCAGCGACATTACGGAGAGTGCGATCCACATACGAAGAGGAATCACGATTGACGGGCTTTCCAGTCTGAAAACGGAAACATCCAGAAGAGACTTTCCGCTCTATCCGGCGCTGAGAAGCGTGGTCCAACAGCAGAAGGCCATGTCCGCTTTTCGTACCAAGGAAGGATGGCTATTCCCTTCTGCTTCCGGAACGCCTTCCATGAATGCCGCAAAGATTGCATTTGCGAAGATTGTCAAAAAAAACAGGTGTTTGGCGAAGAGGCGGTCATAATCATCTAAAAAAGCTGAAGCTGTTAACCCCTCCATTGCACTGCACGCTTTATGATTTCCGCCATACGTTCGCAACACGAAGCGCAGAGAGCGGTATGAATCCGACTGTCCTTAAAAACATCCTCGGCCATGCGGATATTTCGACCACGCTTCGATACTACGTGGACATCACGGATAAGATGATGGAGCAAGCGGTAGAACTCATGGAAAAAAGCGTCTAAAAAAAATTGGGGACAAAATTGAGCCTTACCATGGCTGCGCTCTACCTGCTGAGCTAAGACAGCGTCTTAAGACTCATTTGCGTAACACAGATATTTTAGTCAATCAGAGCAAGCTTGTCAATACCTCCCCTTTGATTTGTCTTCAGTTATAATAAGATTACAATAAGATCCAATTGATGTAAAAATAAGAAGAAAAAATATAGAGAGATATTCTGTACTAGAAAAGTGTCAATCATTATAGAAAAAACGCAGCGGTATCTGCCACATACTTTAGAAACAAGACTTGATGCCGTTAAGACCTTTCGCTTAGGGTTTTCTGTGAAATTTGTTGTTCGTCGCTACAAGATCTCAAAGGCCTCCCTCATGCGCTGGAATCGTCGTTCTGACGGAACGATCGATTCCCTAAGAGACCGCTCAAATCGTCCAAAAACGCCGCATCCGAGTGCCCATACACCACAGGAAAAATCTGGGCATAAAATGGCAACTCGATGCGAAATACGTTCCCAAAGCCTGCTATGTAGGGAAAATGCCCGACAAGTTTTATCCGTACACGGTCATTGACGAAGCCAGTAGGGAGCGATTTATCTACGCCTTCCGCGAGCAATCTTCTTACTCCAGTGTGGAATTTATCAAAAGGACCATCAAACATTTTGGCTATCAACCAAAAATCATACAGACGGATAATGGCTTTGAATTTACCCATTTCCGAGAGACACGGCGAACGCACCCTTTCGATCTCTACTGCCAGGAACAGGGCATTGTCCACCAGCTCATTCGTCCAAGGACGCCGAGACACAATGGTAAAGTAGAACGGAGTCATCGCAATGACAACGAACGCTTCTATTCGCGCTTGTCTTTCTACAGCTACGAGGATTTGCTGGTACAAATGAAGCGCTATTTATATAAATCGAATCGACTGCCTATGCAAACCTTGGGGTGGTTAACGCCCATGGAAAAACGCGCCCTATTG
>QWCB01000930.1_pt1 | contig 30372 bp, 25 predicted proteins | sample 1972511 | NCBI WGS metagenome assembly QWCB01 (sample SAMN09866719, study PRJNA288562) | Human gut metagenome isolate term5_stool, whole genome shotgun sequencing... | isolation source: gut | host: Homo sapiens | place: USA: California | reverse complement strand
TAGCATCACAAGCACCGTGCTGGTTTGCACCGCCACCGCCTGCAACAGCCAGAACATACTTCTTAGCCGTGTTTTCATCGCCGTACTCAGCCAAACGACCTGTGCCGATGATGCCGACAGCCACGGTAGTAGCACCGCCGCCAGAAGCACCCTTCAAGCTCCAGTGAGCGTAGCGCTCCTGCATCATGATACCGCCGTTACCACCGCCGTTGTAGCCGCCCTGAACGACGACTTTAGCGTTGGCATCGGGGCTCGATGCGCCGTTGACATAGTGGGTCGGGTCATGAGAACCAGCACCGCCGTTGACGAAATAGAGCGTCGCGCCCTTTTCCGCCTTGACGCGAATCGTGGTCTTGCCGCCAAGCGAAGTGCGTTCGGGAGACAGACCAAACTGGTTATCAGCGCCACCGCCTGCACCGTTCAGAGTGATGATATACTCACCGGTATACGGAGCAGTGTACATAGAATAGGGTTTCGAAGTGCTGTTGGGTTCGGAGTAGACCTGAGAAGAGGATGCACCGCTGTTCTGTTCATCAATGTAGAAATACACCTGGTCCATGTTGGCCTTTGTGGTCGGAGCATCATAGCAGATGTAGTAGATAGCATTACGCCAGAACCATTCCCAAGTTTCCTTCGGAATCGTGTTGCCGCTCTTAGAACGGTAAGCGAAGCCTTGACGCTTGTTGACGAATTCATCATCCGTAACCTTTTCGAAGAGGTCCGTAAAGCACTTACCGTCAGAGTTGCGAATCTTGTTATCGATAACCACAGTGTCGCGGGAATCGATACCGGAGCGGTTATTTACGCCATTCCCCGCGATGAAGTAGGTTTCCATGTAACGCAGACCATTCGGAGCGATAATCGCCAGGTCTTTGTAGTTGTAAACCGCACCGCCGTTATTCAGAGCTGTGTTGATTTCGGAAATTTCATTCCGCAGGGTCGAAATGTCCTTTGCGCTGCCATTTGCAGTCGTAATAGTATTACGCTTCTTCGTAGCTTTGTTCGGAACATTGGCCTTAATGGAAATGTTGTAATCCAAAACCAGTTCAGCGCCGTAAGAGGACTGGCTGATATCCTTATACAGATGGTCTTCCGGATTGCTGGAGTTCACGTCACGATTAAAGTTGTAGGCATCAGTTGCAGCAGTGGTATAGGGCTTCATATCGGCGCTATCCCAGTTCTGCATGTACTGAGCTTCAGCCTGGCAACGGAAATAGAAGTGCGTATTACCGTAATCCATCGGGTTGGTAGCGTTATCAATGTACAAAGACACGATAGCGTTCCATTCCGCATAAGAACTGTTGTTAAGGTCCTTGGATTCAGTCGGGTACATTGCTTCCAGCTTAATGTAGCCGCTGAACTTATTGAATGCTTTGCCGCTGGACATGAAACTCTTTTCAAGTTCAGCCACTCGGCTGTTCAGCTTGCTGATGTTGCCAATCTTCTTGCCAACATCGCTGTACTTCAATGTGACGGCATCACCGACATCCTTGAACTGAGAGAGGCTGCCGCCGCCTGCCACATCACTGTACAACCACTTAATGGTGGGAGCACTGTCTTTATTACCGTAATAGGTAATCTTTGTGGTATAAATGGCCTTGTTATCACCTGCTGCGCCATAGGCTTTACCACCCTGGCCCAGTTTATCAGGATTGATAGCATCCAAAGGAATTTCCTTCGGGCTACGGCCATTATTCGGGTTGGAAGCCGGGGTTGTCCATGCAAGGTTGCCGTTGCTGGAATCGTAGTTATTCAGCAGCAGAGACTGAGCCTTCAATGGCGTCATCTCAATGGGCGGTGCATAGATGATAAGGTGACCAGTACGAGCCTGTGCAATATCGTTTGCCGTGGTAGTATCGGTGCTCATGGTATGCCCGGTAGACTTATAGGTGAAGACACAGCGGAAATCCGTGCCATCCCAATCCATCGCTGCATTCGAGAGTTCCAGCGTAACAGTGGTGTGCTTATTGAATGTAGATTTACCTGCATTCATCTTCGCATCGCTGCCAGTAAAGGAATCAGGAACCCAGAAATCGGACGGATACCAGACACCACCGCCCAAAGCATCATTATCATCAGTCTTGGTTACATAACTGATTTTGTACTTAGAGGACGGGAACAGAGTAGAATCACTGCCAACGGCAACCCAGTTACCGCTTGCATCACGGTACTGGACCTCGTAGGTCAGGCCATCCTCAACACCCTTCCAGTAGAACGCATCGAAGGAGAAGGAAGTGCTGCCACCAACGGAGATGCGGCGGTCAAAAGCCTGCTCGATATACATCGGGCGGATTTCAACGTCAACATAACCGTTGCGGCCATCCTCAGCCTTATCCATACTGGAATATACAGTACCACTCACGTTGTATTCGCACTTGAACTGAATACGGTTCGTGGTGTAATCCAACTTGGAGTAACTTACAGAGCTTGTCGTATAAGGCAAGTCGCTGTCCGTTGCTGCAGTGAACGTCAGGCTGTTAATCTTGCCGCTCACAGTGCCGTCAGAGGTATCGAAGGAAGTGCCAGGATTACCGATTTTCACCCAATCGCCAACCTGGTTGTCAACGGAAATCGTGCGGTAATACCACACAACGTCAGAGGCTTTCAGCTGCTCGTTATAATAGAGCTTGCTGTCAACCGTCTTGTTGACCGGACCTTCCCAGTCCTTATAGTCATCAATCGGGTCAGCGGTTGGGGTCATCAGCTGCAGAGGATGGGTTTCAGTGTCGTTCCAGAAATGATTCGGAACATCGACCGTAATCATGCCAAACTGAGTGACCTTGTTGCCGCTCTTGTCAATGACATCGGCACGCATCATGCCGGTGGTCGGCAGGTTCGAGATAACGTACTTGCTATCGCTGTTTACAACACAGTTATAGTCAACGCCATCGGAGCCATGAACAACAACCTTGTAACCGGTATAATCGGTCACGCCGTAAGAGGTCGGGAACAAAGCATTCAGGTCACCAGCAACACGGGCAACACCAGTGATGCGAACATCCGGCTGATTGTCCAGCTTCAGAATCGGCAGCGTACCTTTGGTCATATCAGAACCAAGGTTCCAGCCGTTGTTCTTGCCGCTGGTATACATACCGTTTGCAGTCACGCTTGTGTTATCAAACACAGGCTGATTGTTGCTTGCGAGCTTGACCTTATAAACGTCTGCGTTCCAGTGGCCGGAGAAGTTCTTGATGGGCTTCCAGCCTTCCGGCAGAGTCAGGTCATCCGTCAGCTGATAGCAGCCATTCAGCGGATACCAGAAAGTGCCGCCGTTCTGCAATGCGGCCAGGACCTGCTGTGCGTTGACAGAGGAAACACGAATCACAAAATGAACGTCTTCCTGACCATTCTGCTGTGCTGCACAAATCTCGCACTGTTTACGCTGAGAGATGTACATGACAGTGTTGGCAAACAGAGAAGCTTCGCGGTCAGTTGCTTGGTTTGTCGGTAAGTGACCAATCTGGTTCATCAGGAAATTGCCTGTACCAGACAAATAGAAGTTACTTGTACCTAACCAAGTACGTCCGGTTTCTTCATCCGTAATAGTTTTGGTGGTCGGGTTCGGATTGTAGCCGAACTCAGCGCCTGTTACGTTGCCACCTGCATAATCGACCCAAATAGGCCCAAAAGCAACCTGAGAGTTAGAGTGCGTTTTAGAAGCTGCAATGGTTCGACCTGTAGGAACATCATATGGAAAGTTGGTGGGATTACGGTATTTGACAGTACTCTGAGCCTGAGAATTGGAGTAAGGCTTCAATTTTACACTCAGCTGGTCAGAACCGTACATAATACCAGCCTTGCCGTAAGAACTATGAGAGCCACCGGTGGACAGAATCATCGAGATAGCATCAGTCGGAAGAACCGTACCGGAATCAATGTTACCACCGTTTGCGCCCATCAAAGCGTTCATGTTCCAGTGGCCATTATCAATGTTTGGTACACTGTTCAGTACGTAATAACGAGTAGACGTATCGTTCTTATCGGGACCGTAACGACCACCCTCATAGTAATCACGAGAACCGGGGTCAGTATAGCCAGCTTCATGAGCGTCGTACCAGGAACCAGCATAGGCATACATCGTATCGTGACCGATACACATACCGAAGCCTTGGCTCAGAAACGCTTTAATAGCATAATACGCTTTACCAGAAAGGTCAGGTTCCTGATTGACGCAAACACCCCAACCAATTGAATCGATACGATAGTTGCCTTCGGCGTCCATCATATAACGGTCAGGGTCCTGGTTAAACTGCTCAGCTTTAACAGACAAAACCGTGATATGCTGACTCATGTGGCTACCATTATCATTCTGCAACCAACCGTTATCAGTTACATAGTTGATAAAGTTTGCATACATACGTCCTGCATCAGAAACCCAGGGATTCAAGAAAACAACAGCATCCTTGTACTTTGTGCCGGATGCACCTGTGCCGTAGCTGCCATTGTTGCGGAGGACAGCTGTGTAAGCGGGAACACTAACCGCAGTGCCAGTCAGATTCCAGTCATTACTGTCATTATGGGGGCGGAAATAGACGGTCTGACCATACCACTCGGAATTGACTTCAAGCTTGTCGCCATCAGTTAGAGGAAAACCGGTATACATCCGTGTACTGCCTGTAGGAAATTTGTTGTCGTCCAAGGCGTTGGCTTCAAATGTTGTAGCCCAGGACCCACCAATCTGTGTCCAGTAACGGTCAGCAGTGGCTTTATCAATCTTACCAGCCTTGAACCATTCGGTTACCTGGTCGTACATGTTTTTGGTGATGTACTCGTAGTTGCTATCCAGGCCAGTAATCCACTGGTTATCCGAGGAAATGGCAATGCTGTCAGCGGAGCGAGAAGAGAACGTGTCTGCCAGCATAACAACCGTATCAGGCATGTTCTGAGTAGCAACGTCACTGCTGTTCTCGTCTTCCGGCAGGCTGACGCTGAACTGAACCGTCTGGAGAATGATATCTCCGACCTTGTCCTCGTCGGTCAGCTCATTGCCCAAATCTTCGAGAGCCTTGAAGTTTTCCTCGCGGTATGCTTCATCCGTTACCGTGATGCGGCAGCGATAGGTAGCAAACAGGTCATCTTCCGTCACTTCAAAAGTATAGGTAGATTCTGTTGCACCTTCGATATCCTGCCAATCATTTTTCAGATTTGCAGTGCTTTCATCGGAAAATTCCCACTTGCCTTCGTCATTGACGCGGGCAGTGTAGGTGTTTTCCTCGTTGGATGCGTAGATTTCAGTGGCTCCATCCTCAGCCATGCCAGCGGAAATGCTGTAACCGTCCAGCACAAAGTTCGGTGTATGCCACGCAACCTGCACATTGCTGCTATCTGCGCCAATGTCGTCCAGGGCATCAACAATCGCGAAATACATCTCGCAGCCTTGCCAGACATAGTCGGGACGCTCTTCAAGGACGGTGTGCTCTGTGGTATCTTCGATAACGAAGTTGTACCAGGTAGGCTCGTCCTCTTCGTAGTTGTAGAGAGCCAACGCCGTATCAACAGCAAAGTTCTGCTTGCGCTGCCACTGATAGGTGACGGATACATCGTCACGATTCAGCAGAGCATCCAGAGTGATAGAATCGCCAACATCCGCAGTCAGTTTATCGCCGTATTCCGGCGTTACTGTCTGCAAACCGACGAAAGTGGGTTCTGCAGTTTCAGGAGTAGAGACTTCTGTGTCGTTGGCATCCGATTCAGAAGTCTCTTCCCCATCCACCACATCAGACGTTGCATCCTGAGTAGTTTCATCGTTAGAGTCGGCATCCTCATACGATTCATGCGTCAGGTCTACAACATCCGTGATAGTCGGCGCGGAAGTGGCATCAGAGGAGTCGGCATCTGTTGAACTACCGGAATCCACCGCATCTGCCTCTTCCGCAGCCGGGGCATCCGTAGTAACATCGGTCGATACAGAGGTGCTGTCTACGGTATCGTCTGCGAACGCAAGTGCGGTCGTGGACATCATCGAAAACAGCATGCTGGCGGCCAATGCTACGGAGGTCACTTTTTGCATAATTTTCTGCATAATGCGATTTCCTTTCTGTACAGCGGCGTTTTTGCAGGCACTTTGGCTGAGCGCCACGCTTCAACGCCCCTGCACGCATTGCTTTTTGCTTCCGTACATTTTCTATCATATGCGATTCGCAAGCCTTGGCAATAAGCCAGAAAAACAAATTTCGCGGAAAGTGAAAAGTGACTTCTTAACGATATAAACTGCAAAAAACTATGCCTCTTATCAACAACAATGCAGCCGCAACATGGCAACCTTAACATCTGATAATCCGACAACTAAAATAAAAAGGGCGGTCTTCCAATTCAGGAGAGCCGCCTGCTCAATTTGTATAGGAGTGTATTATAAAATGCCAGAAGCTGAGGTTTTGCCAAAGATTTCAATAAAAGCAATATCATGCTTTTCCGAATTGCCGCCACATGCTCTATATTATGGTTCCATTCATTGCCATCTGAGAGCCGTACGAAGCAAATGCAATCCTTATGAAAATTACTACCACTGCGATTTGTACGATACCAGCAATATCAAAATGCTGCTTTTCCTAAACATGACGCAAAAGGTTTGGTCTGCTCTTTCGTCCAAATGTCAAACCCTCCTCATGCATTCAGCTGGTGTTATACATATTGCCCTCATCGGAGTAACTGCACAGTATACACGGCATGACGTTCCTGTGATAATATTGAAAGAAGCAAACAAAATGGTCGGAACAACATAAATAAAAAAGGCGGTGAGTTAACCTCACCGCTTTTGCTTTATATAATATTTATATAGTACCGCTTTCATCAACCGTCGCAACGCTCTCATCGGAGGAAGTCCACCAAATTTGTGCGCAGGGTACACCGTCTATAGTCGCTTGCGACTTAGGCGGTGAGGAATGCGCTAACCAAGAGTTGATTTGAGGTAAACTTAGTTAACGCAATCACCCTGCTACTCCTTTCTTTGGTTATTTAAGAGACCTTCTTCCATGCAGAGCGCATGGAATTTGACGTTTTAATGATTTCCAGCTTTTTTAGACTTGCAGATTTCTTACCGCTTTTGGACGGAACCTTGAATTCCACGTTTACAGAACCATTCTTTTTGGTATGAGTGCCATGGACAACAAGAATTTCTCCGTTGAGAGAAACTAAATCTCCGGGATTGAGGGCCAACTTTTTTCGGCGTAGAGCGCGGTGCTCTTTACAAATCCTCTTTCCACGGTACTTGTGCAGGTTCTCGGAATCCTTTTTATGGCTGCGGCTGATTCTACCGTTGAATAAGTTTTTGCCGTTAGTTAGTTCACCAGTGCGAGTGTCAATGTACTGCGAGTCATAAAACTTTTCGAGAATGCGGTTATTGCGTTTCACCTTTTCATAATGTTCAAACGCGCAGCGGTTAACTGGATGAAAGCTGCCCATTGCATACGCATCGTTGTTATGACTCTTTTCAAGATGAAGAGCAATCCGCTTTTCTTTGGTCATCGCACCATAAGTGAATGTGACGAACGGCTTGCCAAAAGCAGCGTAAAGTACATTAACGATTTGCCAGCGCACGGTGTTCATGAATGCCGCGCCAGAAAGATTGGCGAACTTTATATCTTCACCAAATCCGTAGAGCTTGCCGCCTTTTTGATGGCTAGCTGGTGTATGGCACTTCTCGCATACTGTTATAAGCTCGCTCAGACTATTGCCATGGCGACCTTTCCAATAAAACATGTGATGCACGTGCAAAATTGCACCTTCATTAGCTTTGCGCCCACAAACCTGGCAAGTGTAGTTATCCCGATAGAATACCGCCTCCCGCAAAGTTGCCAACTTGTAGCGGGGACCTTTTTGATAATCTGCGCTTTCTGGTGTGGCTTTGCCTTCCTCGATTGCTTTTACAAGCATCGTATCGAAAGAACCAACCTCAACAATTGCATGCGTAATAGGCATTACTTCGCAATACATCTTGATGATATTGACGTTGAGTTCTTTCTTGTGTTCAAGAGAGGGCGCAAGCCAACCCTCGCCACGTTTGCGATTATCGAAACGCGGTTTACGGTAACGCAGTCTGTTTCTGCGTGTACGGCGCAACTTACGACAACTGTCGTGGCAGGCTTTCTCGTCCGGTAATGTATCATATTGAGCAGATACATACTCGTGAGATTGACTTTTCACACTGATGCCGATGTAGTTGTAGCCAACATCCTCGCAGATTTCAATAGGCTGCGTGTTCGTCTTGCTGTCATACAGCAGTTGGATAGTAAAGGGATGATGCTTAATGATTTTTGCTTTTCCGTCTTTCAAAAGATGGCGCACCTTGCCAAGACGGATGGTGGGCATTAAGCGTTCACCGTTGTTGCTAAGAACACAAACGCAAGTGCTCATGCAAGGTACTCCTTTCGTAAATAATGAATCGATAAGTCAGGGCTTGCGCCCCGTGGCCCACATCGCCAATGTTGTTGTACTGTTTTACCTTTCGGTATGATGTTTGCACGTCTCCTACCCTCAGAGATTTTTAACAAACATCCGCAGAGCTCACCACTTGTGGAGCATGAGTAAGGTGCCTATATTATTAGTACACAACGTAGTTTCCTGCCGCCGGAGCAGCAGACTTAGGCTAATCAACCGGGCTTACGGGTTGCCCCGCAAGCCCCGTCTATAACCGGCGAGCCGGTTTAGGCGGGGTTGTTGACTCAATGGTGAGCTTCTCGGCAGCTTTGGCCACCCTTTCGTCGGTTTCGGCGCTTTCACCGGTAGCTGCGGTCTCAGGAGTCACGGCAGGAGCTTCGTCAGTACCGTACACAACAGGCAGGGTAATACTTTCACCCTTCTCCACCGTCGCAGACTCCGGAACTGCGATGTTCGTGATTTTCACGCCGCACCCTACCAGGATGAGCGCCATCGCAGCGGCTGCTACCACTGCTAAAATGATAGTCTTACGTTTCATATCTTACACTCCAAAAAAATAGCGGTAGGTTGTCCTACCGCTATTTGTATTAGTAGATTTTACAGCAACGAAGAGATTTCAGCACAATGCAGCTGCCCTTTCTTCGTCAGTACAACCGTTATCAGTAGGAGCCGAGTTCACTGGTCCCCCCCAACGGTCGTAACCTTCGCCGTACTTATCTCCAGAATTGCTGGAATCGCCAGAACCACCATTATCGCCGCCACTCGGCTGTTCCGGCTGAGGGTCAGGTGCAGGTGCAGGTTCGCTCGGCTGGACAGGTGCCGGGTCAGGCTGTGCGGGAGCCGGGGCAACAGGTGCCGGATTGGAAGGCGTCACAGCAGCAGAACTGTTGCTGGAACTGCTGCTTTTATAAGTCTTGTTGCTGGTCGTGACCTTCTTCGGCTGTTCAACCGTCACTTCGTAGTTGGCACTCTCCTCACCGGCAGTTGCGGTGATGGTTGCATTCCCGGAGGAAACGGCAGTTACCTTCCCATTGGAATCGACGGTAGCGACCTTCTCGTTGCTGGACGACCACTCGATGGTAGTTTCGGCGGCAACCTCTTCGGGAGCGACCGTTGCCTTAATGGTGTGAGAGTTACCAACCGTCAACTTGCCTTCGTTGGAATCGAGCGTGATGCTTTCAACCTCATAGAATGCTTTCACATGAGTCGTCTTCTCGGTGACCTTTTCGCCATCCTGCATGAGGGTCGTGATGATGTCGCATTCACCAGGCTGCAAGACCTGAACCCTGCCGTCTTTATCGACGGTGGCCACTGCCTCGTCGGTAGAAGCATAACCAGCCTCCACATCGGTGGCATCGGCCGGGCTTACAGTTGCCTCGACAGTGGTTTCGTTTCCATCGTTGAGCTTGACATCAAGGCTGTCAGGAACGGTGATATCTTTCGCGGTCACTTTGACAGTAACTTTACAGACAGCACTCATCTCAGAATCCTTGACGCTTGCGGTAATGTCAGCTTCACCTGCAGAGACAGCAACCACCATGCCAGTCGCATCAACAGTCGCGACACTCTCATCGGAAGAAGTCCATTCGACCGTCAGTTTACTTGCTGCTTTAGCGAGCTTTTCGTCAGTTTCAGCGCTTTCACCGGTTGCAGCAGTCTCGGGGGTCACGGCCGGAGTATCGTCGGTGCCGTACACAACAGGCAGGGTAATACTTTCACCCTTCTCCACCATCGCAGACTCCGGAACCGCGATGTTCGTGATTTTCACGCCGCACCCTACCAGGGTAATTGCCATCGCAGCGGCTGCTACCACTGCTAAAATGATAGTCTTACGTTTCATATTCAATTTCTCCTTTACATTCCGGCGTCTAGTGCCGGGGCCACATTAAACTAATAGGTTCGACGTCAGCCCTACGCAGCTTTGGATTTCGTCATCGACGATGCCGTGGACTCTATGCCGCCTATCCTTCTGTACAATTGCATAATACCATTTATGTGGTAGTTACACAATACGAACCCCGAAAAGTTCACAGATTGTTAATGCGGTCTATCGAATACCTTTATTTTAGCGACAGTGTTTTGAATTGTCAATTTCATGATTAACAAAAAGCAATAAATGCTTTTATCGATTATGACGAAACGGGGACGTATCTGATAATAAGGTCAAATATATGGTATATTATTGTTTGGAAGGGGTTGGCTTGCCGGTTGCCTTTTTTCTGGGAGGAAGAACATAAAAAATCATTTTCCCATCTCTCACTTCCCACTTTCTAATTTGTTTGCGTGCATAAGGCAAGTACTTCCAGTAGTCGTCTGCGTCATCGACTGTGTACGTCTTATCGTGGATGCGTTCAACAAGGACTTCCCCGGTTTTGATGTTGACAACGGCATAGTCAATGTACGAATCGATACAGCAGAAATTATCTAATAAATCGTCTAAAGTTATCATAGTAGTCACCTCAAATTATAAAAAGGAGTTGTTAATTCATGGCAAAGTATACAGAAGCGTTTTTCACTACTACAGGCAAGCCAGTCACCATTATGCAGGTGCGCAATGAGTACAATTTAGACCATGCAGTATATGAAAAGAACTACAAAGGGCACCTGTTCTGCCCAATTTGCAAAATTGTCCCGCTGACAGTGGTTCATATAAATGGCTTTCTCTACTTTCGTGGACATCCGCATGAAGAGCACGGTAGCGATTGCATGTATGGGTTAAAAGAAATGGTTATCAAGGATGTTCAGAAAATTAGTGGCGATATCGAAAAGCAAGCACTTTCCCAAATTGACATACTCTTACGTTCGACATATGACCATAGCCAGAACACTGGTAGCACAAGAGCTGAAAGCCATAGCCTGAATGAAAGCAATGTTCCTATTGTGCATCAGCAACAAACAATGCAAAAGCGTCTTCCGCAATGCCGTATTGAACTTTTACCAGAACTGCTGGCAGCAAACGAAGCACCTCGAGAAATCAGGGTATATTATGGCGAAGCATTTTGTGAGGTCGTTAATACCAAGAACACTTATAGTGGACTTGACATTAAGGTGTTAGTTATAAAAGATACCGTAACGAAGAAGCCTATCATGGGGCTTACCATGTCTTTGGCTGTATGGGGGCACTTTTCGACCGAGGTACAAACATCGCTGCAAGCGGCTCAAAAGCCTATACACATCGCATTTCTCGGTGGGCCTTCGGCATTGCAAATTCAGGAGCTAAAGCTTCCCTATACATGTTATCTTAGAAAGTCCACTTACCTGAAAGCCTCAGAAGACTGAGCGACTAACACAACAAAACGTGTTCCATCTGGCTCCACGCTCCAATCCGCTAGGATACTTTCCCCCAGCTTTTCATCCACATCTTTGACAACGCCATCAAACAGTGGAACATCAAACCCGTAGCCCTCAGCAATGACAATCTTCTGAGTAGCAGGGTCTTTAGCCGTTGCAATAAGTTCTTTAAGTTTTATGGGTTTCATTAACTCACCTTCTTTGTTACTCTTCTACCTGTGCAAAGTAGTACCCGTACTGGATGATTTCCGCATACTGCTCCGGAAAGAATGAATGCCGTTTTTGCTTGCTTTCCTCACCAGTGCTTTGCCTGACATCACAAACGCATTCGTGCAGTCCACCAGGAATAATGTCTTCCGCCACGACTTTATCTGAAGTGATATTCGAGACGTACACTTTGTCATAGCGCGAAACATCAGTATGCCGCTCGGGTTCTTTCTTTAGCAAGGGCTCTTTAGTCTCGTTTAGGCGTTTCACTAGCTGGTAGTTGAGGATAGCGTTTCGCATATCGGATGCTGTGCATTCCGTATCCGTTTGAATCAAGCTGTCTATCTCAAGAACCTTCCTGACAATTTCTTGCATTTCCTGGAAAGAATTATCAGAGGATGGCTCCACCAGACACAAATAGCAAGTTCCCTGCTTATCGAAGCTTACCGCTGGAGAAAAAGCCATGCATGGATTTATGTTGAAGAATCTTACATACTCATTCTTTTCGAACACGATATTCATCAATCCTCGGTATGCATTGCGATAATACTCACTCTGCTCATCATTTAACCTGCAATACAGTGCCAGCATATGCCAAGCGCGGCAAATGAGGAAGTTTGGTTCAACATGTCCTACAACTTCCACTTCAAATTCCCCGTCGGGTTCATTTGTTAGAGTCATTTCGTTCACCACCTTTAACATTCATAAATAGCTTGAAGGCTATTCGCATATTTGTCGAGTCGATTTGGATGGGAAGTCAAATATATATCATCTGGCAATCTGTCATATTTCGTTAACGCAGACACTGTCATTTTTTCGAGTTTTTCACTCTCGTTTTCCAAATCAATGGTAAAGACATATACAGTTGCAGACGAATCAAAAGCATTGCCCAAAGTGACCTCATTTTTTACCATCTTCATAAGTTGAAGAGTATTTACTGGATATATAGCCCATTTCTCATATGTGCGGAATTCGGTACAATTACAAAAGTAGCGGTTTCCCTCTTCATCCAGGCACGCACACAGCAACGGAATCTCATCATATTCCAGAAAAGCACGTTCGATTATCAAGTCTTGCTTAAAAAAAGACTTAAAATTCGCCCCCTCGAACAACAATTCTCCTTTGTGGCACATACTTTCTTGCCTTCTTTTTCAAATGAATGATAGAAAAATTAGTGAGGACCTCAGCACTAACGTCAAAAAAGTGCAATGTGAATGGGGCGTTCCTGTTCCTCTGCAAGTGCCAGGAATAACTTAACTGTTGGTTTCATCGTTTCACCTTCTTTGCCTTTAATTGTAGTGATATCGCACATTTTGGCAAAAAAATTGAACTTCTTTTTTTCAGAACAGTCTTGCATTCGCTTTGCATATGTCGTACACCAGAATCATATCAAAAGTAAGTCCTATTGATGTTCCATATTCGAGGTAAGCGTCATGTGTTGGCGCAGCACGGTAGGCTATTGGTACTTTTTAGAGCAGGTTCATTGTCAAAGATGAGCCTGCTCTTTTTCTCTGCTCGTTTCAGCTAGATTAACATTTGATTTTCGTGCGTCTGTATGGTAAAATAATGCTGAAAATAAATTCAGTGAAATCTGATTCAGTGTTGTTGGAGGTGTACTATGTTTATTGGCCGCGAGAAAGAGCTGGCTCTTTTGCAGGAAGATTATATCGGAAAGGCCATTATGGTTTACGGCAAGCGCCGCGTTGGAAAGACTACTCTCATTCGAAAAGCACTTGAGGGCTGCCTGTATCAGAAGGTATACTTTGAATGTTTGAAAGGCACGATACAGGACAACATCAATGGCTTTGTGCAGGAACTTGTCCGTGCCAAGGTTCTGCCTGTGCCTCTGAGCTTTAACACGCTGCAGGATGTATTCGCCTATCTTAATGCGCTGCCCCTAAAGATTGTTGTCGTCATCGATGAGTACCCCTATCTCAAATCCATGACGGACTCCGCTGTGGTTGATTCCATCTTCCAGAGCATTATCGACAACCGACTCTCTAACATCGAACTCATTCTTTCCGGTTCTCACATCGGTATCATGAAGGATACATTGCAGGAGAAGAATGCTCTATACGGTCGGTTTGCTGTCACAATTAAGTTGAATGAGTTAAGCTATCTTGACGCTGCTAAGTTCTATCCTGACAAAACGCCCTACGACAAAGTTGGCCATTATGCCGTTTTTGGCGGTTCCCCATTTGTTAATCAAGCACTAAACCCTGAAGCCACTCTCCGAGAAAATATTATCAACACCGTTCTCAATCCTACGAGCGCAGTGTATCTATATGCCAGCCAGCTGCTGCTTTCGGACTACTCGGTAAGCATCAATGCAGAACGTATCTTTTCTGTCATTGGAAATGGGAAGAAGCGCTATACCGAAATCGAAGATAAACTGGATGCGAGGAAGACCGGCAACCTCGCAAAGCAAATCAAGCCCCTGCTTGACTTAGAGATTCTTTCCCGAAATAATCCCATTAACAAGCCGAACGACAATAAAAAGTCTGCTTTTGAAATCAACGACAATCTTCTGAGATTCTACTTCACCTTTGTATATAAGAACAGTAGCGCACTCCAAGTGCTAGGAGCCAAGGCATTCTATGACGAGTACATCAGTCCCGTTCTGACAGACTTTATCTCCCGACGTTTTGAAGGCATCTGCCGTGACTATTTCAGCTTGCAGGTCCGTTCTGGAAAGTTGAAAGGGGTACGCAACATTGGCAGCTACTATTACGATGACCCAGTCAACCGCACGAACGGTGAATTCGATGTTGCTTTAGAGTTTGCTGATGGCTATGAGATTTTCGAAGCAAAGTACTATGCCCAGCCCATGACTCTGGATGAGATTCATCATGAGTCCCAACAAGTAGAGGCTATCAAAGAACTCAAAGTTAAGCAACTCGGTTTCGTTGCCATCAACGGATTCAACGAGCATGAAAAGCCTTTCATTTATCTGGACGGAAATGACGTTTTTGGAATCAGGAAAAGCAATGAGAAGTAATCTGACATTTTTAGGCTTTCTCCGCCAGTATGTGAAAGAGCTTTCAGGAGAGAACACGTTAAGCATTAAAAAGCTTGCTGCCTGTTGCGGCGATTTTCCAAAGTTGCGAGAACCATTGTTTTTGTACGCCGTAAAATGAATCCCTGCAGAAACTTTGTGATGACTTTGGGGACATCGTCACGCTCGATATGCTGCAGCAGAAGAACGAGCTGCTTCCAGAACGTATGTACCGCGTGTGGACAAGCTACGTATCAGTTCGTGACCGTACGGCCACCGAAAACCATCTCAAAGAGATAATACGAGAGATTATCTCTTTCCTATCCAACAAAAAGGTTTCCGTATACCAGGTTTGCAAAGACTTGGAGATGAATCAAGGAAATGTTTCTCGCTGGCTGAATCATGGTAACCCAGGTGCCATCAATTACAAAATGCAGAACGGATGCTGGATTATTTAATGGTATCTCGGAGCGATATATGAAATAACTTTCCAGCCATAAAATAAAAAGGAGTCGTACCTCAGCGGTATGGCTCCTTTTAGCATATAGACCGGAACTCAGTTGATTTCTTTTGCAGTAACATTTTTATTTTGACCAGCGCAGGCGGAAAAACAAAGATTCTTCTCTGCATTAGAAAAATCATATTCCCCTCCTGATACAACCTCCGCTATTTCAACATTGGGAATTGCACCATATTTTCCCAAGAGATACCCTTTATGAACATTTTCAGTGGTCCGAGTCGAGAATCCACTGATACTGTATAGCTCTGAAACTCCGTCATCATTGTTCTTATCCACAAAATATAATTGGTCCTTACGAAGCAGCTCCATACTCAACAAGTCGGTGTTGTGTGTCGTAAAGACAATTTGTGCCCCATTAGGGTTTGTCTTTTTGCTCTGGAATTTGGCAACTATAAACTCAACCAAAGCAGGATGCAGGCCATTTTCAATCCCGTCTATCAGTAAAAGGCCACCCTTTGACAGCACGGACTCAATTGCAGGAGCAATGGCCATCAGTTTTCTTGTGCCATCAGACTCGTCTGCCAGCTCCATCGAAAACATATGGCTTGTTCCGTCTTTGTTTTTGCCTTGATGTGTAGACGTTGCGGTAACCTGCCCCATCTTGAGGTGAGTTTCCGAATTGTTAGAGGTTTCCGAAAGCACATGCATGAACTGTACAAGTGCAGCTTTAACTTCTTCGGGAATGTCTGCAGGCAAATCAGTTTCCTCGTTAATTTCTTTACTATTGATTTCGAATTTCATATCTTCGATACCAACATCCGCAGCCCTTGCATAATCGGAAATCGCTTTCAGCATATTAGAGTCGTTCGAGTATTCGAGCAACTGCCGGGGAATATCCGAATAGTCTCTTGAAAAATAGATTTTCTCCCGGAACCAAGTCATAGCTTTGGAGCAGGCAACGTCATTCATGGTACATGCTACAGAGAAGAACAGTTGGTTTTCGGCAACAACCTGACTAATCAGATTTCTACGAGCCTTCTCTTCGGTAAAGGTGAATTCCTGTCCTTCTCTAGCAAAAACCAGTGCCTTCTGCCCTTTCGGTGCATGATACAACGACTCAGCATATACCTTTTCTTTTGTGGCAGAAAAGGCATACCAATACTTGATTCCATCCAAGGTATATACAAACGAAAACTCTGTCGGCTCAGATGCCGAGTAGTCATTCAATGCAAACGAAACAACGGGGATAGCTGCTTTCTCATGCTGTGTCTTTTGTGCGTTTCTGATGAATTGAACCGCAAGCCAAAAAGCTCGGATAACATTGCTCTTACCGCCACCGTTCTTTCCGTATATGGCAGCACCCGGCAGAATTCGCATTCCGCCATATGGAATGAGCACACTTTTCAGCGTGCTTGCTCCCGTTGCTTCCATCGAGAGAGCTGCTTCGTCTCGAAAAGACCGATAATTTTTTACAGTAAACTCAATCAGCATAATACTACTCCCTTCCTTCTAATAGTATACGCTGCAAATTAAGGAAATTCAATTGATTTTATCGCAAATTTTGATTTTATGCTATCAATTTAGTGCTTTTGGCCAATTGCCAACACAATTTCAGCGTTCAAGCTGATTTTTTATACACTCACTTCGACAAAACAAGAAGGGGAGTCGTGAATCGCGACTCCCCTTTGTTATTGTAAGATTTTGTTCAGTTGTATATTTAAGATTCGGCTCAACGCCACCAGCCTATCCATAGGAACGCCAATATCTTTCGGTGCATGAAATTCAAAGCCATCCATGTTTTTTAATTCCACTCTCAATTCATCGGTAAGAACTGCTTGTGAGGTCTTAATGAAATCTTCACCTATTCTTGGCTCACACTTTGATATGCACCATTCCGGGTTGTTTTCGATGGTTTCTGTATCGAATTGAAACAGTAGGCTGCGATTGTTGTCGTAAATGGGAGCCATTTCGGTAATTTGCATTGTATCATTATCGAAAAGAAATCCGACATTACCTAAATGACGGTCGATGTTGAGAATAAGAGCATCCAAAATGAACATCCTGCGCATTAAGTCTTCACTACCATATTGCTCAGCAAATTTTAGGAAGGCAGCGGGATTTTTACGATTAGTAACTGGAAGTGCCGACATTTTAGCCAAACCGAATTGTTCACTGGTAAACAGCTTGCACTTTGATGCCAGTCGTCCATGATAAAAGGCAAGGCCATACTCGACGTGGTTATGGCAAAGTATATCAGCTACCTGTGACGCAAGAAATTCGGACAAGGGTTCGATTTCATAAGTGTCGCTGCCGCTTTTATACAGATAGACCGTGCCGTTTTCACGTTGCCAGCACTTTGCATAAGCACCATCTGTCCCGAATTCAGGGGATGTCGAAGAAAGAGTGGTAGAGAATATAATTCCATCAAAGGCCGCGTTAGAAACCAGTTCATCAAATTCGTTTCTGTATAAGGAAACTTCGTTCCATGTCAAAGGGCTTTCTGGCTCTTTTACCCAGAAAGTATCATTGAGTGACAGTGCATGCGTTAATCGCAAAAAATTTTCAGTGGATTCACAACCGTACTTTTTCAGAAGCTCAGCGATGTGCTTTCTATGCTTAGGCGCTTTGCGTGCATCAAGGAAGTCACCAATATTGTTGTATTGAATCGGTCTGAACGAAGTATACCATTCGATTTCTTTGCCAGCCGTAAAGCCAAACTCGTCCTCATAACAGTCAAACAAGAGCCACTTGGTATCTTTATTCATCAACAAAAATCGCACGCGAAATCACACCTCACTTTACAAGAGCATTTGCCTTAACAAAAGTATACTTCAATTTATAAGTGTTGTCCATGAATTTTACTATTTGCCTTCGCACAGCTCTGTCGCATAGCTTGTATTGGTGTTTAGCAGCTCAGCGGCCTTAGAGATACCAATGAGATTGTCGGTATATGCTCTACATACCAATTGCAGTAATCTCACAGGCTGCTCATCGTTCTTATACGCATCCGCTGGATAGTGCTTTCCGTTCTGGATACGGCTATATGTTTCGCGGGTGATGATACCTTCTTCCCTTGCTCGCAATACCACGCACTGGTTAGACACGCCGTATTCTTCTCCTACAAGCTGTATTTCTTTGAAGCTGATATTCTGCCGTTTCTTTCCAAGTTCTCGAATCAGGTCAGAGCCAGAAAGCAGGAAATGATTTGCAGCGTTGCTGATTTGCTGCCCACCCGCGTCTGAGAAGAGCAAGTGCGCAAGTCCTTCTGCAAGCGCCATGCGCTGACAGACACAAGTCATCTCTTCGTTGAAAGCAATGACAGCGAAGCCTTTATTCGATACGGCATGATACCCGAAAAAATCTTTGGTAGATACTTTGGAATCATCTTGCTTTACTGCAACGACACAGATACCTTTGTTTTCAAGAGTCCGAGTGAGATTACCGGCAGGACCGTTCACAGGAAGGCCCAATGCTTCACGCATATAGGTGGCTGCCTCCGCCGCGCTATCAGGCATCGGCACTTTATTTTTCGGCAGCGCACATTCGCTGCAATCCACGTTTGCGCAAGCACACGCATCATAGTATCGCTGCGCTGAATAGCGAATTTGTGCAAGGATAGAGTTTTTCTGAGTCGCTGATAAGTCATCTGATTTCTGAAAAGAGCCGTCAGAGAGGGTGACCCCGTCACTGAATGCCATGAATTTACCTAAAGGCACATCTAGCACAGAGCAGATGCGTTTGACAGTCGTAATATCTGGGCGACGTTTGTCGTTCTCGAAATATGAGATGCTCATTTTGCTTACGCCGATGGCGTCGGCCAGCCATTGCTGAGACACACCTTTTTGAGAACGAAAATATTGGATGTTCTTACCTATTTTCATAACAGTTCCCCTCATTCTTGTTTACATTATATACTGAAATTGCGGGATTGTAAACAAGGTCAAAAAAACAAAACTTTCGCAAAAGCAAAATATATGGTATATTTATGGTGGTTTATGTCACAACATGTTTCCTTTTGTTGCGATTTGCGTAGAATTAAACGTAGAATCAATACAAAGGAGATGCTTCCATGGATAACTATAATATTGTGAAAGGCATCAGCGACCCCATTCACGCGTATATCATGGAACCGCTGGATGCTGCTTACAGAACCAACGATTTCTTTTCAGCGCTCATCGAATGCTGCAAGCGTATGAATGAGTCTGCCCCTAAGCTGACCACTTATCGAGTCGCCACAAATATGAAATACATCGAATCCCTTTATGCGTTCAAGCAAAAAATGAAGAAGCGGGACTATCGCGGGGGATGTGGAAAACTTATTTCGGCACTGAACTACATCAGTTTTGGCGGAGAGAGAGCACTAAACGCATACTGTGTCCCGGTCATTTTGGATACGTTAAATCAAGAATTGGAGGCCCTTAACATTGAATAACACCGATATTTTCAAATATCTTCCAAACTATCACGACCCTGTTGTTGATATTGAAAAAGCCCTTCGCAACAATTCTTGGCTCGGAGATGCTGCAACAACAATTGCAATGATGGACGACGATACAATGCCTGTAGACGAAAGAATCTTGTATGGTCGCTTCTACATTGACAGTCTGCTTCATGAAATGGCAGGCTTTTACGCCTACCGTACGAACTCTCAATATCTTACTGAACTTCAGGAACTGGTAAAACTCCCTCCAGCATTTGAAATGAGTTCAACGCAAGGTCACTTTTCGGCAAGTAAAAACCATATTATAGTATTTCCTGACACCACAAGCAAGTTGATTAAAGCAATGAAAGACATCGAGCAGGAGGGTTTTAATTTGGTTGAGGAAATTCCCAAGGGCGTATATTACCCGGAACTCAACTTAGTGGTAGTGACCAACCATCGCCATCATGTTGCTGCAGCTCAAGCGACAAACTCTATCTTTGAAATTGATTTCAATGGTTCGATTGTTCCGCTTCCCGCAACGTCTCCTCTATATAGCACGATAGATTTCTATTTCTCAGACGAGGAAGGCAATATTGTTCGTCCTCATTCGGACCCACGTTTCGTTTTTGCCTGCCTGCTTGCGCAGCAATGCGACCATCTGGAAAAGCATCCAGATACCAGCCGTCACATTAGAGACTATATCATCCGCTAAACATCAGTCTCAAAACGTTCTATCGTTCAAATTAAAGGTACATATGAAGACAACTTACCCCATCGTATTGACTTCCACCGAAGAAGGATACACAGCATACATTCCAGACTTTAGCCTTACCGCAAAAGGCGAAAAGCTTTCCGATGCCATTGACGCTGCAAAGAATGCGATTTACATGTGGGCTTTTTCCGAAGAAAATGCAGAGAAACCCGTGCCAAAGCCATTCTCGACCAACGGAATCGCTGCCAAATCCGGGCAAATCGTCACACTCGTTGACGTTTCTTTAGAAGACCAGCAGCGTATGGTTCAGAGAAATGTCGCCATCCCTTGCTGGCTGAATGAGCTTGCCGAAAAAGAGAACATCGACCTTTCACAGGTACTTCAGGAAGGGCTAAAAAGCAAGCTGCACATCACGCATCCAACAAATTAAGAAAGACGGCCCTCCGTTATCGAGAAGGCCGTCTCTTCTTTTTATTCACTACGTTTTAGAAACTCCACATATTCTGCAAATTGCCCCGGGCGATGTGTCACATACTCTCTTTCCGGCAGTTTATCGTAATCACTCAGGTCCGCTGCGGCCTTCTGTTCAACTTTATACTTTTCGGAGTCGAAATTGAGAGTTGCCACCCAAACGGTTTCTGCATTTCCAAATACCTCAGCAGGTGTCGCGGCATTGGTGAGGACCTGAATCAGCTGAGATACCGTTGCCGGATACGCAGCAATGCGCTCAAAGCTCCGGAACTCAGTACAATTGCAGAAATATCGTTTGCCATCCTCAACATATATAGCCAGAATCGGATAGCAATCGTATTCCAGCAGCATTTTTTCAAGTTGCATTTTGGTTTTCTGCCTTTCACACTAAGTCATCGTCTACAGTGCTTTCTGAACCATCTGCTGCCTCACTGTTTCCCACAACGGACCAGGTCAACAGATACGCCCGTCTGCTCCGGAGCCTTGCAGCAGTTGCTTCTTCCCCAGAAACTTTTAAGCCAAAAGCTCGGCACACATGGAGATAGCACCAGCCATTGATGCAATACCGACCATCGTCCAGAATGATTCCCTCGTCAAATCCAAATGCCCGCAGAAACGCTGCAGCAACACCCGCACTGCGAGATATCCCCTGATTGCAGTGAACGATAAGATGGTGGCGGCCAAGTCCAATTTCTTTTCTGACAAATGCTGCAAGAGTATCTGCCTGCTCTTCTGTGATGCACCGGTCGTCTTCTTTGTCGAAGAAGTGCAGATGAAGAGCTGGACACGGAAAATGAAGCTCAGGCTGACCCGGATTCCCGATACTCACAACAGAATCATTGGAGCCAAATGTCGGAGCCTGCGCTTCTGCCTCCTGTCTCGAAAGAACCGTCACGGATAATGGTTCAGGTGCAAACAGGTGCAGCTGGGGCTTACTGTGCAGTAGATTCAACATTTTCGCAATTCTCCTCTTCAGATACTGCTTCATCAGTATTATCTGTACTTTCCTCTGTGGTGTCTTCCGTCTCACTCTTCTTACTTAACCGTCTACCCACCAGAACAAGGCGGCCGTTGTTGATGCTGTAATCACAAGTCACCAAGAAGAGGTACTTGTCCTTCTCGAGGTTAAAGGATTCCCCTCTAAAGATAGACGCACGGTCTGCAATCGTGTTGAGCATGTCGGCGGTTTGTTCTTCATCCAGAACGTTGTTCCAGGCTTGAAGGTCGATAAAATCAGGGGCTGTACTGTATCCGGGTAAAACCAAGAGCGCAAAAATCTGATAGTACTCTTTGCCCTTCTCACTTTCCCAGCAAACTGTTCCATTATTATCAAAGAACTCTTCATCCTCAAACTTATCAAGAGTTCCGAACATGGTTCCGTCGTTCATTTTATGGCCGTAAATGATAAGGTTGCCATCCTGCGACAGGTCAGTAGTTTCATCGAGAAACAGCGTTCCGGCCTCAGCGTGTTCCTTATTGATGTTGGTGCGCAGATAGGTTTCGTTTGTCTCACCCTGTACGACTGGTTCGGAGATTTGCGTCCCGTAAATCGTGAGCCAGCCTTTATAGTCGGAATTGATATCCAGCATTCCCTTGGACCAATCCGTGTTATCTTCTTCGGTTTCTGCTTCCTGGCGCATCTCAACCAGCTGAACATTGAGGTCCTGTGTTTCCTTGGTTTGCTTTGCATTTTGAAACAACAGATAGCTGATTCCAAGCACAGCTAGAAGTGCAACGATGCTGATAAGCCGGAAGATACCCCCAACAACCAGTCGGAGAACCCCGACCCAAGTCAGTTTTGTTTTGTTATCACTATCCATTGATACACCCCACAGTGGCGCAAATTACGATATTTTCTATTCTTAATTGTATGAGATTCGCACATTCCGGCAACTAACAACCTAGCAGCATACAAATTCTAAACTGCAATATACTCTTTCTAAATTCCTAATATTTCTCATATTCGTTGTATCTATCGCGTATATGTTGACCTTGAATACGTGTCATGATATAATTACAACAACACAACGCCAGCAGAATTCCAACAAAAAGGAGTGTTTGAGATGAAAGGGTTAAGGCGTTTACTTTTGGTTGCAGCAGCAACCGCAGGACTTGTACTGTCACTCACAGGCTGTTCTAAGACTGTTGATTTCCTGCAATATGCGGATGTCACATTCGATGGGTTGAATGGTCAGGCAACTGCAACCGTCAATGTCGATTACAATAAAATCGGAACGGATGTTTTCGGCAAAGGCAAGAGTCAAACTGACATGGATGAAGCTCGCACGGAAACGGCCATGATGGGCGAAGTGAACTACGAGGTCACGCCATCCGAGAACCTGTCAAACGGCGATACCGTTACCCTGAGCGTTGAGGTTTCCGATTACTTCCAAAAAGAGAACAAAGTAACCGCCAAAGCAGCAAGCAAGGAAATCACAGTATCGGGTTTGAAAGAGCCCAAGATGATTGACCCGTTCGATGAGTCGATGTTTGCAACAGTATTTAGCGGAGATACCGAAACCGGGAAAGTCACATTCAAAATCACTGGCACCCTTCCTGATTTGACGTTCTCCTTAACAAATGGCGCACCTTCTGATAGTCCATATTCGATGCTGAATTACTACATGGATGACACTGATAAGAGCAAAGATTATAGTGAAGATGATACCGTCACACTCCATGTTCAGGTAAAAGCTCTCACGAATTTCTCCGAAGAATATGCGCTTTCCCGCGACACGATTGAAATCCCCGTTAAAGGGGCTGCCAAATACATCCGTTCTGCCGATGAGGTGACAACTGAGGTCCTTGATGTTATCAAGCCCATTGCAGCCGCAAGACTCGAAGACAGTTCCAGTTACAATGTTGATAGAACGTCTGTGTTTGATGCTGACCAGAACGAGGTTGCTTTTGCAAGAACCAATATCGGTGAACCTCGCTGGCTTAATACTGGATACCTGATTTCCTGGAAAGATGGCGAAGAGAACTTCTCCAAAGAATACAACGATTTGTTTATTCCGTATGAAGTCGATTACGAAAAGGATGGGTCAGATGAAACCGGCACCGCAGTTCTCGGCTTCTGGATTAAGAATGTTATCATCGATGAAAACGGTGAGGTCGATGTAGACGGCCATGGATATAGCATCACGATGACAGCATACGACAGTCTGGAAGCATTTAAGAAGAACGAAGTTGACCGTCACTCGAATGAATACGATATTTATGAATTCCCGGTGAATTGGCAATAAACCTTCTAATACAAAAAAGCCCCGATGCTTTAAGCACCGGGGCTCTTCTTATGCGTTTTTCAGTTCCGCAGTCTTCTTAGGTTTACGGCGTCCACCCTTGCAAGCAACAGCCACGCCATCGCTCACAAGATAGCAGCCACCCGCTACCAGCAGGGCCTGGAGCAGGGATTCTTGAGGAATGCCAGTATCGCCCATCTTAGGAACATCCTTTTTAATAGGAGGAACCGTTTCGGGGATGTCAGGCGCAAGATACAAATTGAATTTTGTACCCATATTCGGCTTCTCATCGTAAGCCTTATCGGTTTCTTCAGAGACCATAGCCTTGTCAACCGTGCCATGCTCACCAGGATGCGGAGAATCGGCTGCAAAGCCAACGCCCAAACACATCGTTGCGGCCAGCGAGAAAGACGCGAGAACTTTCGCAAGCTGTTTCACGGGAATGCCTCCTTTGCAGCATCACAAGTTCCAAAAAAGCCCCGGGGCAAACCGAAGTCTGCACCGGGGCGAATCGTTAAGACAGCACAGAAATCGTAATCTTGGCAGCAGCAGTGCCAACCTCGATAGGATTCTCGGCATCGGTGGTATCATAAGCCGTGAAGGTAGCGGTGCAGTCATAAGAACCGGCAGCCAGGGCCTCGGACAGCTTATCTGTCTGGATGTGATAGTTGGGCTGGATAAGTCCACTGTTGTAGATTTCCTTGCCGCTATCATCCAGGGTGATGCTCACAACCTGAGCGTATTTATTGCCGGGAGCATTCTCGATTTCGAGAGTGCCTTCAGAATCGCCGGAATCAAACACCGGATTAACGTTGATGGAGATGGCCATTGTACCCTCTTCCACGACGCGGTTCAGCTCTTCCTGAATCTCTGCCTCGCTCTTGCCTTCGAGCTGGCCAAGCTGTGCAGCGACCGAATCTTCCAGGCGGTTGTCGGAAGCAGTAGCATTTTTATTGTGCCAGAAGAACAGACCCACGCACAGGAGAAGCAGGAGAATCACACAAATCGTAACGGTCCGATGCAGGAGCTTGTTACCACTCTTCTTCGAATTCTTTTCAGGGGTCGTCATTGTAGTTGCCATGATATTCAATTCCTTTCCGTCAATTACTTGACTGAGCTGTTATTAACAAAAGTTGGCCGCCGAGCGGCAGGTCACTCGACAGCCAACCCTTACATTTGGGCTTGCGTTATATTAGGGTTCGGAGACTCTATCAGCGGTTGCTGGCAACGCTGCCTGCGGTAGCAGTCTGAGTATCGCCAGTCTCGAACATCGGGATGATGCTGTAGGTCACGCGAACGACAGGAGTGCAGCCAGCGTCGTTGACGTTGGAACCAGCAATCTTGGCGGTGGTAATCAGCGGCAGGGCCGGAGCATCGTCATGCTTGACAGCATCGGTGCCAGCGCCATCCTGAGCAACCTTGGCCTTTTCAGCACCAGCGATGAACCAGCCGTTCTCGGTGATGTCCAGAGGAGCAGAGCAGGTGGACAGGTCGATAGCAGAAGCGTTGTACATTGCAGAAGCAGGAGCAATGCTCATAGCGATTTCGCCGCGCTTCAGAGCGCTGGTGCTCATAGGCACAACGCGCCAGGTTGCGGGCTCGGCCTGCAGCTCAGAAACCTTGATGGCCAGACCTTCACGCTTGGAGTTGTCGGTCTTGCTGTCGCCAACGGCGAAAGCCTTGCCGAAGTTGCACTGAGTATCGTCATCTTCGATGATGAAGTCCTGAGACAGCTGATGGTTCTGGTCGATAGACTTCACAGTCTGGCGCAGCTCGTCGCCGGTCAGAGTACCAGCGGCCTTGAAGTCCCACTCGCCATCGATGTAGATGACGTAGCACTCACCGGAAGCGTTGATATGCTCATCAGCCAGGGTCTTGTAGATAGCAGGCTGCTGCCAACCCTGAGTGGTGGAGGGGTCGCTGTACCAGTAGGTGTAGGTCTTGCTGGTGGCATCGTAAGCGATGGAGAACAGCTCGTCGTTGGAGTGGTCGGCATCGTAGATGCGGCTGTAATGGGTAACCTTCACGATATCGGCAATGTAGGTGCGGCTGTTCTTGTCGATGGTGGAGTAGTTACGCAGCTGGTAAGCATCCTTGGTCGGGGTAACAACGTTGCCGGTGGAACGGAAGCCGTACATGCAGACGTACAGAGGAACAGTAGCCTTCATGTTGACATGGTTCACGGTAGCAACGGTGATATCGTACTCAACGCGGCCGTCATCGGTCTTCACGCCAGGATGCTCTTCCTCGGTCGGAGGAGTCTCGGGAGGAATCTCGGTGTCGTTGTCCAGGTAGATGTAGAACTGGGTGGACATCGTCGGGTCTTCGTTGGTGGCGGTGTCGGTGCCCTCAGCCTTGGTATCGTCAGAAACCTTAGCTTCATCAGCAGTGCCGTGGTTCCAGTTCACGCCACCCTGAGTCTGCTGGCAGTCAGAAATCTTGACGTAATGCATCTGGAAGGTGCCATCAGCCTTTTTGGTGGTATAAACGCCGTACTCTTCGCCATCGTTATACTGGCTGCCTGCAATATAAGCGGCAGGAACTGCAGTGTAGCCTTCGGCATCCTGGTCGGCGTAGACAACGGAACCGTCGTCGTTCACCTTGTAGAAGGATTTGGCACCGATGCGGTAAACGGGAGTGCTGTGCAGCATGGTCTCGTTATTGGGATGGTTGGCAATAGCAGTATTGTCAGTGGGCTGTTTGGTGTCTTCCATTGCGTAAGCGGTGATAGGAGCCATGCAGCTGGCGGCCATTGCCATACCCATCACAGCGCTTGCAACGCGCTTGTAACATTTCATTGGGGTAATCTCCTTTCAAATAGTGGATTCGAACTAGGCCATCTCTTTTGATTCCTTTGCTCCTGCATGCATCGGGTCAAAAGTCAAGCCCTGCATATCCGCGTCCTCTCGACGCTGACTGCATCAAAACACGATGTACTTGGCAGCAATGAGGGATTCATCGCTTCCCTCGCCTGACCATTCTTGCAACATCGCAAGGCCCGTCAGTCTACCATGTGATGACTTGATGACGCAGATATGCACCATGAGTTCGCCCTTATCAGGGAGCTCTGGGGCTTACTGCTCTGAGCCACTGATTTTATTATCTGCGACTCGCACACTCACGCAAGCACAAACATCACGTTTTTTTCGCATTTTTTTCACTTTTTTCAAAAATTTTCTTGCCTTCGCGTTTTTTACCATATATTTGATGGCTTTACCACCTTTTGTCATAGTCAATTCACAAATATATGGTATAATTTTCTTATAAAAAGTCGGAGGGAAATGATGGTTGCAGAGAAAAGGATTTACAGCACCACGGCATTGCAAAACTGCTATCGTGCATTGCGTTCCGCTCGCTGGAGTGTGAGACGTAAAGACGAGCATATGACCCGCTGCTGTGAAGTGCGTGAGCTGTATGCCAAGTGCCAGGTAAATTTGGGATGTGTTCTTTTTAACCCGGATATGTCTCCAGCCAAAGATTATCTCGACATGGTTAAAGACAAAAAGGTGACCAAAAGACGGTTAGACATCCAATTAAGAAATTGCAAGCGTTTTCTGCTGTATCAGTTTGATGAAATCGAAAAGGATATTGCCGACGCTTCTCTTGCAAAATCATCCTGACAAAGAAAAAGCTGCTCTCCGTTTTCAGGAGAACAGCTTCTTTTTTATTGATTTTCCTTGCCAAAAATCAGGTCATAAATGCCCGGAATGTCATAGGGGCTAACAATGCGCGGCGCAGGAGTATCCTTATCCGTCATCTTGAACTTTTCAGGTTCATCAGATACGATAACACTTGCGTGCTTCCAGTCGTCGCCTTTCAAGAACTGTGCATAGCGCATACCGAGCATTTCCTTGATAGACAGGCTCTTCAGCTGCATCGCGTAGGTGCAGACTGCTACTGTAGGTGCATAGTCTGTCACAACATTCCGGCACGACAAACGGAACTGAGCCACACTTTTATCCACCGTAATGACTTCACGGGTCATGAGGTCTATAACGACCATAACGAGCTGGTCAGAATCCGTAGTGAGAGCAAAGCGGTCCTTGACAGTCGCAGGTTCAAACTGCTCACCCGTCTTGCCATCCCGAACCATTACGCCGCAGAAAGCGTTCTCCATCTCAGAGAACTTCTCGCCGGAGTAGGAATTAACGACCAGTGCCGCGTAGCGGATGCCGTTCTGCAAGCACTTCTTGATGTCGAAATCTACATATTCGACCGCGCCATGAGGACCGCTGCATCGCCGGTCTCCGGAATGAATTGCGCCAAGTGTTTCGTCCTTGGGATTCGCGTAGTATACGAACTTTGCTTTTTCCTCTCCGTAGAACACAACCGAGAGGTCCAGGTCGATGCCATTCCACAGGTCAGGGTCATCGTTTCCCTTCCAGTAAAGGAATGCACGGAGCACATTTCCGTCCGGCAGATTCGTGCGAGAGCCGCAGGCTGCAGCATGCACGGCGGAAGTGACCTGACGGGGATTATCCGGAAAAATCAGCTTATTGCAATGGCAATCCGGGTCGATGTACACGCTCTTCGGTTCGGTGTCCTCTGCGCGAAGGACCTGCCACAGCTGGTTAAAGATATCGCGTGCCACACGTTTGCAGATATCCTCAGACAAAGGTTCAATGTCCCGTTCCAGAGCTTTGCTGGCAGCGCCGTTTGCCTTGCCGGTTGCCAAATGCACAGGATTGTTGCGGTTTCGGAAATGGTTGATGAGCTGAACCAGCACACGCGGTTCGATGCTCTTGCATACCGAGATGAATCGGAACAGAACATTTTCCATCTGCTGTGCATTGGAGCAGTTGCGCAGCGCAAAGTCCAGGTTTCTGGCAAACACACCGGGCCGCATCATCAGGTGAGCGGAAAGCAGTTCAGCATTGACCGGTTTCTTCATAAGTTCTTGGAGCTTGGAATTGTAGGTTTCAATCTTGACGCCATTGCGAATCTTCGTAAAAATCTCATAATCTTCCTTGAAGATATAAGAGTAATCACCCGGATGCAGGCGTTCGCCCAATCGCTTGAACTCTTCGGGATGCAATGCAAAGCCCTCGTTCTTATCAGTGTGCTCCAGAAGTTCCAGCAGCTGACGACGTTCACCGCGCTTAAAGTTCCGGAATTTCGGGGTTTTCGAGAGACTCACATCCTGGTCGCTCATTGCAGCAGCTAGGCGCAATACATCGGTGGAACTCTTGAAGTCTTGAAAGCATGCCTGTTCCCGCCATTCGGGGCGGGAGACAATGCGAAACACATACAGAGCAAGATTTTCCTTGCATGGGATATGCTTGGGTTTCATGCGGTCCATCAGCTCAGATGTGAAATCAATATCATACATCAGAGTATCGAAAACGCAGGACGCCTCGTCAGGAGACAAAGGAGAATGCCCGGTAATGCTCTGTACGGCATAGCGGTAGATTTCCTCCTCATCACACGCCGGAATCTGTTTCACAGCAGGAAGATGGCTGCGGTCCAATGTGGGGCAGAATTTGACCGGGTCGAAATCCGGCTGCCATTCGCCGCAGGTCAGATAATTGAGGAAATTGACAACATACAGGTCCACAAGGTCGGCTTCCATTGCATCGTCCGGAAAATTCGGCCAGATGGGAGAAGTCTGAGAAATTGCCTTGCCATCCTCCGTGACGCAGTCATACAGCGCAGACCAGGTCTTGAGGAAATCATTGTATTCGGCCTTGCAGCAGGCATCAAAGAGGTCTCGCGCCATAATATAGCCGTATTCCATCAATTTCATGTTCGCTGAACAGACATAGCGTTTCTCCACCGCTTTCTCCCCTTCTTGTGCGGGCATGGGCGGTACGATACCGCGATGATGTGCAAACGTGACGCGGTTAAAATCATAAACAGTCAGCATTCAAATGACCTCCTAACAAAACAAAAATCCCGCGCCGAGAAAAACTCGACACGGGTGGATGAGACACGTAATAGATACGGAGAGCATATCCGCTAACGTGTTGAAGTCAGCAGCACAAAAAATGCGAGCCGACTTCCTTGTTCTTCTAGAAATGAAGGAAGCGGATATATAGCCGTATTGTTATGTTCTCGAGCCGTGACGGAGAGCGAAACCGCTGACATAATTTCATAATTATGGAGCAGGACACCCCATCTATAGCCGTAAGGCTTAGGTGGGGAGGAATGCGTTTCTTAGAAAAGACTAAGATACAGCATTTCCTGCTTACCTCCTTT
>QWCB01000912.1_pt1 | contig 30694 bp, 41 predicted proteins | sample 1972511 | NCBI WGS metagenome assembly QWCB01 (sample SAMN09866719, study PRJNA288562) | Human gut metagenome isolate term5_stool, whole genome shotgun sequencing... | isolation source: gut | host: Homo sapiens | place: USA: California | reverse complement strand
AACTGTGGAATGGCAAGATAATAACGTTATATACAGTGTATATTAAGTAAAGATATTGTATTTCTGCATGATGGGAACATAGGGAGTCCATATAAAGGCACTGAATACCGGACATGATGGAAGTTTATCTACAGGGCATGCAAATTCCTGTCGGGATATGATGAGTCGTTTAGAAACGATGGTGCTGATGGGAATGGAGCTGCCGCTTACTGCGATACGAAGTCAGATTGCATCCGGACTGGATATTCTGGTTCATCTTGGGAGAATGAGGGATAAAAGCCGTAAGGTCCTGACAATTACAGAAGTGACTGGTATGCAGGAAGGGGAGATTGTGTTGAAAGATCTGTATCGTTATGTGGAAAAACCATCGGACGGAGAAACAGTCTGTGGAGAATTACAGCGGGTAGGTACACTTTTTAATCAGGAAAAATGTAAAAGAGCAGGAATCACACTTCCTGGTACAGGAGAATAAATGGATTATCGTAAATATCGGTGTAATCTGTGGGAACGACTGGGGTGTCTGGCAGCAGGGACGGCAGTCGCAGCAGCGATCGCGTGGCTGTTTTACCGTTCATGGTATGGAATGGTGCTGGTTATTCCTGTAAATTATCTAATCGTTTCTTATTACAAAAATAAAAAAAGAGATGAACGTGCAAAAAAGCTGATGATTGAATTTCGGGATGCGATCCAGACCGTTGCAGCGGCATTGCTTGCAGGATATTCCATTGAACATGCATGGAAAGAAGCGGAGCGGGAAATTATGGATCTGTATGGAAAAGAGGCAATGATCACTAAGGAATTGATTCAGATGAATGCAGAAATAAAATTAAACCGGAATGTAGAAGAGATTCTGCATGATCTGGCAGTGCGGAGCGGTGTGGAAGAAATCCAAAGTTTTGCAGAGATTTTTGGTTTTGCAAAAAGGAGTGGGGGAGACTTCCCTCAGATTATCCGGACAACAGCAGCACGCATATCCGCAAAGATAGAAGTAGAGAGGGAAGTGGATACAGTCATTGCCGGAAAGAAGCTGGAGGGGAAGATTATGAGTGTGATGCCATTTTTTATTCTCGCCTATCTGAATCTTGCATCAGGAGAATTTATCGATCCGTTGTATGGCAATCTGGCAGGTGTTCTTGTAATGAGTGCAGCATTATTGGTTTTTGTGGGGGCAATGGCAATAAACAGACGAATTTCAGATATCAGGGTGTAAGGGGAGAAACGGATGATTTTGTGTATTGGAGTTTTGTGCGTGGCAGTTTTGGTGCCGGTTGTGGGAAGAAAAAAAGTATCATCAGAAGTAAGGCGTGCGGCAGTTGTTATGATTTTAGTATCGGCTCTTGCAATTTTAGCACAAATTTCAGAAGAAATGGAAAGCGGTGGAATAGAATTAGAACTTGTGCGCCCATCATATGGGGAAGGGGATTATGAGGAAGAAATGACGGTCGATGCAGAAGGTATTTTAGATGGGTATTCCTATCAGGTGGTGGTTCCGGAACGTATTTTGTCGAAACAGGAGGAACAAAAATTACTTGAGGCTGCACAGCAGGAAATTGATGATGAATTTGTGAAAAACAATGGGGAAGTGCGGGAAAAGGCAGAGATAAGAAAAAATTACCAGGAGGGAGCGGTAAGCGCAGACTGGGAATTTGAACCGTATGATGTAGTGGACGATGAAGGGAGAGTGGTTGAGGAAAATATACCCGAAAATGGGATTCTGGTAAAAGCTGCAGTAACGTTAAGATGCGAATCATCAGAGTGCATCAGTGAACGGTATTTTCGTGTAATGCCAAAGGAGCTTGATGAAGAACACAAAATGATCCGTGAAATAGAGAATTATTTAAAGAAGCAGTCAGCAGATCCGGGGGATAGCATCAAACTTCCGGAGCAGCTAAACGGAAAAAAACTGATCTGGAATACCAAAAAAGAACATTTATCTGAAAAAATTCTGTTCCTTGGAGGGGGAATAGTAATCATCCTTCCTTTTGTGGAGCAATCGCGTAAAAAAGAAAGAGAAAAGAAGCGCAAAGCGTTGTTGGAACTGCAGTATGCGGATATGGTAAGTAATCTGGTACTTTTACTTGGCGCAGGAATGACTGTTTCTAAAGCATGGAACAGATTGACAGAAAATTATATGAATGAGCGGCAAAAAAGGACAATTTGCAGAAAAGAAGTCTATGAAGAGATGCAGCGGACTTCATTTGAAATAAAAAATGGAATGGGGGAAGAACGTGCTTATGAGCGTTTTGGAGAAAGATGTGGCGGCTACCGCTACCGCAAATTTGGCAATCTTTTGGCGCAGAATCTGAGAAAAGGAAGCAGGGGTCTGACAAGGCTGTTAGAGCAGGAGGCGGAAGATGCCTTTGAAGAACGAAAAAGTATGGCGCGAAAGCTGGGGGAGGAAGCCGGGACAAAGATGTTGTTTCCGATGATTCTGATGCTCGGTGCGGTGATGTTAATACTGGCATTTCCAGCTATGCGTTCCATGGAATTATAATTTAAAACAAAGGATTTGCCGGTAAAGTGTGTAATGATCATTTCATGAAATTATGGATTGTAAGATTAGAAAGGAGAAATTGTATGAAGGGGTTTAAAGAATTTTTAGGGGAAGAAGACGGGGTGGCCATTATTGAGATCGTGTTGATACTTGTTATTTTAATTGGGCTTATCGTTGTATTTAACACGAAAATCAAGAGCTTAAATACAAAAATTCTTAAGAAGATAACAATAGAGAGTAACAAATTGTTATGAAGACAGAGGAAGAAGGAAGTCTGACCATATTTTCTGCCCTGAGTCTGTTGTTGATTTTATCTTTTCTGCTTGCATTACTGGAAGGAGCAAGGGTATCGGGATTGCAAATGATGGATACCCTTGCGGCAGATACAGGAATGGACTGTGTGGCAGCGGAATATCAGACGGTATTATGGGATAAATATCATTTACTGTATTTGGATGGTGCATATGGTTGGGATCAGTTTGATGAGAATAAAGTGAGCTCCCGTGTCATGGACTATGTGGCTGGAAATTTGTCTGAAACCGGGGAAAACAGTGTGTTTCGAACAAAGCTGTGCGAAGCTTCCCTGCTGGAATATATGTTTGCAACGGATAATGATGGTACAGGTATGCTGCGTCAGGCATCTGCATATATGAAGAGGCATCTGCCGGAGGATGTTGCAAAGAAAATGTATCAGCAATATCAGGATGGAAAAAAGGCGGAGGCAGATGGAAAAACAGAATATAGTGTAGAGGATGCAGATCAGGCCATCATAAATGCAAAAAAGGAAAAAGAACAGGCGGATCAGAATGACAAAGAGGGTGCGCCGCAGGAGGAGGCTGGAGAAAAAAACATCCAGGACAATGAGAATAATCACGCACAGGATGCAGAAGACAGCAAAAAGGAAAGCCCAATCCAGATTGTCCTGCAATTAAAACAGAATGCGCTCCTTGGAATGACGGTATCAGATATGTCGTCTTTATCGGCGAAAGCAGTTGAAGCAAAAGATATGGTTTCGAACAGACAGTGTGAAACTGGGCGGTATGATATGAAAAAGGCAGAAAAAATGAATGTATCTGATCGTGTCATGGTACTGGAATATATTGGAAAACATTTTTCGGATTATACAGAGCCGGGAAAAGGAGATCTAACTTATGAGATGGAATATATCCTGTGTGGTAAAGATACGGATAAGAAAAACCTGGAATCATCCATAGAACGTCTGATGCGGATGCGCGAAGCTGCAAATGTTGCACATATTATAGCGGATAGAGAAAAATTAAATCAGACATTAATGATTGCAACATCACTTGCCGGTTTTTCCGGGAATCCGGCAGTTGTCAAGATTGTTCAAATTGGTGTGGTGGCAGCGTGGGCATATGTGGAAAGTATACTTGATCTGCGAACTCTTCTTTCCGGTGGAAAAATTTCACTCATTAAAAGTGCAGCAGAGTGGACCACGGATCTAAAAAAGCTGGGTGAAATAGTGACGGGTGAGGGAAAAGCAAGAGAATGTAAAAACGGCTTATCCTATCAGGCGTATATAAAACAGCTGCTATTTGCAATGAAACAGAAAAAAATGGCATATCGTATGATGGATATCATGGAACTTGCCATGCAAAAGGAGCAGAATGGTAAAAATGCCAGAATGGATCATATGATAGACAATATGATCTGCGAACTGCGGTTTGAAGCTAAGCCGTTATTTGCAAAGAGAAGCTTATATGGAGATATGGAAATGGGGGGATATATGTTTTTTAAAAGACAGAAACTGTCATACATAAATGAATAAGGAGGGGATATGGCGGTGTTTCTTACAGAGAAGGAAAAAAAGAAATATAAAATATACAAAAAAGGATCTCTCCCGGAAAGTAATAATATTCTTTCTCATCAGGCGGAGGCCTGCCGCCGTCAGGAGACACCGCCATGTCTCTGGCTGGAAGGATCATTTACATTAGAGGCGGCTGTTATCTTGCCGGTTATGGCATTATTTTTTGTAATGATTCTAATGTTTTTCCGGGTAATGCAGGTTCAGATGGATGTACAAAAGGCATTGGATGATACCGGGCGTAAACTTGCAGTTATGGCAGCGCAGGAGGGTGAAGATCATGAGAAGATCGTTGGGATGGCTGCAGCAAATGTACTTTTCAAGAAAAATATAAAGAAAAGTGACAATATCAACCACTATGTAGTTAATAAAGTGGCAGGTATTAATCTTTTGAAATCAAAATTCACGGAGGATAAAATTTATCTTGTAGCATCTTATGGTGTCAAAATGCCGGTGTGGCTGCCCGGAAAGCCGTATCTTAAAATCAGACAGCATGTCATTTGCCGTAAGTGGACAGGATGGGTGGAAGATAACGGTAATATGGAGATATGGGTGTATGTAGCAGAAAAGGGGAGTGTATATCATACATCGAGAGAATGTACATATTTGAAATTATCAATATCAGCTGTTAATTATACAGATATAAAGAATAAAAGAAATAAATATGGAGAAAAATACCGCGAATGCGAAGTCTGCGCGGAAAAAATAAAAGAAAAAAATACGGTGTTTATTACAGATCAGGGAAACAGATTTCATTATGATTTAAATTGTGGTGGAATTAAACGCACAATTTATATGATACGTCTGTCAGAAGTGGGAAATAGAAAAAAATGCAGTAGATGCGAAACTTAGAAGAATGCAGGAGGATTATGGGAAAATGCTGCAAAATACATTAATACTTGGATTTTTTTCGATATCTGCATTTCAGGATTACAGAAATAAAAAAATAAATATATATTTTTTACTGACCGGAGGTATTATAGGACTCTTATTTCATCTCTATAGTATGGAGTTGAGTATCATAGAGATTTTACTCGGAATGGGGATTGGAATGATGATCTTGTTTTTTGGGTTATGGTCAGGTGGAAGTGTCGGGCGTGCAGATGGAATGATTCTGGTGGTCAGCGGGATATTTTTGGGATTTGAAAAAAATGTGGAGGTATTTGTTATGGGACTATTTTTAGCTGGGATAACATCTTTATTTTTATCGGTGATCAGAAGGAAAGGACGAACCTACAGGATTCCATTTGCCCCTTTTTTACTGGCGGGTTATCTGTTCGTAATGGTGATGGAATGAAGGAATGGGAAGCATCCATTACCATTGAGGCCGCAATCATTATGTCAATGGCGATGTTATTATTTTTCATTATTATGAAACTTGGACTGCAGTTGTATGACGAGACGAGAACACTTGCAGGGGGAATTATAAAAGATCAAACAGTAAATGCGGTAAAACTGTTTTATGAGCTGGAAAGGGTGAGAGAATTATTTTGAGTATTCAATTTAGTTATTACAGAAATATTCATGCCAGTCATATGATTTTAACACCGGCATTAGAAGGAGAACCATGGGAAAAAGAAATGCTCTGGAGAAACAGACCCAGGGAACTTATATTGCCGGAGTATAATAGCAGAAACGGACAGACACAGTTGTGGTATGACATAACAGGAAAACAGGCAGTGGATATGTTAGCGGAATTGTCAGATATCAGTTATGAGATATTTATTAAAATATGTGAGGCGGTTGTTGCGATGGCGGAGGTACTGGATGGCTTGTTGATATCTCCGGATATATTGCTGCTGCGCCCGGAAAGTATTTTTTTTGACAATCAGACAGAAAATGTCAGTTTTTGCTGTTATTTTGGAAATGAAAAGGAGATAGGAAAATCATTTCATGAGCTATTAGAGTATCTTCTGGCAAAATTAGACCATAAAAATGTGAATGGAGTTCAGACGGCATATGAGTTATTTGAATATACCAGAATGGATGGATACTGTATTGCAGAAATAAAAAAGATACTGAGAAAGGCTGAATATACAGAGGATGTACCAGAAAAAATTACAGAGACGGTGTGGAAGGAAGAAGAGTCTGAGTATATGTCGATTCCTGTGGAAAATAAGAAAAAAGGGATCCTGCGTTTGTGGCAGCAAAAAGAGCAGAACATATTTGGAAGGATCCGTAAATTATTACAAGGGGGAAAAATACCGGAGAAAAAAGTGGAGCCATTTGTATTTGAACCGGAACCAGAAATTAACATGCACCAGCAGAATCCAACTGTTTTACTTGCTGATCTACCCAAAAAGGAATATGGAATACTAAAATATGAAGGAAATGGCACCTGCAGTGAACTTTCGATAGATCATACCCCATATATTATAGGAAGTGAATTGGATTGTGATGGTGTGATACCGAGTGGAACAGTGAGCAGGCATCATGCGCGGATCACCAGAAAAGGGGAGGTTTACTTTATAGAGGATCTTAATTCTTCCAATGGGACCATGGTAGGCGGAGAGTTACTGAATTGCAGGGTAAAAATGAGCCTTCAGGCGCAGGAAACGGTTATGTTTGCGGACGAAAAGTTTAGATTTATTTAAGAAAATAAAAAGACATACATATTTGCAATCTTTTTTTGCTACGTTATAATGAACTTTAGCGAGTTCATATTATGTGTGGAAAACATGCACAATAAATACGGCTATAATTAAATCAGAGGGCAAATATATGAACAGAGAGATAGAACAGGCAATACTTACAGAAGGTTACCGGTTTTGCAGGGTACAGCCGGAAAATATCGGCGTTTTTTATAAATACTACCAGCAGGGATTTCATGTGGTAATGATGATATCGCTGGAAGATACACAGGCTTTGACAGTAGAACAGCATCAGGTAATGCAGGAACGTGTGATGGATCTGTTTTATCATCCGCAGGGAAGACTTGCAGATTTTCCGGAAGGCTATCCGGTTTATCATGTGGAATTGCTTACACTGCTGTCTGGTAATAATACGGATATGATGCATCAGTTATGCTGTATGCAAAAAAACGTCTGGGGTTACGACATGAAGCAGGGCAGACTGATCATTTATGAGAATCAGCCGGGGGATTTCTGGGGACTTAAAAATGCACTGGAGAATTGCAGAGCCGAATCAAAAAGTACCGGAAGTACAAATCCAGGTTTTTCTCTGAAGGGACTCTCCTATACTACGATAGCGATTGCTGCCATAAATGTGATCGTATATCTGATACTGGAAATTCTGGGAGATACGCAGGATCCGTTTTATATTGCATCCCATGGCGGAATGTACCCGGAGTTCATACAGATCAATCATCAGTGGTGGAGGATATTTACAGCGATGTTTATTCATTTTGGTTTACCACACCTGGTAAACAATATGGTAATATTCTGCTGTGTTGGATCGAGACTGGAGCGGGCAGCAGGTCATTTTAAAATGTTTGTAATATACATGTTATCCGGAATTGGTGGAGGATTATTATCCTATTTTATGATGTTATACAGCGGAGATTATGCAGTATCAGCAGGCGCATCCGGTGCGGTGTTTGGCACGATTGGCGGTTTGATCTGGGTAGTGATAAGACATCGGGGCAGATTTAAAGGTTTAACGGTAAAAGGAATGATCCTTATGGCGGTATTGAGTCTGTACTATGGTTTTTCCACAATTGGAATTGATAACTGGTGTCATGTTGGAGGAATTCTTACCGGATTTCTTGCGGCGATGATTTTATACCACAAAAAAGTGGAAAATTGTTGATTATAAGAATAAAACTTTATATACTGAAAACAGTATTTGGTGAACATGCAGGAAGAGGTAGAATATGAAAGTAAACATTTATTATGGTGGACGGGGATTGTTAGATGATCCTACATTATATGTGTTGAACAAAATGGAAGAAGTATTGCAGGAACTTCGCGTGACAGTGGAACGCATTAATATTTATGAGCATAAAAATGAGATCGCAACGCTTCCGCAAACGATGAAAGATGCGGATGGTATTATTCTTGCGACCACCATCGAGTGGCTTGGGATAGGCGGCTACATGCAGCAGTTCCTGGATGCCTGCTGGCTGTATGGCGATAAGGAAAAGATAAAAACGACTTATATGCAGCCGATTGTCATGTCTACAACATATGGAGAGCGCGAGGGCGAACTGACATTGCAGAGTGCATGGGAGATTTTAGGTGGACAGCCATGCCCGGGACTTTGCGGATATGTTGAGGATCTTGTCAGTTTTGAGATGAATAAGGACTATACCGTTCTGATTGAGAAGAAAGCAGAAAATCTTTACCGGACGATCTCGCAGAAAGTAAAATGTCTTCCAACCAGCAATCAGGCAGTAAAACAGACCATATTAAGGACTCCTCAGTTAGAGCTTACCCCACAGGAGAGTGAGCAGTTGTCAAAGTATGTGTCGGATGACACATATGTGAAAAAACAGAAGGAAGATATCGAAGAACTTGCAACGATGTTTAAGGGAATGCTTGGTAAGTCCGAAAAAGAGGATGAAGAGGCTTATATTGAAACATTTCGTGCACAGTTTGCACCGCAGCCAGAATTTAGGGCAAGATATCTGTTTATTATAGAGGGCAGGAAAAAACCGCTGTTTCTGGAAGTAAATGAAGGCGAGCTTACCATTCACTATGGCCAGGAAGAAAATATTGATGTCTATGCAAAATTAAAACCGGAAGTTATGGACAGTATCGTAGATGGACGGATGACATTTCAGAGAGCATTTATGACAGGGGAAATGACTGCGAAAGGAAACTTTAAGATCCTGCGTATGTTAGATACCATGTTTAATTTCGCACATTGATGCACAAAATCTGCAGGACGTCGCAGCAAATACGTTGATTACGCAAATAAAAGGAAGTGCAGATGCACGGAAATGGAGGATAATAGATAAAATGAGAGATGCAAATTGTATTTTTTGTAAAATTATTGGAGGCGAGATTCCGTCCAATACGATTTATGAAGATGATGAGTTCAAAGTAATTCTGGATGCAAGCCCGGCATCAAAAGGACATGCATTGATCCTGCCAAAGGAACATTATGCAGACATTTATGAGATTGATGAAAAGACTGCAGGACATGCAATGCAGCTTGCAAAAAAACTTGCAAAACATATGACGGATGTTTTAAAGTGCGATGGATTTAATATTGTGCAGAATAATCATGAAATTGCTGGACAGACAGTATTTCATTTTCACATGCATCTGATCCCTCGTTATAAGAATGCAAAAAATAATGATATTCTGATCTGGGATCATGAAGAGTTTACACCAGAAGAGATGGCGGAGATCAGAGATTCTTTAAAGATGTAAAAAGATTGCTGAATAATCAGTTTTTTGACCATAGTTATACAACGAAAGAGGAACAGACATATAAAAAATATATATCCGTTCCTCTTATCTTAAAAATCATTTTTTAGATGCGTCTAAAATCAGTCCGATAATCGTATCAATGGAATTACGGCTGTTACTATTTTCCATTGCCTCAATATATGCTTCCTTTTTGTGGAAGACATGTTCAATTGCTTCAAGAAGTGTTGTGTTTGACAGTTCTTCTTCCTCTAACACATAACTAAATCCCTGGGAACGAAACGAATTTGCATTCAGAATCTGATCTCCACGGCTGGCAGCGGCGGAAAGAGGAATTAAAATATTAGGCTTGCGCAACGCAAGAAGTTCACAGATTGCGTTTGCACCTGCGCGGGAAATGACAAGATCTGCAAGAGCAAACATATCGGAAAGCTCTTTGTTGGCATATTCAAACTGTGCATATCCATCTGTCGCAGTTAATGTATCGTCCAGATTACCTTTTCCACAGAGATGAATCACATTATAATTTTTCAAAAGTTCAGGAAGCAGGCCGCGGATCGCTGTATTTATTACACGGGAGCCGGAACTTCCACCAACGATCAGAATTGTCTGTTTACTGTGATCTTTAAAATGACAGAGCGAAAAAGCAAAGTCGGCATTTCCTGTTAAAAGTTCCTGACGAATCGGGGAACCGGTCAGTACTGCCTTTTCTTTCGGAAGATAAGAAAGTGTTTCAGGAAAATTACAGCAAACTTTTGTTGCGCTCGGAATGGCAAGTTTGTTTGCAAGTCCCGGAGTCAGATCAGACTCATGTATAATGGCAGGAACTTTGCAGTGTTTTGCAGCTAAAACAACTGGAACAGAGACAAAGCCGCCTTTAGAAAAAACGACATCCGGTTTTATCTTTTTTAAAAGCCGGATCGACTGCGCATATCCTTTTAATACTTTAAATGGATCTGAAAAATTCTTAGGATCAAAGTAACGTCTTAATTTTCCAGAAGAAATGCCATAGTAAGGAACACCCTGTTCCTCGATCAGCCGTTTTTCAATTCCTTCATAGGAACCTATATAAGAAATTTCAAAACCTTCATTTCGCAAGGCTGGCATCAATGCGATATTTGGTGTGACATGTCCTGCAGTGCCGCCCCCGGTCATTACGATTTTTTTCATAGAATAATCCCTTTCCTGTAACATTTTGCACTTCCCTATTTATAATACCCTTATGCATAAAAGTCAAGAAAAGACTTATAAAATGGAAAACAGGAAGAGAGAGAATTGATAAAAAGCAAAGAATTGAAAGGAAAAAATGTCGGAAGTTGCGGTCAAAACACGGCCGAAAGACCTTTTCAAATGGTTCTGTTCTTTCTATAATTAATAAGAAAAAGGGACAATACATAAATTTATTGATAAGTCCCGGAAAAGAGAGGTGGTATACATGGAGCAGATGGGAACCTTTATGGCAGAATATGCAGAATGGTTTTATATGGGAAGCAGTATTGTGATATTGATCCTTCTGATTTATGTATTACACAGGATAAAAAAAACAGAGCGAAAAAACCTTATGATGAACAGGGAAATAGAAAAAAGATTGCAGCAAATAGAAAAACAAAACAGACAAAAAGAAACTGAAGATAGAACAGAAAACGAACATGAAAAAATGACCGGTAAAATAAGGCTGAAGGAAGACACTGATTTACACCAGACGCAGGTATTGCAAGGTCTGGAGAAAGGAAAGCAGAATGCAGAGTCTGTGACCGTGATCCATGATGTTATAGAGGAGGTTTTTTCGTAAAATTTGGAATAAAATGTCAGATGCTTGACATTTCATGTTTGCTTTGCTATAATCCTCATTGTAATAAATCCGTAATAATTGTAACAAAGATGAATAAAACGAAACAAAGGTGTAATACTATTTACATAAGATGGTAAACACTGATGGAGGTTTTCTATGAATTTAAGAAAAAGAGCAATCAGCGGAATCATGCTTGCCGGTTCTATGGTAGTGATGTGCGCGATTGCAGATGCAGCCAGTACAGTTTCAGCAGAGGCAGTAGCGGTTGTAGCAGACACAAGGACGGACTTAGCTACAGATGGGACAGCAGGTGTTGTTGCACAGTTAAACCAGATAAACACAGATATAGTGGAGATGGCAGCAGCAGGGATTGAACACTCCCAGACCATACTTGTTGCTTCAGCAGATGAGGAAGCGCAGGCAGTGGAAGATACAGATACATTGGAAAATGCATCTGTAGTACAGAATGAAGCAGCATCCATAGAGGAATCTGCACAGATTGAATCAGAGGAAGATGGCACGGCACAGGATGCGGGTACTACAGAAGATATACAGGAAACAGTTGAAGAAAACGCAACAGATATAGAAAATACAGAAAACACTGAGACCGAGAATACAGAAGAGACAGAAAACATCGAGAATGCTGAGGATGCCGGGAATACAGAGAATACAGAAGATGCTGAGTGGCAGAACCGTCTGATGGCAGATGTTGATGAGTTTTTATATGTCAGGGCATCTGGCGGTGCGGATGCAGAGATTATCGGTAAATTATATAAAGGTGATGTGGCAGACGTTGTCGAGAGCGGAGATACATGGACTCATGTGGTATCCGGTGATGTAGACGGATATGTCAACAATGATTATTGTGTATCCGGTGAGGACGCACTTGCCTATGCACAGGAAAATGTTGAAACAGAGGCACAGGTCAATACGAATGGACTTCGTGTCAGAAATGAAGCGTCCGAGGATGCGTCCGTTATCACTGCAGTTTCCGAAGGAACGACATTGACGGTCGATACAGATGCTGAGGCAGAAGATGGCTGGGTAGCTGTAAAATATAAAGGACAGACCGCATATGTCAGTGCAGATTATGTTACGACAGAACTTGCACTTGGCGAGGCAGTTACAATCGAAGAAGAAAAGGCAGCATTAGCAAAGAAAGCTGAGGAAGAGGCAGCGGCAAAAGCAGCACAGACTACAGAGACATCCACCGTACAGAATGCTTCAGTTTCAGCATCTTATGATGATGTGACACTTCTTGCAGCACTGATCCAGTGTGAAGCAGGAAATGAATGTTATGAAGGACAGCTTGCAGTTGGGGCAGTTGTTATGAACAGACTTCGTTCCGGTGCATATCCATCCAGTATTTCTGGTGTTATTTACCAGAGCGGTCAATTCCCGCCGGCAGGACAGGGAATGGTTGCGAGTATCGCAGCAAACGGACCAAAGAGCAGCTGCGTACAGGCAGCACAACAGGCATTGGGCGGTTCTGATAACACTGGTGGTGCAACCTGTTTCTCAAGAGCAAGTTCCGGACGCGCCGGTGTTGTAATTGGAAACCATGTATTTTATTAAAAACGGCATAATATGATTTTAGACAGGTATTTCGGAAACGGAATACCTGTTTTTGCGTTTTCCTATGTTAAGGAAGAAGCTGTTAAATTATTCAAAAGGGATTGACAGATCACAAAGAACAAAGTATTATTTAAAGGAACTTCATACTGCAATGCTTTAAAGTGAAAAAGAAAAACGCATTATGAACACAATAGATTCAATGTTTTACAGGCAAATCTATTGATATAAATAAAAAAGTCAGCGCAAAGAGTACAAAATGTCTTTTAACAGGATGATATCGATAACTGATATAGAAAAACGGCGCAGAAACGGAGGACAAAATGGAAATGGAAATGGAGTTCTTACGGAAACTTCCGACACCGGCAGAATTGAAGGAAGAATATCCGGTAAGTGCACAGGTTGTTGCAACTAAGGCAGAGCGTGATGATGAGATCCGCGCAATCTTTGAGGGAAAAGAAGATAAATTAATTCTGGTGATCGGACCGTGCTCTGCGGACAACGAGGATGCGGTAATTGATTATATTTCAAGACTTCGCAAAGTACAGGATAAAGTTGCAGATAAGATTTTTATGATTCCACGTATTTACACGAACAAACCAAGAACGATTGGAATCGGTTATAAGGGTATGCTGCATCAGCCGGACCCGGAAAAAGAAACGGATATGTTAAAAGGAATCATAGCGATTCGCCAGATGCATAAACGTGCAGTGGAAGAGACCGGTTTTACCTGTGCGGATGAGATGTTATATCCGGAAAATCACAGATATTTGTCAGATCTGCTTTCTTATGTAGCAGTAGGTGCACGTTCCGTGGAAAACCAGCAGCACAGACTGACGGCAAGCGGTGTTGGTATTCCGGTAGGTATGAAAAATCCAACCGGCGGTGACATTGCAGTCATGATGAATTCCATCATTGCTGCACAGAACAGCCATACATTTTTATACCGCGGCTGGGAAGTAAAAACACAGGGAAATCCATATACGCATGCAATTTTGAGAGGTTATGTGGATAAATTCGGAAGAAATATTCCGAATTATCATTACGAAGATCTGCAGAATCTGCTGGAGCATTATGAGGATGCCAATTCGTCAAGCAATCCACTTGCAAATCCGGCAGTTATCGTGGATGCAAACCATTCCAATTCCGGTAAGAAATTTGAGGAACAGATCAGAATCAGCAAGGACGTGCTGCATAGCTGTAAGATGTCGGCAGATATTCATAAGCTGGTCAAGGGACTGATGATCGAGAGTTACATCGAGGACGGAAACCAGAAAGTTGGAGAGCACTGCTATGGCAAATCCATTACAGATCCTTGTCTTGGCTGGGAGAAAACAGAGAAGCTTATTTATGAGCTGGCAGAACTGTGGTAAATGCCATGTACCGTATTTTGATTGTAGAAGATGACGAAAGTATAGCACGGAGTGTCAAAACTCATCTGGAAAGTTGGAATTATGAGGTATGCTGTGCCGAAGATTTTTCCAATGTGGCCGGTACGTTCGCGGCGTTTGATCCGCAGCTTGTGCTGATGGATGTGAAACTTCCTTTTTTCAATGGCTACCACTGGTGCAGTGAGATCCGCAAAGTATCAAAAGTGCCTGTTATTTTTGTATCGTCCGCGTCGGATAATATGAATATTGTCATGGCAGTCAGTATGGGCGGAGATGATTTTATCGCAAAACCATTTGATCTTGAGGTGCTGACTGCAAAGGTACAGGCAATGCTTCGCAGAACCTATGATTTTACAGGACAGAGTACTGTTTTAGAGCATAAGGGTGCCATGCTGAATCTGACAGAGGCAGCATTATTTTATGAGCAGGAAAAAATAGAATTGACGAAAAATGAATTTAAGATCCTGCAGGTACTCATGGAAAATAAACAGAAAGTTGTATCAAGAGATACGCTGATGGTAAAATTATGGGAGAGTGACAGTTTTGTGGATGAAAATACGCTTTCTGTCAATGTAAACCGTTTGCGGAAAAAACTGGAATCAGTGGGGCTTTGTGATTTTATTGTAACGAGAAAAGGAATCGGGTATCAGATCGGATGAGCGGAATTATTTCTTATGTAAAAAGAATTGGTGTCTGGCTATGCATTGTCATTGCATGTGAAATGATCATGATCATCACGATGATGCTCAATAAAATACCATTCGCAGAAATTGGTTATGGAATATTTATTTCACTGTTTCTGCTGCTGATACTTCTGGCTTTTGATGCGATGAGGTATTACAGGCATTATCAGAAGGTAAAGGAGTTAGAGCATACCATCATGCTCTCCACGGACGGGATGCCGGAAAATGCAGACCTGCTGGAAAATGAATACCAGAAGCTTCTTCGGATATTATCGGATGAATATACAGGGGGGCAGAGCCGGGAAGCCACAAGACAGAAAAATATGCAGGAATATTATGCCATGTGGGTTCACCAGGTCAAGACACCGATCGCAGCACTGCGGCTTCTGCTTCAGAATAAAAATGATGAGGGGCAGATGACAGAGGAACTTTCCGAGCTGTTTGGGATTGAACAGTATGTGGAGATGGCATTGCAGTATCAGCGTCTTGATTCGGAAACGACGGATTTTGTATTTGAGGAGACCGATTTAGATGAGATCATACGGACTTCCGTGAGAAAATACGCCAGGCAGTTTATTGCAAAAAAAATCAGTATGAGCTATGAGCCGGTTGAAACAACGGTGATCACCGATAAAAAATGGCTCTCATTTGTCATAGAACAGGTGATATCGAATGCGGTCAAATATACAAAAACAGGCGGTATTAAAATTTATCTGGAGGATGGGGATGGAACCATGTCGGTGCCAGTGCAGAAAGCATCTCATAGAAAAGAAGATGATGGGGAGAACAGCGGCATGAAATCGGTTCGCCTTGTCATTGAGGATACCGGAATCGGGATCCGGGCAGAGGATCTGCCGCGTATCTGTGAGATGGGATATACCGGCTGTAACGGACATGAGGGACAGCATTCGAGTGGAATCGGTCTGTATTTGTGCAGCCGTATTTTAAAGAAACTGGGGCACACATTTTCCATTACTTCAAAAGAAGGGGTGGGAACGGTTGTAAAAATTGGTTAAAGCGGCTATTTCAGGTAAAAATGTATAATGGAATAAAAATGCAATCTTACAGGAATGTAAGATACGGCAGGGAAATGTAAGCTGGTTCGATGGCATACATTTCCCTGTTTTGCTATACTGGGTACAGTCCTTGAGGAAATGAAATAAAATTGCTGCGGTAAAAACGATGCTTACAGCAGCAGAAAAAATATGAGAGTAGAAAAGACGGGGAGGAACCTGATATGGCACTTTTAGAGGTAAATAATTTAAAGAAAATATATACCACGCGGTTTGGAGGAAACCAGGTGGAGGCATTAAAATCGATGAATTTTTCGGTGGAGGAAGGCGAGTATGTGGCGATCATGGGAGAGTCCGGCTCTGGAAAAACGACGCTCCTCAATATTCTTGCCGCACTGGATAAGCCGACTGCGGGAGAAGTCCTTTTGAACGGGAAAAATATTGTGACGCTCCGTGAGAAAGAGATCTCTGCATTCAGACGGGATCATCTCGGATTTGTTTTTCAGGATTTTAATTTATTAGATCAGTTCTGTTTAAAGGACAATATCCTGCTCCCGCTTGTACTTGCCGGTGTAAAACCGGAGCAGATGGAGCCAAAAGTATATCCGCTTGCAAAAACTTGGAATTGAAGAACTTTTGGAAAAATATCCGTATGAAATCTCCGGTGGGCAAAAACAGCGTGTGGCAGTGGCGCGTGCACTGATTACAAATCCACAGCTGATCTTAGCAGATGAACCGACCGGGGCACTTGATTCGAAGGCAACCGACAGTATCCTGGCATTATTTAACCAGATCAATGAGGATGGACAGACGATCCTTATGGTAACACACAGTATCAAGGCAGCAAGTCATGCGAAACGGGTGCTGTTTATCAAAGATGGAGAAGTATTCCATCAGTTGTACCGCGGAGATATGAGTACCGAGGAACTTTATGCGAAAATATCCGACACACTCACTATTTTAACGACAGGTGGTGAGCGTCATGAATAAACTTTATCTGAAACTTGCATGGAGCAACTTAAAAAACAGCAGACAGTTTTATCTGCCATATGTGATCGCAGGAATGTTGTCAGCCATGATGTTTTATACGATGTGTGCGATCCAGGGGAATGAAGGGCTCTCAAAGATGCGCGGAGGAACCAGTGTCCAGATGGTTCTTTTCTTTGGAGTGATCGTCGTAGGTGTGTTTGTCAGTATCTTTTTGTTTTATACGAACAGCTTTATTATGAAGCGCAGAAAAAAAGAACTTGGGATCTATAATATTCTTGGCATGGAAAAAATCCATATTGCCAAAATCATGGCATGGGAAACGGTTTTTTCTTTCCTGATCGCAGTTGGCGGCGGCCTGATACTCGGTATCGTATTCCAGAAATTACTGACCATGTTTTTGTACCGGCTGACCGGATTAGATGCAGCAATTCCGTTTTACATTTCAGGATGGGGATGCCTTCATACCGCAGAACTTTTTGGTGCCATTTATGTATGTATTCTTCTTTACAATCTGATGCAGATCCGGCTTTCAAATCCGGTGGAATTGCTGCATAGCGGAAGTACGGGAGAACGTGAACCGAAAACCAAAATTCTGCAGGCAGTGCTTGGAGTAGTTTGTATTGCAGCCGGTTATTATATGGCAATCACTGTGGATAACCCGGTAAAGGCGATTACTCTGTTTTTCGTTGCAGTCATGCTGGTTATTATCGGAACCTACTGGCTGTTTAATGCCGGCAGTATCGCATTTTTAAAATTACTTCGGAAAAACAAGCGTTATTATTACCAGACCAGACATTTTACAACGGTTTCCGGCATGATCTACCGGATGAAACAGAATGCTATGGGACTGGCAAATATCTGTATTTTGTCAACAATGGTACTGGTTGTGATTTCTATGACAGTATGTATGTACGCCGGACTTGAAGATGAGTTAAAAACACAGTATCCGGCAGAGCTGGAAGTACTGTTTTATGACCCGGATGGACAGCAGGATTCCGGGACATTTGACCGGATGACAGATGAGATTGAAAATGTGATAAAAGAAAATGGCAGAGTAATAACAGGCAGACAAAAAGGAATCTATGCGGGGGCGGCAGTCATGCTGTCTGGAAATAAGGTTATAGCACTGGATCGTTCGAATATGGATTTTTCCAATATGTATATGTTTGAAGTTATGACAAAACAGGGATTTGAGGAATATATGCAGGAATCAATCCCGGATATTTCAGATGGAAGCGTGGCAATAATGGCAGATCCTGTGTATGAGCTGGAAAGCATTCTGATTGGTGATGATGAGTATCCGGTGGAACAGACCATGAAAATTCCGGGGAAAGATGCAATGACGGAATTAGTGGGAGGTACTGTAATCGTAATTGTAAAAGATGAAACTGCATTAGAAAAGATGCGTCAGCAGTTATCAGATATGGAGACGGCTGCCTATGGGGAAGATCGAAAAGTTGACCTTACCTATATGATGAACTTTGATATGAGTGGATCTGTGGAAGAAAAAATTGCCTGCGCAAATGCTGTGCGGGAGCACCTCAATGAATGGCAGAATGATGAGACAAATCCACAGATTATGCGGTTGGAGTATAATGTAGTATCAAGAGCGGAGGGCCGCATAGATTATGAGTCAAGCAATGGCGGTTTGTTTTTCCTTGGACTGTTTTTGGGAAGCATGTTTTTGATGATCACGGTACTGATTATTTATTACAAGCAGATATCCGAAGGTTATGAAGACAAAGAGCGGTTTGCCATCATGGAGAAAGTCGGAATGAGCAACGCCGAGGTGAAAGCCTCGATCCGTTCCCAGGTGCGCACGGTATTTTTCCTGCCGCTTGTCACGGCGGCATGTCATCTTGCGGCAGCATATCCGATGCTGAAAAAAATGCTTGCACTGGTGGCTTTGTATAACGGAACCCTGTTTGCATGGTGCTTAGCAGGCACAGTGCTGGTATTTGGACTGATCTATCTGGCTGTCTTTGCAGTTACATCAAGAAGTTATTATAAAATTGTGGGAAATCAGGTATAAGACGGCTGCCGCATCTGTTTTGCAATGGACAGATGCGGTATTTTTGACATTGGAATCCGTTCTGTGTTAGAATCAGTCGAAATTAAAAAATGAGAGTTTGAAGATGGAGATCGTATGACTGTGCATTGTCCCTAAAAGGATAGAAACGAGGAAGATTATGGAACAGATAAAAAATATTATTTTTGATGTGGGGGATGTTTTACTCTCCTACCGGTGGAAATATATGCTGATGGATTACGGGCTTTCAGAGGAAGAAGCAGTGCGCATTGGAACAGAAATGTTTGATGATCCGGAAGGATTGTGGGGACTGCTTGATCTGGGAACCGTCCCGCAGCAGGAGATCATTGAGCGTTATTGTAGAAAATATCCGGCAGATGAAAAGGTGATCCGCTGGTTCATCGGGCATGGAGAGTATATGCCTGTAGCAAGACCTGCAGTCTGGGAACTTGTACACGAACTGAAAAAGCAGGGGTACGGGGTGTATCTGCTATCCAACTATTCAGAGGAATTATTCAAAAAGCATACAGAATACGCGGATTTCATGAATGATATTGACGGACTGATCGTGTCCTATATGGTGCACAAAGCAAAACCGGATCCGGCGATTTATGCGGCACTCTGCGAGAAATATGAGTTAAATCCATCTGAATGTCTGTTTTTTGATGACCGTCTGGAGAATGTACAGGCAGCGATAAGCTATGGCATGCAGGCGAAGCGGGTATTGTCAAAAGAGGGGCTTGTGGAGGATCTGGAGAAAATTGTGCAGGTGTATAAGAGTTTGCAAAAGAAATAGGGGTTGTTTTTTTTGCATTCAATGCATATAATATACTTAACAAGGGAGCTGGTCGGATAGCTTGTACCTATCCGTTCCGGCGTTATGTCTTAAGTTATAGAATAACCGTCCAACCTTTAGCCGGGGAGTGGACGGTTATTTTTTGCGCTTATTATCTCTAACAAGCGTAATGATTGCACAAAGCATGATGACAAAGGTAAATAAGTCTGAGTATGTAACCATAGCTTGTCCCCCTTCCGCAAGGTCTCGGAACGGATGGCAAGAACCGTCTAACAGCTCCCTTGGTAAATATATTAAATTATCAATGTACCTCAAGGGGAAATAAGAATTTCTATGAAAAATAAAAGAGAGCAGACAACGGGAATCGAACCCGCTGAAAAAGTGATATAAATACCGAAAATACAACAAAAATATAAAATCGTGGTGCATTTCGTGTTGCATTAAAACTTAATCTTGTTCTCGACGCAGAAATTTTCAAAGCGTTTCTGGTTCTGTTTATTATCTTTCAAATCAAAAAGTTCTAACCAGCATTTGTATTTTCTCTCTCTATTCCGTTCCGCGGAATTTTTAAATAAAGCATCCTGCATGTAAGCATCGATCTGTTCATCGACAGAAGCGCGTTCACTGGAGAATGTCTGCATGTAGGTGCTCTTCATAATGTGATCCGTTTTCCATCCACCGCGCTCCTGAGCATATTTATCCGGAACATGCAAAAGAGCCATGACAGAAGCATTTACATGGCGCAGATCATGAAATGTCATGTGCGGGATGCCAGCATTTGTGATTAAACGGTTAAAACGCTTGGACAATGCAGTCCCGGTGATAGTGACAAGGCGGTCAGTCTCAACCTGATCGATTAACTGTTTAATATAATCCGGGATGCGGAGCGTGCGATCTCTGGACGGCTGTTTTCCCTTATTTTTAACAACATTCTTATTATTCTCATCTTTTACAATGACTTCCTTTACAGTGATATACAGACCATCTGCAGAAATCGACTTTGATTTCGATAAGCCAAGAATTTCTGAGGCGGTAAGGGAGAGCCACATTGCGAGAAGAACAGGGAGTTCAATAGAGCTTCCTTTTACGATCTGAAAAATAACGTCCGGCGTGGATAGTTCATGTTTGTTATGTTCGATCTGTGGGAGCATGACAGCTGTATCAAGAGAGGGCATGTACTCGTTTAGCACAGCAGAAATTAAACCGTATTCATTAATAACAGTTTTAGATGAAATTGGTTTAGGATTATTTTTTCCGGTCGTGCGTTTACATTCAGCATTGACGGCACTGCGGAGAGTATCAGTCGTTAAATCAGACAGTAATACAGGCATAAGGGTACGGAATGCATTGCGCTGGATAGTCCTGTAACCGCGGATCGTGGCAGGAGAAAGCAAAGCATCGGACGAGGATATGTATTTATCAATCGCATCGTATAAAGTCATATCAGTAGGCTTTTTCACAGTTCTGATGCCGGCTTTTATTTCTGCTTTTTTTAAGTCAGCTTCTTTCGAGGAAGCCGCGGTAACGGAATGATAAATGCGCTTCATTTTCTGTTTACCGGTCTTAGGATCAATCACAGGCTGTCCGTGATCGTCAAATACGGGTTCCGAGTGATCATATACCTGACGCCTGACATTTCCGGATGGAAGTTCTCCTTTTTTCTTTTTGGCCAAAATCACCACTCCTTTTCATGATGTATAATGTATAACACTACTGTACCACACATTATATAAAAAAATAAAAATAAAAACTACTGTATTTTGAAAAGTTGCACCGGTGCAACGGATGAAATTGCCAGTATTTACCAGTATTTTCCACAAACGTATCGCTTTATAATTTCCCTATGGCAAAGATAAAAATTCAAGAAATTATGAAACTGAAGGATATGAAAGTAAGAGATCTGACAGAGAGCATACCGTTTTCCAGAGCTACTACATACCGGATCTTAAAAGGACAAAAGAATCCAACAATAGATGATCTGGAAGAATTTGCAAAAGGACTTAAGGTACCGCTAGAGGATCTGTATGAATCAGAGTATTCCAGGGATAAAATAAAAAAGTTGTCTCAACATTGAGACAAACCTTGCAAATGACAAGTATAATAAATATAATACAAACATAAGAAGAGCGCGCTGCTTATAACTACACTTACGGATGAAGATAAAAGCCATTGAGGAGGGGCAGCAGTATGCTTGAAATTATGAAAACGCAGTTGAAGGAATATATAGATCGGCTGGATCAGTCAGATGAACAGTTTCTGAGGCAGATATTAACGATTGTAAGAAAACATTTTGAATTGAAATAATAAAAACCCGGAAGGCAACAGTACCTTCCGGGTTTCCTTTACTCTAATTTAAAATTTTCTTCTGCAAAATACCGCATGCCATACTCGTTTTCTTTCGCATCACTTTTTTTATTAACTACTTTACCAATATCTCCGAAGTCAACAGTAATAGTGTCCCACTGATCATCATAGTCTGTGAGATCAAGAAAAGCATCTGTAATTGAACTCACTCGTGATAATGCAAGATCTTCCATAGTAAGAGGAGATGGATCAGCTTTACTTAAATCTACAGATATACACAGATCTCCATTTTTTAAGGTAACATCTGTGATAGATTCATTTTCACCAACGGAGCCACGGACTGCGTCTTTTACATCGTCAATAAATTTATCAGAAGATGTAGATTCAGTATGCGTTTCTGACGAACTGAAAGAAGTATCTGCAGCAGGCTCACTGGTGTCAGATGTTTGACCGCCTATAAAACCGATTACAAGTATAGCGATAATTAACCAGAACCACCATTTTTTATAAAATGGCTTTTTGATTTTGTTTGATAAGTCTTTCATAGCGTACCTCCAAAGTATAATATTTTTAAAGTTATTATACATGTAATCGACAAGAAATGCCATAATAAATGTTAAATATAAGAAAAACCGGAAGGAACATTAATCCTTCCGGTTTTTTATGTTTTCAGCAAATTGCCGACAGAGATTTCTGAGAACCTCTTGCGATTCGGGTTGGAGCTGCTTATATGTACGGATCAAATCAAGCGCCATTCTGTAAAAATCATCATCCGTATTTTCAAGCAGATCAGAAATAAGAGCGGCATCTTCGTCGTCAGGTATCTGAAACATCTCTCCTTCACCTGATCTCAGCCATTCTTCATTTACATTAAATTCTCTGCAAATCAGTGAAACAACGGCATCACTCGGTGCATTCTTTCCAACTTCATAAGCTCCAATATTCCCTCTGGCAATTCCGATTCGATCTGCAAATTCCTGCTGAGTTAAGTTTAAGGTTTTTCGTAGTTGTTTTAAACGTTCGCTCACCAATGTCAACCTCCTTTCTGAAATGATTATAAACATATAATTTTTATAATGTCAACAAAAATATGTTGGTTAATTACAAAAAAGATATTGACAAAAGATATTTACCAACATATAATTGCAATATACCAACAAATACAGAAATGGAGAGGAGATGAGAATATGAGTGCAGCAAAGAAGAAAGAAAATGCACAGGAAATCAGAGAAATCGTCACGATCTTTAAAGCATTAGATCCGATGAGCAAGTTATTATTGCAAAACAGTGCGAAAACATTGTTGATGAGAGATCAGATGACAGAGCAGGATAAAAAACAGCTTGTGCAGCAGTAGAAAAGGAGGCGAGAAATTGAAACCAGAAACAGAGAGGTTGATCGAGGAATCGAAAAACAAAGAAAAACTTGTGGAAGATGTAATGGAAGAAATGGTAAAAAGAAATTTCACAGTTGGAGATGCGGAAGAATTTCCGGAGAAACTTGCCCGCGCATTAAAGAGAAATAGCGAGCGTTTCGAAAAAAACAAAACGTTCGCTATTTTCAGGCATTAGGCATTTCTTTTTACAAGTGGAAGTAAAACTGCATAAGCATTTTCATATTCCTGGTAAAAAGATTCGATATCGACTTTACTGTCGCAATTAGAAATTGAATATGCGGCATAAGCAACAGCAAGATCATGAGCTTTTTGCTCAATAGAAATATCTTCCATGGAATAAACCTCGCTTTCTACATACTTGGACGCGGCAACGTCCTGTAAAGAAAAAGATAGCATAGTGGGAAAGGAACTACAAGTTGGAAGGTATATATATCCGGCAGAAAAGAAAGAACATATACAGCAGTAGAAGAAGGGAGATCAAAAATGCCAAAAACAAAATTGTGCGAGGATAAAGAAAAGAGACGCCTTGATTATATTAAAAAATTAATTGTGGGCGGGATGGATGGGAAGAGCTATGAGGAAATTAACAAAAAAACAGGAATCCCAGTCCAGACATTAAAAAATTACATAGGACCGAAGGGCAGTTTGTCAAAAACACCACTGGAAAGAGTTTATAAACTGGCTGATGTGGCGGGTGTCACAATATCGGTGGCACTGAAAGACGCACCAAATTAAGGAGAGAAAAGTGAAAAGAAATAAGAAACCGTTTTATGTAATTATGATCGTGCTGATCGTAATGTACGCAGTGATTTATATTTTACGGCCGGAGACAGCATCCGGGCAGCCTGTCTCCGGTGTGTTTAACAAGATCACACCAGTTGCACCGGTGCAACTAGATCTTGTGGATATAGAAGAGGAAGAATACTGGGACGACCTGGAACTTCTAGCAATCTGCGTCGAGGCGGAAGCGGGGAATCAGGGATTGCAGGGAAAACGCCTGGTTGCAGACGTGATTTTAAACAGGGCAGAGGATACATCCGGACAGTGGTCGGATACAATCTCCGGTGTGATATCACAGAAGAATCAATTCACATCATATTGGGACGGCGGGATGGCAGACATCTGGGAACCGTCAGAGGAGACGTACCAGGCGGTAAAAATGGAAGTAGAACAGAGAGGATATCCGGGAATTTATTATTTCCGGGAAGGTCAGTGGTCTGATTATGGCACACCGTGGGAAAAGATAGGGGCACACTACTTTTCAACAAAGTAAAGAAGGGAGAAAAGAAATGGTAATCACATTGAATTTAACAGAAGAAGAAGCATTTATGTTACGTGACCTGACAATAGGTACGGACTGCGAATATGAGTGGCTGCAGGAGATAGCGGACAGCCTGGAGACGAAATGCGGAGAAGTTATCAGAAAGCCGACACTGACACGCTCAGAGTTTAACCGGCGGATTACAGACGTGAAAGCACGCTGGGAAAATAAGGGACTGGCGACATCGATGATGTTTGCTAAGGAAGCAGAATTAAAGTTCTATTACGACATTATGGAGGACGACGATGAAAACACAGGAAGAACTGGAAGAGTGGGTGGCAGAACGCGTACAAAGCTTTGAAGAAGATTTTTCAGTAGGAAAGTTCGGACAGGCTGCCATGACTGCGGAACAGATCTATACAGTCCTGCGTTTTATAAGCATGGAACAGGAAGCAGAGCAGACCATGGATAAACTCGGATGGAACAGGATAGAAAAAGCATTTGCGGAGGCAAGAATGAATGTTGGACGAGGACCAGATCTCAAAAAAGCTGTATGACCAGGCAAGGATATTTAAAGAACACATGATGAGAAAAGAGTATCTGGAAGCTGTACTTTGCGCTGATCGCGTGTCAATGGTGATCCTGCGCCTGGATGCAGATGAAAGCATCCGGAAAGAAATCTTCGGAGAACGGGATAAGAACAATCCGGTGACCGGTCTGATTGATGAACAGCAATACATAAAAGCACTGGACTGGTGCATTTATCACGGTTTTCATTATACAGTACATACGTTCGAAAATGTAATGAAAAAAGAGCATTGAAATGCTGGGTTTCAATGCTCCGGTAGGTGCGATACACACCAAACTTAAGACAGGTATAGTGTACCATGCACCTGCTGAAAAAGCAAGAGAAAACGGGGGAAAGCCCCGGCTTATTTAACAATCTAAGTATATTAAAGATACGACACTGGGTGGTGGCATGGCACATAGACATGATGTTTATAAGTACGGAAGATTTATTGAACATGAATTTAAGTTTGTAGGAAAGTTTGGAGCAAAGGGAGAGAAAAGAGCAGAGAAAAAGAAAGCTACTCCGGAACAGGTAGAGAAACAGAATCAATACAACCGGGAGAAGAAGGTCTTAAGAAAGATGAGATATAACTTTGAACCCGGAGACCTGTGGATCACATTAAAACTTCCAAAAGGAGAGAGACTGCCTGCAGATGAGATCCTGAAAATAAGAGATAAATTTTTCCGGAATTTAAGAAATGCATACAAGAAAAGAGAACGAGTTCTCAAATACATGTACCGGATCGAGATTGGAGAAAGAGGAGGAATCCATATCCACGTACTGGTAAACAGATTAAACGGAACACCTGGAGCAGCGGAAGTTATTTCAGAGATCTGGAACAGGCTGACTGGTGGACATGTAAATTACACTCCGGTATATGAGGAAGGGCACTTTAAAGATCTCGCTTCGTACTTAGTGAAAGAACCGACAGAAGAAATTACAGGACAGCTGACTCTATTTGGAACAGAGGAAGAGAAAAAGATTTTCTTGAAGTATGGCTGTTCGAGAAATTTAGAGATGCCAGAAAAAAAGACACATAAGTATAAGCGCCGGACAGTAAGAAAGCTGATCGAGAATGGCCCGAAACCACAACCGGGTTATTACATAGACCGGGACAGCATCCGGCACGGAAAAAACCCGTACACCGGCATGTCGTACTACTACTATACAGAGATCCGGCTGGAACGGGATGCCGGGGAGATAAGAAGGGAGCGTGAGGACCTATGCGGGCAGTCAGTATATACACCGCTACGTCTATAAAGGGCAGATGGGAGCGAGACGGCTACGTCGGCTACTGCCTGGAATATTACCCGCCGGGGAAAAGTCTGCCGGAGATCAGAAAGCATATTGAGGCGGTCGAACATATGAATGCTAACAGGGCAGAGATGGAGGCTCTGATACGAGCATTTACTCGTATGAGAGAGAAATGCGAGCTGTCGATTTATACGGACTCAGAATATCTTTTCAACGGATTTGCCGGACGGGAAGATGTGACACGATGGATCAGGAGTGGATGGATCACAACCAGAGGACAGCCAGTCAAAAATAAGGACAAGTGGTTGGAACTGATCAAAGGGAAGCAGGGGCATTTGTGTAGTTTTTATCTGAAACAGCCAAATGCATACACGAAGGAACTGATGGAAGAGATGGAGCGAAGGGAGAAATAAGGGATGTTTGAGAGATTTGGAGAATTTGACAGTGCAGAAGAATTAAACCTCACAGCGGAGGGGTTGAAAACAGAAGGAGATATGGAAAGTCTCCTGGTACTGGCAGAGGAGAACGGAATCGATAAGGAGGACGCAAAGGATTACTGGGACGGATATACAGACACACTGACGACACCGCTCGGGGCAGCGCTCGGGAAAATCGATGTGGAATGTAAAGATTTGAAGCCAAAGCAGATCATGACTGACTGGGTGGATTACATCAGATCACAGTGCATGGAGCATGATGATATGCAGACAGCAGTACGAAAAAAAGGGAAAAGTATAAAAGGGTGCATCGGGAAGCTGTTGGAATGGTCCTTTAACAATCAGATTCCAGTGGATAAAGATATTCTGAAAGCTGCAAAAGTAAGTGCCGGACGCGTGACACTTGGGATCCCAGGAATGGGAGAGGCAAAGAAAATCATAAAAAGTTACTACACGGAGGCGAAGTGATATGGCAGCAGTTAAGAAAACAGAGAAAGAAAGAATAAAAGAACTGGAAGAACTGACGCCGGAGCTTCCGAAAAATTTTAAAGAATGGTGCGGGGAAAAATTTAAAACCCCGGAAATTTATTATAAAAGAAAAGGCAATTTTGCAGAATGCGCCTGTGGGAAATGCGGCGGGAAATACGAAATCTACACACCAAAAGAATCGGAATATGGAACACTGTATGATGAGATCCCAAGAAGAGGAGAGCGGGCAGTATGTAAAAAATGCGGGAATATATCAACTTATCAGTGGAAAAGGATCACAGAGCCGGCAAGAGAGAGTGCGAGATTTTATTTATACCAGAGAGCAAAAGATAACAACCTGTTTGTGCGGATTTTCACATATTACAGGAAATACAGTCAGTTTTCCAAAATGGAAGAGTTGCTGGAAGAGGACAGCCGGTATTTTTTACAGCTTGGAAAAGTGGAGAAAATGGTACGTTCTTACACTTACAGACAGGATGAATACCAATGGATCATATCAGATAGAACAGGATACCCGTATCTGGAAACTTTACATGGAGATTTATATCCCGGTTGGAGAGAAGAGATTAAACAATCCGAATTAAAGTATTTTCCGGAGCAGATATTGGTAGAAATGGCGATGAGCAGCTGGGGAAGACAGATATTTAACGGTGTCAGTCTGACGGATGCCATTATGACATATGCAAACAATCCGGCAATCGAGATGTACTGCAAAATGGGAATGCACAGGCTGGTAAGACATCTCATATGGAAAGAGGGAAGAAGTGGACTTGTAAACAGAAAAAAAGACACCTTACAGGGACAACTCCGGTTGGAGAAAAAAGAAAATATAAACAAGGTGATAAAAGCGGCGGGAGACTTGGGTTTACTGGAGACACTGCAGTTTGAAGAAAAAGAAGGCTATGTGTGGAAACCGGAGCAGGAAGAATGGATAGCGGACATGCTTGACCGGGAAATGAAAAAAAGAATAAAGCATCTGTTAGAATACATGACTTTGCAGCAGTTGATAAACAGGACAGAGAAATATGCCAAGCAGGAATATGGCGAAAAGTATACACAAGTGTACAACTGGAAAGAACATGTGGTGCAGGAATATGATGATTACCTTCGCATGAGGGAGATGCTGGGATATGACATGAAAAACAGCGTATTCATTTATCCGCGGGATCTTGAACTGGTACATGACCAGATGACAAAGGAAAGCAATGCGAGACATGATGAACTGTATATTAAAAAGAAAAATAAAGAGTTTCCGGACATTGCAAAAAGATACGAGAGTCTTTGTAAAAAATATCAGGCAGCAGCGGAGGGATACATTATCCGGCCGGCAAAGGACGCTGGGGAGATCATCTTGGAAGGAAGAAAGCTGCACCACTGCGTCGGTGGGGACAATTATCTTTCAAAACACAACAAGGGAACGACAGCAATTTTGTTCCTGAGAAAAGAAAAGACACCGAATACACCGTATATCACGATTGAGATCAGAGGCACAAAAATATATCAGTGGTACGGAGCACATGATAAGAAACCGAAACGGGAATTTTTTGACAGGTTATTAGCGGATTATACAAAACAGCTGGAAGCCAGGAAAAAGAAACCGGACAAAGCACTCATAGCAGCAGTATAGAAAGGAAGTACAGATGGAAGAAATCATAACACAGGATCACAACGTAATCACATACACAGATTATGCGACATATAAGCACGATCTGGACACGGAACTGCAGGGAGCAGTAGAAAAATTCGTGAGAATCGGCTACCTGTTAAAAGTGGCACAGGATACGGGTATTTTAGCGGGTTCAGGCTATTCGAACGTCAATGAATTTGCCATGAAAGAATATGGGCTGGACAAAACCCAGGTATCCCGTTTTATCCGGATCAATGACAGGTTTTCAAAAGATGGCTATTCCATGGAACTGAAAGAGGAATATCAGAAATTCGGCTATGCGAAATTATCACTTATGCTGACACTGCCGGATGAGATCAACGAGATTCTGACGCCGGAAATGAGTAAAACGGAAATCAGTACCGTAAAAGAAGAATTTGAGGAAGAGCAGAAAATCTCAGATATCGAAGTAATGATTGAGCAGGAGCCGGAGACAACGAAAACGGTGGAGACAATCTTTGAAAAGGTGATTTTAAATATTTTCCATGATGAGCCGCAGTTATTCAAAGATGTGATCAATGCATTGAAAAACGGACAGGATGTGCTCGAGATCATGGCACCGGCGGATATGAAAGTTTACATGACAAGAATCCCGGGGATCGGAAAACTTGCCGTATCCGTGAACAACTTAAAGAAAATGATCGAGATCGTGAACATAAGAAGCATGGAAAAAGAACAGATCATGCAGGAGAAAGTTGCTGAGACGATCAGGAACATGACAGGATCATTTGATGTGAAGAGTGCATGGGAGAATATGTTTCATGAAAATTTTCCGGAAACTGAAAAAAGCAAAGTTGCACCGGTACAACGGAAAGAGTCACACGTGCAGCCATCGAAAAAGAAACCGGAGCCGGTAAAAGAAACACCCAAGACACTGCATGACATTGAGCCGGACATCCCAGAACCGTCACCAATCGAACCGGAAGAACAGCCGGAAGATATTAAGACAGATGAGCCGGAGGCGACCGGCGGGCAGCAGTTACCGGGACAGGACAGTATTGAGAACCATCCGGAATACATGCCGAGCGAACCGGAAAAAGAACTGGAAATCACAGAAAATGGACCGAAAAGTACAGGAAACATAACAGAAAATGCAGAAAACAGTATGACTGATAATAAAAATATAAACAGAGGATATAAATCGGCGATCACAAATAATCTGAATACTCTGCAGAACCTCTGGAACTCCGGAGATCCGAACAGGATAGAAAAAATGATATCCATTCTGGATGATCTGTACTGGAGGTTGAGGAAGATTGAGGAAATCGAAGAGTCAGAAAACGAGGAGGACTGACATGCGACACCGGACCAGAAAAAACATGAAGTTCCAATTCGATGAAGAAACCCGCCGGATCATCTATTACCGCGACGATGAGAGCTGCATCTTCTGTAGACGGCAG
>QWCB01000909.1_pt1 | contig 30704 bp, 39 predicted proteins | sample 1972511 | NCBI WGS metagenome assembly QWCB01 (sample SAMN09866719, study PRJNA288562) | Human gut metagenome isolate term5_stool, whole genome shotgun sequencing... | isolation source: gut | host: Homo sapiens | place: USA: California | reverse complement strand
CCCGTAAGTGTTAAGCTTACACCATCCAAGTATAATGCGGTATGCGGCTTGGTTTCTACACATCATTCTCTTCAACAAGGAGGTGCAAAAGGAGCAACAGTTATGGGAACCCATAACACTAACCATTTGAAATAATAAAGCGCCGGCAAAACCGGCGCTTTATTATTTCCTACTCACTATCACTGACTTCCTAAATAATCGCCGTACCTTTATTTGGGCTTACAGACAGCGAAAAGAGGAAACACATCATAGTTCCCTTCTCTAGCACACTTTATGCCCAGTTCCTCAAGAACCTTTTCCTGGATCTCTGGTTTCAAGTCTTCCAAATAAATCTCATTTTCCATTATGCTCCTCCTCAAGATAGAACTGTTTCAGATGGACCCACTTGCAGTCCGGATAATGCCCGCGTTGGCAGGCCAGACAATTGGTAGTACAGCATTCCTCTAGCCAACATGTACGGCATGTGGTTTCACCGATGTAGTCGCTGGAAGCATACCAAAAGCCTAAAGGGTGCTTCTTGATGAGCCATCCTCCACAGATGTCACAGGACTTTTCCTCCCAAACTACATCTGTGACTTTGTCCCACTCAATCTGTTGCCCACACATTGGACAGAACCGCCACGACTCTTGATTGACACCATCACTGTGCTGCAACTTCGTTCCGCAAGTTGAACAGTAATAGCGCTTAATTACATTTGGGCGTTCTTGCTGGATTCTTGGTATCATTCTCAGTCACTCCTAACGACAGGGGCTGTAGTGCTCATGCGCTACAGCCCCATCAAATCACTTACTTCGAAATAGATGCTTGTATAAGTCGTCAATCCCTTTCTGCCTCCGACTCCAAGTAATGGGAGCAACTTCAAAGCCAGCTTCAGCCCCGAGCTCGATATAGCGATCCCGCGCTGTTCTTACCTTGTCGTTGTCCTGATAGTCAGAGTCGATCATGATATTCAACCTCTGGACCCCCAATACACTCAGTTCCTGGAGAAGCCTCTCATACTGTGAATAGCTCGGCACACCAGTAAGGCCTGCAAAGCCACACTCGTATTGGCTGCCAAGAGCGAAGTGATAGGCAAGATCTGCCTTCATAACACCCTCCGTCACACAGACAACCTCGTCGCCTTCTTGAACTCCGACATAATGAGGGCAGCATCTGGCTGGGGTACCATAGTACTTATCTACGCTGGTCAAGTTGTAGAATTTCTGGTTATAAACTCGATCCAGCCGAACCTGTATTGCCTCAATCTGACCATCATAATTGCGGTCTGGAATCATGATGCCCGACCCTCTGATGTCCAGAGTCCATTGCCCAGTCTCCTTCTGGCAATAGAATCCCGGAACACCATCCAGAACACAGCCACGCTCTAATAACTCCGTTACAATGCGCTTTAGTCTTGTTGTCGGAGTTGTGCGATAGCCCAACTGCTCAATCTCATCTTGGGTCAGGCCGCGTTCTCGTAAGGAGGCTTGATGCGTAGGACACAGGGAAAGCAGAGAAAGGAGATTGGAATAGGTGTTATCCCGGACTTCTGCTGATGCAATTGGCAACTCCACCGTCTCAATCACTCTTCGCTTCGGACTACACTCTCGCGGCTTTTCTCCACTCTCGGAGCCAAATACCTTGCAGAGTTCCTCATAGGCAGTATGGAGCGAGACATCGCAGAACTCTGCGTAAAGGTGGAGGATACCTCCACCTTTCCCGCAGCGATTGCATCGAAACACATTGTCTCGGATTTTCACATTCAAATGAGCTTTTCGATCTGCGCAAAATGGGCACCGGCAGTGTAGCTGTGTGCCGGTATCCCGTATGACTTCGATACCAAGCAAGTCCACTACCTGCTCAATGTCACATGGCAGATCTGCTATTCTGCCCATCAAAGATCACCTCCCTCATCGGGGATTCTTCAGCTTGCCATTTGACCTGCCGCCTCCAGGAGTTTGATTGCCCCCGCTTTCAGCGCGAGGTTATGGCCGGAATAGTTCTTAACATACCAAGCCAAATCACCGGGGCTCTTCATAGCAATATCCCCGAGCGTCCAACCGGAGAACTTCCCAAAGTCGATTTTCACCATCTTGGCCTGATCGACAGACATTACCTGCAGGTACTCATCCACAGTCTTCGGAGGCTCCGGCGCAGATGCTTTTGGAAGTTCATTAAAAGACTGCGCTTGGGGCTTTGTCTGCTGTTTTGGAGCAGGGACCGGAGTAGCCGACTGCACTGCTGCAAAGCTCACCGCAACGCTACCAGGATGATCATCTTCCTCATCTGGCGGCATCTTGATAGGTGCATCAGCGATGATGCTGGTTAAGGCCTCACCATTCATACAGAACTGGGTACCATACCCCGCATCTGCCAGGGCTCGGCCTTTAGCAACCGTCTCCGCAATCTCCAGGAACCGGTCACCGAAGCGTTCCTCTGTCAAGAAGCGCTGCGAGTAAGCCTTTCCAATGAACTGATCGGCAGGATCGGTTTTGTCCGCGTAGACCTTGCAGCACACAACGGCGCTCTTATCATCCAACTGCACAATCTCGGGCTCGATCTTCCCATTCGGACGGTGCAGTCGGAACCACAAAAGGCGGTATTTCACATCGAGGTAAAGATCGTTCTCGCCCTCATCGTCCACCGTATTCCTCACAAAGTCCGCCGGATTGAAGCCATCGACAGCATTGATGGCAGGGATCGCATTAACATTCAATTCACTCACGTTATTTCGCCCTTTCATAATAAATGTAGAAACGAGGTGGTTTTTGACCACCCCGTTTCCCAAAAAATTACGCCACTCGCTTACTCATCTCGCGGTTATAGTACGCCACGATTCGATCAGCAAGGACGGTATTCCGCTGACCCACATCGCACTTGTGGATCGCAATGTAAACTGCCTGGCGCTGCCCGATCAGGATCACTTTAGCCTTGGCTCTGGTCACTGCCGTGTAAAGCAGATTCCGACGCAGCATGATATAGTGCTCCTTCAGAACCGGCACAATGATGACTGGATACTCCTGTCCTTGACTCTTATGGATTGTGAGGCAGTAGGAGAACTCAACATCCTCCATCATATCCTTCGAATAGCGCAGCTCACGCCCATCGAGCAACCGGATATCCACGAACACCTCATCGTCAACCTTTACCATGCCGGTAATCAGGCCAACATCTCCATTCGACACGCCATTCCGATTTGCCGTCTGCATGATGCGGTCACCAACACGAAAGACCCTGCTGCCGCACTTCAGTTCCATCTTCCGCTTGCTTGCAGGATTGACCAGATCCCGGATCGTCTCATTCAGCGCATTCGATGCAACAGCACCGCGCTTTCGGAAAGGCGACAGAATCTGCACATTCTCCAGACCATGCTGACTCACTTCCTGCAGATAGTTCTTGACTACCAGCTGCGCAGCGTCCTCTGCATTCTGGACCTCAAGCATCTGGAAGTCGTCACCGTACTGCAAATGGGTATCATTGTGATTGATCGCATGGGCATTTACGATGATCCGACTATTGGACGCCTGCCGGAAGATTGTGTCAAGAACTGCCGTTGGTACCTTCTCACTCCGAATCATCTCTCTCAGCACATTTCCTGCGCCAACCGAGGGGAGCTGATCAGCGTCACCGACAATCAGCAACTGGGCCCCCGGCTTGATACGTTCCAGCAGGATATACGCCAGCCTCATATCTACCATTGAGAATTCGTCCACCACGATCAGATCTGCTGGAAGCAGTTCCGTATCATTTAAGGGACTCTCCTCATCTGTGATGAGGCCAAGCGCTGAGTGCAGCGTCGAAGCAAACATTCCAGTCTGCTCTGCCATACGCCGACTTGCTCGTCCAGTCGGAGCCGCGAGAAGGATCTCATTGGAGGGATACTCCTTCTTGTAGATATCCAAAATGAACCGCAGTGTCGTCGTCTTGCCGCTGCCCGGTCCACCAGTCATAATGGAGATGGGATGCGAGAGGCAAAGCTTGACTGCTTTGCGTTGTGACGGCGCCAGCTTCTGCTTGAGCGTTTGTTCCGCCTGATCAATTTTCTCGTCCAGGTCATAGATCTCTTCGAAATCTTCCTGGAGGATCATTGAAACAATCCGCTTGGCCGCTTTGACTTCACACATGCGCTCATAGCTCAGATAGACACGGGTTCCTTCCACATAGATGCGTGACTCAAGCCTCTCATTTGAGATAGCTTGCCGAATCTCACCTTCCGATACGACCTCAGCCTCACAGTCGGAGTTCAGCAGATCATAGCAGCGGCCCACAGTCTCATCTACGCTTAAAAACAGGTGACCGGACACCCGGGCTTCATCCAGCACATAGTTGATTGCGCCGGCATACCGCATTGGGTGTTTGAGGCTCACTTTAGTCTTCCTTGCGATTGAGTCTACTGTCATGAAGCCAAAGCCTTTGATCCTGCAAAGCTGAAATGGGTCTGTTTTCACGATTTGAAGGCTCTGATCTCCGAACTCCTCTTTGATCATGGCTGCCTTCTTCATCGATACGCCGAATGGTGCCAAATAGATCATCAGGTCGCTCAGTGCCTTCGTCTCCTCATAGGAAGCGACGATGGTCTTGAGTTTGGTCCTTGCAATACCGCGTATGCTCAGTAGTTGCTGAGGGTTCTGGTCCAGAACCTCCATCGTCTTATCACCGAACTTTGCGACAATCGCCTTGGCAATCTCCGGGCCGACACCTTTGATGATGCCGCTGCTCAGATACGCCAGGACACCAGCTTGATCCGTTGGCACGATCTGTTTGCAAGTCGTAACTGACAACTGCAATCCATGTTTCGACTGCTCCCAGGTCCCATCCAATTCAACCTCGACCACATTGGTCGAGACAAGATGATACCCGACAGCGGTGAAATGGATCTTGTCATCACTGAAAAATGTGTTCTTTCTCGCTTCTTTGGGGACAGACTCATCCTGCGTGCTATATGAAAACACGCAGTAACCGTTGTCCGATTGGAAGATCGCACGGTCGAATCTGCATAACATTGTGATCACCTCTTACGCGATGGCCGCCTTGACCACCTTGAAAATTCTCGACTCCGACTGCTCCACGAACTCGTCATACACATCTGGGTACTGAGCACGCAGCGCAGACAACTTGTCTTTTGAGATGCCTTCACGATACTGCGGATTATAGGTGATTCGAAACACCTCGCTTCCGCTCTCACAAGACGCCCGACATGCAGTGCCCATCTGCTCCACGATTGGGGCATACAGGGTCTTGATCCGAGTCTCCAGCGCCTTGGATTGGGCATCCAGATTCTTTTTCTCTTCTTTGAGCGCCATAATCTCGCTGAGGCTATTGAGGAATTTTCTGTCCAGCTCCACATCCGGCTCAGACTTATCCGCCGGGCCGAAAAAGCGGCGCAGCGACTCAAGCACAGCATCGGGCTTCTCGACCAGAGGCGGCTCGACCCGAGCCAGCACATGGTTGTTCCAAAACGCCTCCAGTGCCAGGATCGTATTCTCCTCTTCCTCAACATCGCGCTCAATCTTCTGCCACACAAAGTCGTTCTCATTGTTGGAGAACAGGCAGGCGATGAAGGCGACATCGATGTTCATGACCGACATGTAGTGGCGGACCTGAAGTTCATAATGGCGTGGCACAGCGCCGTTGGCCCATTTGAACTGCATGTCATAGTGCGCGGTTTTGCACTCCAGGATTGCCTTGCGGCCATCCGGGAGCAAAACAAACCGGTCCACATCGGCGATCAGGAAGGGATACAGAGGATGCTGATACATCCAGTGGTCTTCATAGACAGTAAGTCCGGTCTTCTTGGCGAAGATTTGAGCGACCACATCTTCGAGCAAATGCCCGATCTGGAATGTGATGCTCTTATCCGGTCCTTCGACTGCCGGAACAACGCCGATCTTATCGTAGTAGAGATCGCGCGCAGTTCGATACGGAGACATATTTAGGGCGGCAGCAACATCGCTGCCGCCAATCCCTTTCTTTCTCCAGTCCAGCCACTGGTCTTCCGTCAAGGTAGTGATATCGACCAGACGCGTTGGGGTGTAATTCATGTCCAATGCCATATCTTACTCCTCCTCGCAGCGATCAAAGCCGCACTCGCCGCACTCAGGACACTCAGCTTCTTCCAAATCCTCGAAAGAACCGAAATGGCTGATCTCACCGCAGTTGCGGCACTTGCATCTGCTCAAATCACTTTCACTATTGAAGAGGTCTCCGCTTTCATCGCAGGTGATTTCCTCTTCAAAGCACATGCCTGTCTCCGTAGAATGGATTTCGACTGAGACATGATCCTCCACACAAGCATCCACAAGGGTAATACACTCTTCCTTGTTCTGCTGCGGATAACCATCGATCAGGCACGAATAAGCAGACCAGGCGAACATCGCCACGAAGGTGTATTCTGCTGTATCTTCCGGTGCCTTGTTCTCGAATTCGGCCATAGCCTCATCGATCAGTTCCTGCCGTTTCTCATGGATAAAACTTCTTGCAAAGAATCTTTGCCCAGCTACCGTAGATGGCTCATCCTCGCTGACAAACCGTTCTATGAAAGAAGTAATTCCTTCGCGAGTCCCGGTTACTTTAACATTTCCAAACGCCCAATTAGGCATAATCGATCCTCCTAATCATTCATTTCTTTTCTTGTGTTATGAGATCCAGCTGTGCGAACATTCTCCGCCAATGCCAGATATCCCTGAAATACATCGGGGTAAGCCAGACATTTGGGCTGTTCTTGGGGATAAGTCCGTCCTCATCGTAACTTTGCGCCGGATGAAGGATGGAATCGTCGATGACCACATAGCCGGGACAGCCGAGTAGGCTCATTTGGATGTAGCACATGCACCCCGCCAAGAAGTCGATGTCTTGCGCGACAAAGAAAACGGAAGTCTGATAGTTAATGTGGTTCCTTTTGCACTCGTTTGCGAAGGCAAGCAGTAATGCACCAGCCCCACAGGCAGGATCACTCACGGATACCCAGCCTTTTTCCTCTATCTGACTTTTCAGATCCTCACCCAGATTCATGGCTGCCATTGCTCTGCAGATATGGTAAGGCGTGAAGAACTGCCCCTTCCACTCATTCGCAAGGCCCAATGCCATGAACAGCTCGCCAAGCATATCCTGATCTGGATTTTGCTCCATCTCATCGACTACTTCTGCGAGCATCTGCGCTAAGACTTCCAGCTCGGAGGTTGAGTATTTTTTGCTACGCTCCAGATAGATCGCTTCGCGTTGCTCTCTGTATGGACCACCGAAAGCATTGGCAATGCTGACGGCAGACAGGACAATGAAATCCTGCCAGATATCCCACCTGGAATAGCGCCCTTCCAGAGAGTTCAGAAGCTTGATGATGGTCTTTTGTCGCTCACCCTTCGGGTGGTAAATAGCTTTACCCATCGCAATCACCACTTGAAGTCGCCGGGGTGATCGTACTCATGCCAGTTCACATTCAGTGCCCGACTGACGATCTCCTCAAGCTGTGCAATCCGCAGACCGGAAGCTCCATCACACTGGGCATCGAAGATGACATCACTCATCTGCATGAAAAGTTCATACGCAGTACAGGGGTCATCTCCGTGGATTGCCACAAAGTTGTCCATTGCCTCGTAGGACGCTTTCTTCGGCGCCCCGATGCGCTTCAGAACCCGCATCAGGGTGGTAACAGGATAGCGAATCTCAATGTTGAGGAGCTGCACCTGCTTGTCTACTGCCTTTTCAAACTGCGCATAGACAAGACCAAGCTGTTCCTCAAAATACTCCATGTCATTTCCGCTCTTATGCTGTGTCCTCAGAGGGTAGCCCAGAGGAATAATCTGACTTTTGTTTCCTGCCAGCAAGATCGGATACAGATTTGCGCCGCTCATGCCCACATCAGAGGTGGAGAATCGGAGCGCAGGGATGAGCTTTGCAGGGTTCAACCCTTTCGCAGCCACTTCCCGACGATAGGTGTCCAGAAGCTGGTCTGCCTGCCCATCCAGACGCCAGATTGCAGTGGCGATTGAGTGATCAAAATGCGCGGTCATAAACTGACTGCCAGGGTACTCTTTGTCCAGATAATCGCATACCGCCCTGAATAGTGGCAGCATCTCCATCACGGTGTAGTCTTTGGGATCACCGCCATGTACCGCAGAGACCTTCTGATCTGCAATCTTGATCAGGCTGTCGCCAGAGGCAACGCCCATGCAGTAGTTGAGGATCTCCGCAAATACAGTCTTGGAGACTTTGTTCAGTGCATGTCCGGAAATGCGGGCACGCTCCAGAACGGTCTTGATGGCACAGGAGCGGACAGGGTAGTCTTTACCATCTACCTTCAGCAGAAGGCTGGTATTCTCCATCGTGTCTTCAAGCACATCAGCCGCCCCGTTGTGGTCGTAGATCTTCATGTAGAGATCGCCGAGTGCGGATCCCTTCTCAACCGGCTCAAACCGCAGGTCCTTCGAAGGTGCCGTCATCCACTCGCTCTTTGCCTTGCGCTCACCAAGGAACTGAAAGAAGTCCCTGGGTTCGCTGAAAGAGCAGCTGAAGTCGTCCGCGAATACTTTGGTTTCCATCATTTTGTTGTTCCACCTTTCAAATGAATATTTCTCAAACCCGCAGAGCGGAATTTGGGCAAAAAAAGGCGCTTTGATCTGAGGAATCAAATCAAAGCGCAATGGGAGAGGCGAAACATGATATGTCCGCCCAGAAATGCCAGATTGTGTTGGCTCACAGCTTATGAAGCTCCGTATGGGAGATAAAATCTAATAAGTACAGAGTCAGAATATCATCCGCACCAATGAGAAGCCACTATACCTAAATCTGCTTTCCAGGCAAAAAAGGAGCTGACCCAATCAATGTGGATCAGCTCCCAATTTCATTGTCTACAGGTCGATTTCTGGTCAACCTGGGCTCGGAACGCTGCAAGATCGAATTCTACTGCCGTAGCAAGTTCCTGAATCATTCGTGGAGTAAAGTCTTCGGGTGTGGCACCGACTTCATCAAGAATCATATGCGCATGTTCCTACGTCCAGCCGCAGAGAAGCAGCGCACCTTCTTCTGTCAACTCAATCGTCCTCCAAATGGGATTGCTCCCATCGTGTTGTATGGAACATCCCATCAGTTTGCATTGGAGTGCCTGCGTCGGCTCCGGCGGACGCATCAGAATACAAACTCTGCCCTCAGTATCACCACTCATGACCTGAAAATCATCGCTTTGATAGTGGATGACATCCTCCGAATCCTCAGCGCCAAGTTCCACAAAATTATATGCCTTGGCCATCAAGTCGCCTTTCTCCATAAGGGCGTGTTTGACAAATCGCAGAGGATCGTCGAAAAAGGTATTGGGGAGATGAATGTACTCGTTAAAGTACCTTTGGAGACCGGAACTATACTGCATATCCTCGCCTCCTTTACTGAACCCGGCAGCGCATCACATCCACTGCCTCGAAAATGAACCGAATGAATTCCTCATGGCTGTCAAACTCATGCAGAATGTAGCCCAATACCGGATGGAAAGAGAGGATACGATCTCCATCACTCAGCCAGCACTGATATTTTTTATCTTCACTTATCATAATACATCCTTCAATGGCACTTTGCGTTCCACAAACCATCTTCCAATGACATTTCCACTCAGGTTGGTAGAACGCTCAAAATACAAATAGGTTCTTTGCCCGTTCACCTGAATTGTATATCGGTCACCTTGTCCACCAGCCTTTGCCGCATAGGCAGGTCGAATATCAATCACACGGTCTACATCGTACTTCATGCCGTCTTCCCAGACGATCATGCGCGGCAGCATCACACCCTCTGGGGAAAAATCCACGGTAACCGAAACATAGACCTTATAAGCTGCACCCGGCAGCACAGTCAATTCAGGGGCTGCCCCAAATCGCGCTTCAGGAAGTCCCCATGCGCAATATACGGAGCTTTGATCTCAACGCCCTCACGCTGCAAAATACGCAGCTTGAAATCCAGAAGTTCAGGCGGAACACAGAGGCAGCTTGCGATTTGGAAGAAGTCCATCTGCTGCTGCAGCGCTTCAAAAACATCCTCATCATTCAAGAGGAACTCCGCCGCGAAAATGTTCGCTTCATACTCCATGCGGTCTGTATCATCCAGGAAGGTAAACTCATGGAATGCGCTGATAGCAGAGTCGCTGTGCAAATCAGCATGTCCAAGTTCATGCACAAGGATGATCCTCTGGATGCTCTCCGGCAGGTCGCTGTTGATCATGATGAGCTTGCAGCGTGAAGAGACCAAGAAGAACCCTTTGCAGGACTTCGCACTCTTCCCCATAGGCCGCTTCATGACCTGGATCTTCATTGCCCGACAGATCTCATACGGATCGTCTGTCTGGTATTTCATTTTCAAACGATTCGCTTCTTGCTTGATGGCAAACGCTAGCAACTCACTCACCTCGCTCAAAGAAAACAATGTCTTTGTGTGCAGCATAAGGATACCACATAGGGTGTCCCAAAAACCGTACAACGCACTCTTATTTCTTATAGTCCTTCCGGGTGAATGTTTCGCTGGCGCGCTTCTTATTTGCAAAATAGGCCTCCGTCACGGCCTGGAAGAAAAGCTCCTTGTCCTCTTCCGGAACATCACCACCGGCAAACATCGCGCGGGTCTGTGTCAGCAGCTGCTCCACATCCGTTGCGCCTTTCTTGCCGTAGATAGCACGTGCACTCTCGATATAAGGAGCTTCCTCAAGTCCATAGGTCTCATCTTCAATCTCATCTTTGAGTAAGTAGGCCTCAGACACATTCAGGACAGTGCATAGTTTTCGAAGGTTCAACCCACGGGGCTTGGAACCGGCGGCTTCATAGCTGCTAATGGTCCGGACAGTCGTACCGACCTGATCGGCCAGGTCTTTCTGCGTCATATTCAGCGTAATGCGACGATCTCTGATTTTCTCTCCAGTCGTTTTCATATTGCAGTTCCTCTTTCTACTGATTTGGTTTGTCCTCGGAAAACTTCTATTGACAAACCGGTCTGGTATCTGCTATTGTTTCATCAACAAGAAGTTTGTAGAAGTTTTAAGAAGTTTGAGGAAGTTTAACCCCATTATATGCAGAAGAAACCTCGTTGTCAATAGGAAGTTAGTAGAAGTTTGAGGAAGTTTCGAAAACTTTTCTACGACAGGAGGAACCCGAAGCTATGGGAGAAAGAGTTGTACTGCATAGTGACCTCAACAACTGCTATGCCAGTATCGAGTGCATGCTGCATCCAGAACTTCGCGGGAAGTATATCGCCGTATGTGGCAGCACGGAAGATCGTCATGGCATCGTTCTGGCCAAAAATCAATTGGCAAAACAATGTGGCGTGAAGACGGGAGATGTGATCTGGGAAGCGAAGCAGAAGTGTCCGCAGTTGACGATTGTGCCGCCGCACATGGATCAGTATTTGAAGTTCTCCAAGATTGTGAGATCCATCTATCTGCGGTACTCACCGGAAGTAGAGTCTTTTGGCATCGACGAAAGCTGGATCGAGCTGACTGGCTCATCTCGGCTCCATCACCAGACACCTTATGAAATCGCAAATGAGATCCGCAAAACTGTGAAGGCAGAGGTCGGCTTGACCGTGTCCATCGGCGTCAGCTTCAATAAGATCTTTGCCAAATTGGGATCTGACATGAAAAAGCCAGATGCAGTGACTGAGATCACGAAGGAGTCTTTCCGGGACCAGGTATGGCCTTTACCTGCTTCCGACCTTCTTTATGTCGGGCGGGCCACGACGGAGAAACTTCGCCGTTACGGCATTCATACCATTGGAGACCTTGCGAAAGCAGATCCCGACATGCTGGTGCGGCTGCTGGGGATCAACGGAGAGAAACTCTGGATCTATGCCAATGGACTGGATACCTCTCGGGTCATGCCCTGCGATTATGATCCCCCAATCAAGAGTATTGGGCATGGAATTACCTGCAATGCGGATCTGCTGACGAAGGACGAGGTCCGGCATGTTTTTATGGAGCTTTCACAAGAAGTCGGGCTGAAACTCCGCAAACGCAATCTGGCTGCCACCAGGGTGAAGATCAGCGTCCGGGACAACACATTGGCCCATCGAGAGTACCAGGGAAAGCTGGCATTCCCCACCCAAAGCTACACAGAGATCGCAGCTGCCGGCTTCGACCTATTCTGCCAGCGGCACACCTGGAATAGCGACATCCGTTCTCTGACAATCAGTGCAATTGACTTGGTCCCGGCCGACACACCGATCCAGTTGGACCTCTGGACTGACTTTACCAAGCACAAAAAGCGACTTGCTCTGGAGCGAACGGTCGAAGATATCCGTAGGCGCTTCGGCCTGCAATCCATCAACTTTGCAGCACTCACCTCCGGGCTGAAAATGCCAGCTCATCGTGAGGTCGAATACAAAATGCCGTCTGTTATGTACCACTAAAGGAGGTATGATTATGGGCTTTGAACAAGAAATCATCAATGCCAAGCACCCAGTCTTAACCGACGGAATCGGATCCATCCACATTGAGGGATTTCATGGGCTGCAGGCAGACAAGTGTTTCTGCGTTATGGCAGAAGGATCCCGATATCACGAATACGGAATTGCGTCCGGCAGCATTCTCCTTTGCAAGCGGGCGGAACCGATCAATAACGGTGACCTCGTCGTGGTCAATGAAGATGGAATCCTCACCGTTTACCTCTACCTGAAGGACCGAAAGAAGAATGTGGACGGTGAAAAACGCATTCTTCATAATAAGTCGATGGTCTATGCGAAAGTCCTCGGATCGTTCAACTTCTACCAGTGAAACTCCCAGGCAGAAAGGATATGCAATGAGCAAATTCGAAAACTACTTGAAGAAATTTGACATCACCAGCACGCTGACAGATGAGGACATCGAGAACACGCTCGCACTGCTCCAAATCTATTCCCCCACGGTGCGTCGGACTGCCGATCGCATTGAGGAGATGGACGAGGAGTGCTACGAAGGCCGGCGTCAGTCTATCTCTGACTTCATCAACCTTGCTATCGACTACGACCACGATGCGGACCGCAAGCGCATCGCTGACCGCCTGGCAGATATGGGTCACTCCATGCAGCTTCTCTCCATTATGGAGGAGGCTCTGGTGCTTGTGAAGGGCAGTCGGCCTCATGGCGTGATGTACTACAAAATCCTCCACGCCAGATACTTTGACGCATACTGTTCCTCCAATGAAGATGCGTACCTGTCTCTGGGGATCAGCTCCTCTACCTACTATCGTCACATCAAACAGGCAATCCGCGTCTTTGCTGCAAATCTCTGGTGTGTTGTCATTCCCGATCTGATTATCAGCGAACAGATGCATGAGCAATCTCTTGAGCGCGAGTTAGGAGTCTCATGAGAGAAAAATGAGAGACAAACCGGGAGTCAAAAAGGAGAAATACAGATAGAGAATAGATAGGAAATTGGGATTCCAATGAAATTGTAACGGACAGAGCCAGCCTCTATAATGGATTATGCTGGAGTACATATAGGCCTCTCGGGTTTTGGCCCGAGGGGCTTTTTTCATGCCTAATTGTACGCCAGCCAATCCGGGAGCAGATAGCCGACCATTCTCAATCGAGAGTGGCCGGCTTTTTTGCTGCCCAAATTGGGAGCGTTATCCATGATACAGGCCGGCTACAGGGCCAGAGGCCCTCCCTTCAAGTCGTTCGTCCGCATCCACCCACGAAACGACTTGGAGGTAAACATGAAAACAATCAAAATCAAGGACTACTATGGTATTTATCAGGAGATTCCCGTCAGTGATGAGATGTACGAGGAATGGCGCGCACTGCAGAACGAAACGCAGCGTGTGCATCGCAAGGAAGTGTACCATCGGGATTGGACGCCCATGGAGGATGTTGAAGAGATGCCTGAGCATTTTGCTGCCAATGAACTGGAGGATGCGCTGATCTGGGATGAGCAGGTCGCAGCACTCTATGCGGCCATCTCACAGTTGACCCCTATCCAGCAGCGCAGGATCCGTATGCTCATGGATAACTTGTCCATCCGGGAGATCGCCCGACGTGAAGGGTGCCATATGAACGCTGCACTGAACTCGGTCAATGGCGCTTTGAAAAAGCTGCGCTCGCTTCTGAAAGACTGGTAAGAAATCGACATTACAAAAACACTTAATGTGGTTGTTGTTATGGAACGACGCTATGCGTAAATACTATCAGACACATCAAGCGGACTTAACCCGCTTTGTCTTCAAATGATAAGGAGGCCTTCACATATGATTATTTCTGTCGATCACGGCAATAAATCCATCAAGACACCGCACGCTATTTTCACTTCTGGCCTGGTCATGTCAGACGGGCTTCAGGGCTTCAAAACGGACTACATTGGCTGGAATGGGAAGTACTACTCGCTGACGGAGCGGCGTATCTCGTACCTTCGTGATAAAACCGAGGATGACCGCTTCTTCATTCTGACCCTCTTTGCGATTGCGAAGGAACTGGAGTATCGGGATGTCTCTGAAACACTGGATCCCATCGACATCACGCTCCTGGTTGGCCTGCCGCCCGCGCATTACGAACAGCTGCACAGCCGCTTCGAGCAGTACTTCCTGCGTCGGCGGGAAGCCATTGACTTTGAGTACAATGGCAAGTACTACTCCGTTCGCATCAATAAGGTTCTGAGCTATCCTCAGGCATTTGCCGCCGCTGTCACGCAGTACAGCACTCTGAAGGCGCACTCCGTCGCTTATATCATTGATATTGGCGGATTCACCATTGATGTCCTGAAGCTGCGCTTTGGCCGGCCTGACCTTGAAGTTGTGGAGAGTTTTGAAAAGGGTGTGATCACCCTCTACAACAGCATTGCCAGCAAGTGTAACTCCCAATACGCTCGCATCCTGGAAGAGTGCGAGATCGATGAGGTCATCCGGAATCAGCCTACGGTGCTGCCTGGAGAGGTGCAGCAGTTGATCCGCTCCATGACTTCGGACTTCCTGGCTGAGTTCTACAACTTCCTCCGTGAACGCGGTATCGATGTCAGTACCAGCAAATGTGTGTTTGCCGGTGGCGGTTCGCTCCTGCTGCGCGGCATGATTGAAAGGGGTAACAAGGTAGCTTTCCCCATTTTCATCGAGGATATTCACGCCAACGCCATTGGTTATGAGGTTCTGTATCAGAGCGAGGTGGCGGCAAATGGCAAGCAATAATAAATCCCGCGTTACGCTCCAGTTCAACGAGATGGACTTTCGGCACCGTCGGGCGCTGGAGATCCTCCGCAAGCGGCCGCGCAGTATGTCTGAGATTGTGGTCAATGCCTTGCTGCACTACACGAGCTGCCCGGAAGCGGCCAACGAATTTGGCCGCGACTGGGTGGTCGGTATTGTCAAAGATGTGCTGAAAGAGATGGTTGCAAATGGAGAACTACAGCTTGGTAATCAAACTGAACCCGCGCCCCAGGAACCATCCCCAGGTCTGGATACCAATGATCTTTCTGAGCTGGGTGGCATGATGGACATGTTCCGGACGAAAGGATAAGCCATGAGCAACAAGAAATTCGGTTATGCCCGTGTGTCCACCACAGAACAGAATGAGGATCGCCAGGTGCTGGACCTCATGGAATATGGCATCGACGAGCGAGACATCTATGTGGACAAGCAGAGTGGACGCAGCTTTGAACGAACGAACTACCTTGCTTTGCGGAACACCATTCTCCGGGAAGGCGATGTACTGGTCGTGAAAAGCATCGATCGCTTCGGCCGGAATTACTCTGCGATACGAACGGAGTGGGAGTATCTCACGAAGACTCTTGGCGTGGATATTGTTGTGCTGGATACCCCGATCCTGGATACCACGCAATATAAGGACCTGTTGGGCAGTGTCATCACGGATATCGTCCTCGCTGTGCTCTCATTCGGAGCACAGCTTGAGGTCGATACCAAATCCAAAGCGCAGGCAGAGGGGATCGCTGCTGCCCATTTGAAGGGTGTGAAATTTGGCCGGCCCAAGTGTAAAGTTGAAAACTGGGATACTTACTACGGCCAGTGGAAAGCCGGCCAAATCACAGCAGTTCAGTGCTATAAGCAGTTGGGGATCAGTGCCTCCACCTTCTATCGACTTGTTCGAGAATATGAAACAGAGGAGAAAATGACATGAGGAAATGCTGTATATATTGCCGCATCGACGGCTCGCCTACGGAAAGCAATCAGGATGCCATGAAAAATCAGCTGTGCTCTCTGCGTGAGGCTGCTGTGTCGTTGGGTTTGACCATCGCCGCTGAGATTGCTGTCTTTGAAAGTGGGATTGATCCTCTCCGGCAGAGCATCAAAACGATGATCCGGGATGGTCGGCACGGCTGCTACGACTGCGTGCTGGTCGCCAATACCTCCCGCTTGGCACGCAGTGCAGATGGTCTCATCCAAATGGGGCGTAAGATGAATCGCGCCGGTATTGGAGTCTACACGCCAGCCGGGAAAGTTCAGCTTGCTCCGCCGAACGCGTTTTTCTACTCCAAATGCAATACAGAGGAGGGAACTGTCATTGGCTCGTGAGAATCGAAACGAAGACCGGAAACAACGCATTCGGGATGCCTTTCAGGAGGGACAAACCGTTGAACGGATGCCGGCGCGTGAGGACATGGCGCCACAGCAGCCTGAAGATGTGGAATGCCGGGTGGCTCCCTATTGCCGCGTCAGCACGATGTCTGAAATGCAAGCGGAGAGTTTTGAAATCCAGCAGCAGTACTACAGTGAGTACATCGCCAAGCATCCTAACTGGGTCTTGGTCCGAATCTATGCAGATGAGGGTATTTCGGCGACCTCTGTTAAGAATCGCAAGGAATTCAACCAGATGATTGAGGATTGCAAAGCCGGAAAGATCGATATGATCGTCACGAAGTCGGTGTCCCGTTTTGCTCGTAATGTCGTCGATTGCATCAAGTACGCCCGAATGCTTCGCTCCCTCTCACCACCTGTTGCCATCTACTTTGAGACGGAGAACATCAACACACTATCCCAAAACGGCGAATTGCTCTTGACTGTTCTCGCAGCCTTCGCGCAGGACGAGAGTGTGAACAAATCCATCAGTGTCGCTTGGGGCATCCGACAGCGCTTTGCGAAAGGAATCCCAAAGATGGTCAAGCCCTATGGGTATCAGTGCGTGGACAACAAACTCGTCGTGGATGAAGAGGAAGCCGGCGTTGTCATCCGGATCTTTGCTTTTTATCTCGGAGGAAAAACCCCATATGAGATCGCAAAGATCCTGACGGAAGAAAGTATTCCTACCCCAACAGGTAAGTCGCAATGGACGGTATCGTCTATCACTTATATCCTCGGAAACGACAGGTATTGCGGCGATGTGATCATGCAGAAGAGCATCTGCGTTGACCTGTTCGCACATAAGCGGGTTCGCAATTTAGGTCAGGTGGAACGATACCGCATCCGCGATGTGCATGACCCTCTTATCTCGAAAGAAGATTGGAGGGAAGCAAAAAACAGAGTATCCATGCCAGACCGTGAAGCAGTCATTCTGGAGGACATCACCGGCGACGGAGTGCTGTCTTCTTTACATCCCATTCAATTCAAGGAGGACATCGATTTATGAATGCTAATCTTTACGAGTTCCGCGTTGTAAATCCGACTCTTCGGACTTTCAGCGCCGCAGAGGCTCGAATCGCACATTCTTCCATCCGATTCAACAACCTGAGCGCAGCTGAGTTGGGCTACCCTGAAATGGTTCGGCTTCTTATCAGCTCTGATGCCACCACCCTCGCCATTCAGGCCTGTGACAAAGGAGATTCGTGTGCCGTGCCGTTCATGGCTGGCCGTACTGCAGAGGATCTCAAGGGGCAAAAGAAGTGGACTACTGTGACCAACCGGATGCTCATGCACATCATCCGCACGAAACTTTGCTGGGAGAATGTGAAAACGCCTCGCCGTTTCTACGGTGTTCCTTGGCCCGAGCAATGCGCTATCATCTTCGACCTTACAAAAGTCGCCCCGCCTCGAACCAGGACTCCGAATCTCTCCGCAGAGGATATGCTCCGGGCATATGAGGTCGCTGAAAAGGGTTCTCTGCTTCCCGTTACCACCGCATGGCCTAACGGCAGAATGCCATTTGCGACTGTCCCTCCCAGTTCTGTGATCGAGGCTCAATATGTCGCTGTGAACTAATGATAGGGTCCTCTGCAACATGCGGGGGACCCTTATCATTCACCTTTGGCCCTTAACCAAGACAATTCTGAAAAGATCAGAAAGGAACAACAAAATGGTTTATTCAGATTTTTCCATTGAGCAACTCAAGCAGCGTCTATTCTTAAAAGCCATGAATAATTCCACGCCCAAGAAGTACGCTGGAGACATGTTGGAGGCAGCGGAAGTCATTCAGCAACTACAGGCAAAGATCAAGAGGCTCGAAACGAGCCAGGACTAGGCCGTTCTTTAGGACAAACCTTATGATATGCTTACCCCATCAAAACTAGAGGAGATGTCTTCTACCATAGCATGTAGAAGGCATCTCCTTTTCTATGTACGACTTTCACATGATTTCTGTACCAATTTAGTACGCTAATACCGCTTTGAACATTTTTGTAATAAGCTTTTTACCCTATACTGATAAAAAGATGAAGATAGGTAGGATTAAATTATGAGTACAAATCTACATGTGATGGGAAATAGAATTCGCACAGCACGGCAATTTAGAAGGCTGACCGGCGAACAACTTGCTGAAAAGCTCGGAATTTCTGTTACATCTCTACGGCATATTGAAAATGGAATTAGACGGCCAAGTTACCAGCTTTTAGACGAAATGTCTGATATTCTGGATGTGTCGATGGACTATCTCGCTGGCAAGACGGAAGCACCTCTGGAGCGCCGCATCCGCAAAGAACTCGAAGGATCTGGTCTCACTCAGGCGCAAGAAGATGCAGTCGTGGAGATTGCACTAAACTCTGTTCCCATAATCAAGCGACTTGGATGAGTGCTGCACCTGCCTAAAAACGGCAGGTGCATTTATTTTTTACTCATTGCAGGTTTCGACAGATTTCGCGCTCTGCACCCGCCATTATGTACTTGTACGGTACGCCCGTACTAAATTAGTACAAAGGAACGATGCTTCAATGAGTGTTCAAGACATGTTGAAAGAAATGAGCAGCAGAGCGTTCAACTCCAGTTATGACTCGTACATGAGAAATGCATATGACCTCTGGGTTAAAACGGATTTCAAGGAAGAAGAGAGTGACTATGCAAAAGGGGTCCAAGCCTTGGGCTCTGTTCTGACAGAAGAACAGCGGCAAAAGCTCAGGGCGATGGAGGAAAACTACCAGCACAACATGGAGTACGCCTCCAGGTATGGGTTTAAGGCTGGCTTGTATTCCGGATTCAGCCAGTACTTCATTGGTACAGAAGCCGCCTATGACAGCTTCGAGTCAACGCTTATGAAGAACCTGATGGAGCTTCCCAGCATGACCCGACACCAGGCTTACTACCAGCGAAGCGAAGACAACTTGAAAATTGCAAATGCGCTCAGAGAGTCTCTGGACGAGAGTACTTATGAGCATGTTGTCTCGGTTGAATGTGCATGGGGTCAGAGGATCCATTCCGCAGCGTGTCACGGCTTCTACTGCGGCTACCGTGCGGCACTCAACCTCATCGATGACATCAAGCCTCTCGACAGCAGCCGCATGATCCAACACACCTTGCTACTGGAGTATCACCTGGGATATATCGGCTCTTATGAGGAAATAGAGCGTCTGAGCAAAAAGAAATCGGCATAATCAAGGTGGCAGGCCATCAACGTGTGGCCTGTCACCTTTTTTCTGACTTTCGAGTTGAGGCTGTCCGTTCTATGGGACACATCGTGTTGTATCCTATGTTTACAATCCAAAAGTGAACTTATTAGGAAGGGTGACAGAGATGTATGTTCTGATCGATATGGAATGGATCACAAATCGTCATGGCAACCATTGGCCTACGCAGCTCGCCGCCAGCCGCGTCGATGAGGCTTGGAATACAGTGGATACTTTCTCTGTGCTCTTCCGGCCGAAAGACGTCTCCTTCCAGGATTGGAATCACATGGCCTTCTCCGGTTGGGATCGTCAGGACTTTGTGGATGGAGAGTCCCTGTATCCCGGTCTGGATTCTTTCCAGAAGTGGATAAGGCCGGACGATGTCCTCTGCTGGTGGCATCAGGAGGCAAACGACCTATTCAACATGTTCACCAAGATTGCTCAGGTCCGGGACCTTGTGGGCAAAGTCATCTTTCTCGGTGATTACATTTATGGTTTCCTTGCTGGTCAGAAAGCCTCTGTTGGCAGCCCCTATAAGCTCTGTGCAGCGAGAGATATACCGGTACCCGAGCCTGCACATTGTTCTCAAAACGACATTCTTGCAATCCAGGCGCTCGTGAAGGGCATCGGATTTCAGCAGCGTTACTTGCTCCAGCAACCGAAAAAGTGGGTGAAAGATTATACCGCGTTAAAAGGAACCACCGTCTTTCCTTTGCTTTACGACCCGGATGAAAATACTCTCCATCGCTCTGACTGCGAGTTGCTCCCTGAAGATAAATACCTTCCCGCCTTTACATCCTTCAAAGCGCCGATCCGGCGCAAGTACAAGCCCTGCCCCTGTTGCCGGGAAGAATTCCTCGATGCGCTTTGGGATCGTAATCAGGACACAATCGAGCGTTCCAATTTCAACTTCGTCTACTCCACACAGTCTAAGGTGTTCCACTCGCGCAACTGCTCTCATATTCTGCTCGCTTACAGCATTCAGGGCACCGTTTCATTCGATACCTGTCTGAAAACCGGGCGCCGGCCGTGCAAGCACTGCAATCCGCAACCGATTGAACGCAAAGCCATCAGCTTCTCGAGTCAATCGCAAAAGGATGTTCAGGCCCCGCAGAAGAAGTCGGAGCGAAACTTGACCAAGGATGAAAAGAGCGCCATTGGTCGATTCAAGAGAGCGAAGGAAGAACGCGAGACTGCGCTGAAAAAGGGAGTTCTGACGGACTCTGAGCGGAATACTGTTATGGCGCTCTCTCAGCCTGGACTGGCTTTCTGGGCAAGTAAGGGCTATCGTACCTTCCACCGCAGGAATTGCCCGCAAATCACTGGCCTGTCTCAACTTGTCGGGTTCCCGAGATATCAAGATGCCGTACATGCAGGCTACTGCCCCTGCCGGCACTGTAAGCCAAGTCCCAAGCAAAACATCGTATTCTCCATCCCTATCACGAACAGGGAGCGCATCGGCGAAACAACGGATACGCTGGTTCAACTCTGCACGGAGCACTGTCTCCCCTTCCAATACGACAATCGGTACTTTGAGATGCAGACGATGGTGGGCAAATGGAGAATTGACATGAGTCTGCGCCCTGTGCGCCTGGAGCATATTAACCTCGTATCGCAGCCTCAGAATACGAAGAAATACCATGTTCAGCCTCGTTTATTCCTTTCTCTGAAGGACACCTTCGACTACATCATGCGGCACGACTCCACCCTGATGAAGAAAATTGAGGCTGACGATCAGACCGCTCAGCTCCAGATGGGTTGAAGAATCTGGATAGCTTCCGGGAGGTACATCATGATATATTTTTTCGCAGGGATTATATTCGGTTTTATCCGTGGGCTTTTCTTTCGGAATAAGTATTAGAGTTCTGTTGCTTTTCACTCCTCTGATCCGTAAGAACGGTTAGGGTGGGAAGCCATAACCGCAAAAGGAGTGAACCCAATGAGTGTTTATTATGATTTTTTCGCTGAGGCATATTATAACGGAAAATGGTACAACATCGACTTCTTTACTATGGGCCAAACCGGAAAGCTCAAACACCAGTATCTCTACACTGTGTCCAGATCCTTTCTGGGACGCCTTTCGACTGTGATCGACCATGCAGTGCCTCTGAAGTTCCAGGATCTGGCCGAGGGCACACGAAAAATCCTCCGGGAAGATGCACAGCCGCAGTATGAGGACAGCCTGGAATTGGAGACATTCTTCTACGCTGGGGATTTGCATGACTTTGAAGCTCTCCTGGACGCGCCGTATGAGTATGAGTACTTCGTGACCAGAAATCAGGTGGCAGCTTTGGAAGCACATTTGATCGATGACTTCACCGAGTGCTTAACGGCCAAAGATGTGATTGAACTCCCCGAAGCAGCAAGAGACGAATATGTCCTCTATCACTGGGACTACCCAACAAACAGCCGGCAAATTGTGCAGCAGCTCGTTGACAAACTTCACGAGCAACTCGACTTCTTTAACGATTCCATCCCGTATCAACCCGGGGCTTCTTCAACTGATCAGCGTGCTTCCAGCGTTCGTGTGGTTTATCGGCTTTCCTAAAAAAGTATTTATGCTATAATACTTCCATGTAAAAAATGGCTAGGGAGAAGACAAATGCGGTATTATGTTGTATCAGATATACATGGCTTTCATTCGCAGTTGATTGCCGCTCTGAATCAAGCCGGCTTTTTTGCTGATCAACAGCCCCATAAACTCGTTGTTCTAGGGGATCTCTTTGATCGCGGTAAAGAGGCCAAAGAATTAGAAGCATTCATATCCGATCTCATGGACAAGGACCTTGTCATACTCATACGGGGTAATCATGAGGATCTGTATGAAGATCTCGTAACTGTTGATAAAGGGATTGGATTAAATCATCACATCAGCAATGGGACCTACGATACCGCGCTTCAATTGTCCGGGTTTGATCCTGTGATCGCCACAATCCGGCACTACGATTTTGCGGAGGCAGCTCAGCAGACACCCTATTATCAAAAAATCATCCCTGCAATGCGTGATTTCTACGAAACTGAACACTATGTCTTCGTACATGGCTGGATCCCTTGTTTCAGAGAGCGACATGGGTATAGTCACATCAGTGATTGGCGCAAAGCATCTGATGACTTATGGAATAATGCCCGCTGGGTGAATGGTATGGCAGCATACACTACGGTGTATGAAGAAAACAAGGTGATCGTATGTGGACACTGGCACACTTCATATGGTCATTCCAAGATCGATCATAATGGCTCCGAGTTCGGCTCCGATGCAGTTTTTACCCCGTTCTATGGCAACGGCATTATTGCATTAGATGCCTGCACATCAAGGACTGGGTTTGTAAACTGTATTGTACTCGAAGAGTAGTACAATTGCAGACTGGACAGAAGCGCAATCACCTGCTATAATAAGTGGATGTATCCGGGTGTAGCGCAGTTGGTAGCGCGCTTGCTTTGGGAGCAAGATGCCGGGAGTTCGAGTCTCCCCACTCGGACCAGAATCCGAATACATTATCCTAATGGGTGATGTGTTCGGATTTCTTATTCCCTTTGGGAGTGTTTCCATACTATCAGGGCAGTTATCAACCCAAATGATATGTATGTGCGATAATCAATCTGAGGAGAGGTTGCTCGTGGGCAAGAAATCAACAAAAGAAAACAAAACCAAATATCATCTCGCAAGAGAAGAACTTGGATGGTCCAGAGAATATGCCAGCGAACAGCTTGGAATGATCACACCGGAGCGTCTTGAGCGCATTGAAAACGAGAAAGTGACTCCGGATCCCAAGGAGATCCTCGCGATGGCCGAAACATACGGGAGGCCTTCTCTTTGCAATTACTACTGCTCGCAGAAATGTCCTATCGGTCAACAGTATGTTCCTGAGATTGAGGTAAAAGAACTCTCATCGATAGTCCTCGAGATGCTAGCCTCCTTGAATTCTGTGAATAAGCGCAAGGACCGCCTCATCGAAATCACAGCAGACGGCAAGATTGATAATGACGAGATAGATGATTTTATCTTCATTCAGGAAGAACTGGAGAGGATCTCGATTACGGTAGAAACTCTGCAGCTCTGGTCAGAGAAAATGCTGGCGAACGGCGTGATTGACGCTGAGGCTTATAAAGCTAAGAAAAAATAAGTGAATTTGGATGGCAGCGCATTGAATGTCCGATGCGCTGCCTTATTTTGCAGATTTCGCGAAAATAGCATGTCCTATTTTGCAGAATTTGTCGTTTATTCTGAGGGACTATTCGATTAGAATTAAAACAACTTCAAAAGGTGGTGCATGAGAGATGAAGGTGTTTATGAGATGACGGCACGAGAGAGAGTCCTTGCTATCAGGCTCATGGAGAAACAAGGAAAGAAACCCGAGTATTTTGAACAACTCGGAATCCATGTATCGATAAAGAAAGTTGAGTCTTCTGCTTCTGAACGGGGTAAATGATATGTTTGAATTATTGGTAATCATCCTATTTTGCTGGCTTGCCTTCAAAGCCATAGGGCTTGCTTTGTCGCTCACATGGGGAGCAGCGAAGATACTAGCTTCGCTGTTGTTCGCGATCGCCGTGCCGGTGCTGATCGTCTGCTTGTTATTTGCAGGCGGAGTCATTCTGCTCTTGCCGCTGGCACTGATTGGCGGCGCAGTCGGGCTATTGAAAGCTTGCACATAACATATCGCCTTATCAGCCCCGATCCACTCTCTGGTCGGGGCTGGTTTCATATGATCCAAATATGTAAGTTCCTTTTGGATTTATCGGCTTCATTCTGCAGACCCGGTAGTTTACCCGGATAGAAACATCAGACATAATGAGAAAGTCAACCTGAAAAAGAGATAGGGGGAGATAAACATGCTATCCAAGAAATACGCTGAACCGGTAAGGAATATCCTGGTTTTGGTCCTCATTGGTGTATTCTCATTCTTCGTCGTAACATCATGGCTGCCAGACAGGGGTTTCATCAAGGATTCCCTTGAAAGTGTCGAGGAGAGCAGCAATACCGTGATGAAGTTTTCAGCAGCAACGCTATCCACTTCTCTGGCTATCTCCGCACTGCCGGACGACTTTGCAACACCCTTGGCCGACAGCTTGGCGGACATGAATATCTATTTCATCGCAATCCTTGTCATGCTGCACTTCGAACAGTTGCTGATTCGCTACGGAGTAAAGCTCGCCTTTGCGATTGCGATCCCAGCGGCGTGCGGGATTGGAATTCTGTCGATCCTTCTCAAAAAGGATCTATTAAAAGGCATCGCAGCCAGAGTGGCTGTGCTGGGCTTGGCTGTTGCTCTTGTCGTACCGTGCAGCACGCATATTACAAACTACATCGCTGCAGACCTTACAGCTTATGTGGAGAACACGATCGCGGACACGGAAGACGGCGCTGATAAGCTCAACGAGGCTATGGAGGGCGGAGCTGAGGAGCAGACGATCTTTGAAAAACTCTCCGATCTGTTCCAAACGGCCATCAACGATATGTCCAACCTGATGGCTCACTTTCAAAACACCATTCGCAAGTGCATGAATTCCATCGCAATTCTGATCCTCACAAACTGTCTGATGCCAATCGTAAATTTCTTCATTCTCAAGTGGATCCTGAAAGAAACCTTCCATATTGCAATCCCGATGCCGCAGATGCGTAGAAAGCGTCATTCCGACTCGGACTCCGGATCCGGCTCCAGCACTTCTGGATCTGAGCTTCTGGTTGTAGGAGAGTGATGATATGAAGATACTGGAATTCCTGAAGGACAAACAGAAACGCACAAACCTCATCATCTGGTTCCTTATAGCGGCAATCGGCATTGTTGTGATCTGGGGCTTCAAGCACGGCTCAAATCCTTTACATATGAATGTATCAGATAATATCCAGCAGATCGATTTGGATACAATCTACCTCAAGGACAGCGGCGTTGAGGTCAATTTTTCTGATGTTATTCTCTCCGACCAAAACGAGATGCGGAAACTCATCGTCAGCACGCAGCAAGGGACTGTCTCCACAGAATTGACTGACCGTCTCATCCAAAAGCTTGATTTCGATTTTCTGAAGAAAACACAAACCGTGTCCTATGCCGGTACAGGCTACTTTGTTGTAGATCTGGACAATCTGACAGCGGCGAATGTCATTGAGGATAAGGAAAAGAAGACCGTTACGATCTTCATTGATCACGCGTATTTGCAGGCGATTGAGATTGACCCGAATAACATCATCATTGATGAAGTGAAGGAAGGCCTGTTAGCGCGGGGAGATATTGAGCTGACTGTGCGGGATTACAATGTCATTGCGAAGGATCTACGCACAAGGTTAGAGGAAAAATTCAACACTGCTTCAAACGGGCAGAAAGCCGACGATCTCGCTCTCAAAATGGTAAAGGAAATCTACGAGCCAATCGTCAAAGCCATAGACCGTCGATATGATGTAATCGTACAGTTCAAATAACAAGCTCCAGTAGAATGGATAAATTCCAAAATGCGTGGTGCCCAGCCTTTCCCCTGGCACCACGCATTTCTTAACTGCTGTCCGTTCTTTGGAACAGGTGTTCATGTAATATTGGAGCATCACTAATGAAATGGAGGAAGAATCGCATGTCTGGTCACGATGATTAGACATCTGAAAAAAATGGTTTTGAAGAGGCTCCATGTCACGATAGATGAGGGGAATCATGATGGCGAGAAGACGACGCAGTGATGAGGATGTAGCGCTTGGCTGCCTGGTTTACATGCTCCTGATCATCTTTTTAATGCCTGTTGCCGGAATATGTTTTCTTTGTATTGTTCGGCTCCGGCTGAAATACCCCGAAGGGCGATTTCTGCTGGCCGCTAACAGTATCTGTCTTCCTATTGGTTACCAAACCATTGCCTGTTCGCAAATGAGAAGATTTCCCACAAATAGAGCTTGACAGCTGAATGGTGGAGCGGTATAATTCCTAACATCATTAGCAATCGAGGCGACTATATGTATTACGAAACGCTTGCGGATGAACTTCTGCATATCCGCGCAAATCTACTTCGCGTACCCGCGCATCAAAAGTTGTCAAATATGCTTCGCGGGGAGTTGTTTGTTCTCAACTACCTGCACGACCATGACACCATCGTCCACCCGAAAGATCTCAGCGAGAATCTGTCTGTCAGTACAGCAAGAATCGCAAGCCTGCTTAAGCACATGGAGGAAAAGAATTTAATCGTTCGGGAGCCGGACTCAGAAGATTCCAGACAAATCATTGTACATCTGACATCAGATGGGGAACATGTCATCCAAAAATGCAAAGAGGAAGTTTTGTACTATCTTGCAAGGACATTGGAAAGCCTCGGTCCGGATGATGCGCGGGAATATATCAGAATCCAGAAAAAGATTTATTGCAACTACATCGAAAAATAAGAGAAAAAGCTATGGCACAGGCCATAGTTTTTCTCAGCCTAAATAGCTAACAATATTAGTAAACAGAGGTGCGATATGAAAAGCAAAGAAGACGTTCAAACCATCATTAGACGCGCTCCCATTTCCAGAGCGTTCAACATTGCCCACACTTCCACCGCAAATACAACGGTCGGTCGGGCTTTTGCCCTCGTACTCATTCTGTCGGGTGCAGCCTGCATCCTGATGACTCAAAAGGTTTACCACGCACTTCCGTTTATCCTGGGGATCGGCATGATGGTAATTGGCACGACTCATACGATTTGCGGGCTTTGGGCAAAGGAATATCAGAGTAAGGAAACGAAGCTGACCGCAAACGGAATCGTATATGTTGCTTTGGGACTGGTGATCCTGGCCCATCACGCGGACGCAGACTCCGTAATCAGCAGTATTTGGGGTGTGCTTGGCCTGATGAAGGGCTCTGAGGCGCTGAATGGAGCCCTGTTCCACGCCTCCAGAAAGGAACCCTTTGCGGCCTTAGGAATCCAGGCGATCATAGAATTGGCGCTGGGATTTTTGCTTTTGATCGACCCCTCCGCAGTTCAGCATCACGTATTGCTGTTAGGCCTGGAACTGGTGGCAGTGGGCTGGCAGACCCTGCGGGAATCAAAACAGTCAGAGCAAGAAGAATCACATCAAGCGGCAGACGGGAAAGGAGTCATTCGTGAATCATTCTGAAATCAGTGTGTGGGATTTGGTAATCATTGCTGTATATTTGATCACAATGATCAGTATCGGCGTCTATTCCATCAAGCGCGTCAAGAACAGAGGAGACTACTATGTTGCCGGCCGGTCCTTCGGCCCCATGGTACTCATGGCTACCGTATGCGCCACCATCATTGGCGGCAGCGGCCTGATGGGGCGCGCAGGCGTCGCTTATTCCAGCGGCTTCAAAGCCATCATCACGGCAGTGCCGTATCTCCTGGGGATGCTGATCTTTTCCTGGATAGCCGGCAGAATTTCCGACATCGGCATGAAGTACAATATCACGTCCATTCCGGAACTCTTTGAAATGCGCTTCGGCAAAACCGCCAAGCTACTCCTGTCCATGATGATTGCCTTCACCATGATGGGCACGGTGGCGTCCCAGGTGACGGCCACGGCCACCATCGTGAAGATGCTTGGCGGGCAGATCGGCCTGTCCTATGAGATCGGCGCCCTGATCGCCTGCGTGGTATTTATGCTCTATACGGCGACCTCCGGCCTGTACGGTGTGGTCTATACCGATGTGCTGCAATTCTATATTCTGATTTTGTTTGTCTATATTCTGATTCCGGTGGCGTCGCTTCTGAATATAGGCGGGTTCTCCAACTTTACCGCCAATTTGGATCCCGGCCTGGTTCAGCCGTATGTCAACGGCAGCATTCTGGGCGATATCGTAACTTATCTGGTCTTTACCATGGCAGGCGCGGAGATGTGGCAGCGGGCCTTTGCGGCGAAGGACCGCAAATCCGCCAAGAAGGGCATGTTCCTTGGCACAGCTGTCTACGGCGTCACGATTTTCCTGGTGTTCTTCATGGGCATCATTGCGCACCAGATCATTGGCGATGATGTTCTGGCCCAGTATGGCTCAACAGATGCCGTGATCCCCGCGTTGGCCATCAAGGTGCTGCCCATCGGCCTGACGGGTATCGCGTTGGCCGGCATGCTCTCCGTCATCATGTCTACTGCGGACAGCTACCTGCTGGTTTCCGTACAAACCTGCGTCAGCGATATTGGCAAAACGATCTCTCCAGGGATGAGTGAAAAAACAGAGCTACGGCTGTCCCGGATCTTTGCCGTGATCCTGCCCATTGGTGCCCTGGTGATCGCCCTTTATATCAAGAACGCCTACGCCACCTTGATGTTTGCCTGGTGCTTCTATGCCGCAGCAGCAGGTATTCCGGCCTTTGCCGCTCTGTTCTGGAAGAAAGCTACGAAGCAGGGAATCATCGTGGCAATGGTCAGTGGATTTACAGTTTGCATTGCATGGAAACTGCTGGGACAACCCTTTGGCCTGGGTGCAGCTGTGCCGGGCACCATCGCCTGCGCCATCGCACTGGTCACGGTGAGTCTTGCCACGTTTCAAAAGCACCCAGCACCGTTCCTGAGCGCCTCGGAGGATGTCCCCGCCGCCGAGTAATCATATCCGTTTGTTTCAACATGATATCTGAGATCAGCCAAATGCCCCGGCAGCTATTGCGAAGCACAATAGCTGCCGGGGCGTGTTCTATTTGTTCAGTTATGAATGTGGGATTACACTGGATTGTACGGAACCTCAGCAGCCTGCTGATGTGCTGCTTGAACCTCCTTGCAGGAACTCTGAAAACAGTGTTTGGCAATTTGAATAAAGTGCTTTAGAAGCGCATCACCAGGAAAAGGCTTGTAATAGATTCCGAAGGACAACCTGGGAGAATCTGCGAGCGCAACTGTTTTCAATTGGTGATTTGCCGGAAGCATAACTTCCGGCAGAATCGCCAGACCGAACCCCGCCTCCGCCAAAACAATGGCAGCCTCAACGGACTCGCAGAAGTGTATATCCGCCGGGGCTTTGCCTTCCGCAAGTTTCCACTGCAGTCTTGATATTTCAGGGTCTATGGCAATAGGATTACAAAAAATCAGCTTTTTGCCCTCAAGCTCCTGCATGGTAATCTTTTCGCAGCTATCCGGGAAATACGCTTCACGACAGGCACATACGAGGCTGCTGTTCTGCAGTTCTTGAAAAAATAATCCGGCTTCTATATCCGCCCCCTCCCGCATACCAAGAACAGCATTCGCCGTTTCTGTTTCCAGTAAACGAAACAGCTGTTCGTGGGGTACAACATGGAGCTGAGGATGGACATTTGGGTGTTGAAGCAAAAGCTCATGCAGGACCTCTGTCAGCAGAGCCAACTGCGTATAGCTGTTGCATCCAATGGAGAGTGTTTCTACTGGATATTCTTTAGGGTTACTGAACCGGACCTTCGCCTGTCCCGCAATGGCGACGATATTTTTCGCGTCCGTGATAAAGGACTGGCCTTCCGGTGTGATTTCGACCAGCCTTGTGGAACGGTGGAAGAGCTTTACATTTAATTCGCTCTCCAGCGATTTGATTTGGTGCGTAATTGCAGGCTGGGAAATGTTCATCTGCTCTGCGGCACGGGCAAAACTCAGGGAATTTGCAACAGCTAAAAAGCAACTGAGTTGGAAGATGTTCATGTACTTACCTCTTTGATGCAAAATTCAATAGCAGCTGATTAAAGCATAGCAGTACACGCATATGATTTCAAGCTAAATCAAATGATTATCTCAAAAAATCCCCAGTTTACGGGCATTTCCGCAAGACAGCAGCTTGAATTTACTACCCATTTACTACTTACGGATTGAGCCTTGATATGCTTTGAAGCTCTTGCGGATAGACCAAACAGGCAGCGCACACCAGTATTGACCTACCATAGATTGAAAAATTTCATACAGCACCGTACAAGCGGCGTTTCCCACTCCCTACACAGGGAGAACAGGAACGCCGCTTTTTTCATGCCCTTGTTACGCAGTAGGGGCAGAAAAAGCCTTGCTACAAGCGGTTTTGCGGGCGCGTATCTGGCGCGGCAAGGGATTTATACCTTATCCCCCGAAACCGCGCTTCTACTGCGTAACAAATCCACAGCAAAAGGAGTGATTTA
>QWCB01001166.1_pt1 | contig 30954 bp, 28 predicted proteins | sample 1972511 | NCBI WGS metagenome assembly QWCB01 (sample SAMN09866719, study PRJNA288562) | Human gut metagenome isolate term5_stool, whole genome shotgun sequencing... | isolation source: gut | host: Homo sapiens | place: USA: California | reverse complement strand
CTCATCTAATTCAGTCATATAAGGCGAGTTAGTGAATTGTTGCAAAAAGAGAAAAGCATCCTGATTATCTAAAATAAAATCAATATAGTTACGAATAACCTTAGCTAGGCTAGACTTAGCATCATCATTTGTTGTATCAGTAAACATTTTGGCGCTCATTTTTTTCTTAGTATCTAAATACAATTTTTTCAACATATCATCTTTATTCTTAAAATAAATATAAATTGTTGAAGCTGAAACACCGGCATGTTTAGCAATTTTCGACATTGATGTTGATGAAAAACCTTCTTTATTTAGAAGTAGAATTGTTGCTTCATAAATAGCTTCTTTTTTGTGTTCATCTTTGTATCGCATATTTGTATAATAAACGATCATTCATTTATAGTCAAGCAAAAAATTAAATATTTTCAATATTAGTAATTGGTTCTCGTTAAACAGGCTTTATCCTACTTGCAAAACGGAATGAACTTGGAATTATCTAGCCTACAAGTTTGACCACTTTGAAAACCATGTGATGTCATTTTTAGATGAAGAAGATTTTTCTTAATACTGTAAGAAAATATAATATGATAAATGAAAAAGACCGAATTATTGTTGCACTCTCGGGTGGAGCAGATTCGGTTTTGCTTTTCAATCTGCTCGATGAATTGAAAAATGAGATTGATTTTGATTTGCAGGCGGCTCATGTCAATCATAATCTCAGAGAAGAAGCGAAAGACGATGAAAATTTTGTCCGGATGATTTGCAAAGATAAAAACATTAAACTTCATGTTTTAAGTGCAGACGTAAAAAAATATGCCAAAGAAAATAAAATCGGACTCGAGCAGGCGGGAAGAGAAATCAGATATAAATTTTTTGAAGACTTAATAAAAGGGCATAATGCAAAAATTGCGACGGCACATAACTTAAACGACAGAGCAGAAACTCTTTTGTTAAATCTTGTCAGAGGTTGCGGTATTTCCGGACTAAAATCAATTCCCTATGTTCGAGACGGATATATAAGACCTATACTTGATTTAAGCAGAGAAGAGATTGAAAAGCTCTGTAAAGATAACGGATTTGATTACAGAGACGATAAAACAAATTTTGAAACGGACTACAATCGAAACAAAGTCAGGTTGAATGTAATTCCCGAACTTTTGAAAATAAATCCGAGTTTATTGAAAGTGTTTAAGAGAAATTTTGAAAACTTTCAACAGGTGGATGATTTTATTGAAAAAGAATCAAATAAATTAAAAAAAGAAGCTTTCTCAGAGGGGAAATATAAAATAGATGTAATAAATAAATATGATGATGTTATTGTTTCTGAGTTTTTATCAAATATAATATTTGAAAATCTTAAAACAGAGCCGGAAAAAATCCATATAGACGCTGTTATGCAGTTATTGAGTGAAGACAAGATTATTGATTTGCCCGGAGGAAAAATAAAATCATATAACAACAGTTTGTATTTTCCCAAAAAGAAAAACAACATAAAAATGAAATCGATTGATCTTGGAAAAAATAAAATTTCAAATAATAAAACCTTGATTTTAACCAAAACAAATAAAACGAAAGCTCAGCTTAGCTTAAATCAAATGAATTCTTATATGGATTTTGAAAAAGTAAAATTTCCTCTTTATGTTCGTTCAAGAAAGCCTAAAGATAAAATTAAAATTGCGCCGAGAAATGTTACAAAATCCTTGAAACAACTGTTTGTTGAAAACAAAATACCGGTTGAAAATCGGGGCGAAATTGTGTTATTATTTGACAATGATGATAACCTTATATATGTAGAAAAAATAGGTGTCAGCGAACTTGTTAAAATTGATTCAAATACTACCAAAATGATAAAAATAAAATTTGAGGTTTTAGATGGTTGAAGATGTAAAAGACATTTTAATTTCCGAAGAAGAGATTAAAAAAATCGTAAAAAAACTCGGTAAAGAGATCACAGAGGATTATAAAAACAAAAATCTTATTCTGATAAGTGTTCTGAAAGGTTCTGTTGTTTTTATGGCAGATTTAATGAGGGAAATCGATTTACCGCTTAAAATTGATTTTATGATTGTCTCAAGCTACGGAGATAAGACGGTCAGTTCCGGAAAGGTAAAGATTGTCAAAGACTTAGACATTGATCTTTCTGATTTAGATGTTTTGATGGTGGAAGATATTTTAGATACCGGAAGAACACTGAGTTCTTTGATTGAAATATTAAAAACAAGAAAACCAAAGAGCCTCAAACTCTGCACTTTTCTTGATAAACCCGACAGAAGACAGACGAGGATTGAAGCAGACTATGTCGGAGCACAAATTCCGGATGAATTTGTTGTCGGATATGGACTTGACTTTGACCAAAAATATAGAAATTTACCCTATGTGGGTGTTCTTAAACCTCAAATATATGAATAGAAAACGGAGAGAATTAAATGGATGATAAGAATTTAAAAGAACCCAAACAACCTAATAAAAAGAACGGCCTGATTTCTCTGATTTGGCTTCTGATTCCGTTACTTTTTATTTTGTCAATATATTTTGGACTTGATAGAAATACAACAGACAAACAACAATACTATCAGTTACTTCAAAATTTTGACGAAAAAAAGGTTACCGAATACAGCTTAGATTTGAGTAACGGAAAACTAAAGTATAAATTAAAAGGCGAGAAAGACACGAAAGAATTCAAAGTGCCGAATGTAAATATCTTCATTAAAGATGTTCATGATGATGTTAGAGCTTATAACAAAGAACACCCTGACAAGCCTATTAAAATAGACTATGTTCAAGGCGTGTCAAGATCATGGCTTATGAACGTTTTGCCTTCAATTTTCTTCTCGCTTATGCTTTTGGGATTTATTTTCTACATGTTTAGGAAAATGAATCAAACTGTTGTAGGCGAAAACAACAAAGCTATGTTTTTCGGCAAAGCAAAGGTTAAATCCGGAAAAGACGAAAAGAAAAAGACGACTTTCGACGATGTTGCCGGTTGTGACGAAGAGAAAGAAGAGCTCAAGGAAGTTGTTGAGTTCTTGAAAAATCCGGAAAAGTTTGACCATTTAGGTGCAAGAATACCTCATGGTGTTCTGCTTGTAGGACCTCCCGGAACAGGTAAAACTTTACTTGCAAGAGCAGTTGCCGGAGAAGCCAATGCACCGTTTTTCTCAATTTCAGGTTCTGATTTTGTTGAAATGTATGTCGGTGTCGGTGCATCAAGAGTCAGAGACCTTTTTGATACGGCCAAGAAAAATTCACCGTCCATTATTTTTATCGATGAAATTGACGCTGTCGGCAGACACAGAGGAGCCGGCATGGGTGGCGGACATGATGAAAGAGAACAGACCTTAAATCAGCTTTTGGTTGAAATGGACGGTTTTGGAGTAAATGAGGGCGTTGTTGTTATGGCAGCAACAAACAGACCCGATATTCTCGATCCCGCACTTTTAAGACCCGGACGTTTTGATCGTCAAGTTACGGTCGGATATCCCGATATGGAGGGAAGACATCAAATTCTCAAAGTCCATGCCAAAAACAAGCCGTTGGCACCTGATGTAAATTTACATGATATTGCAAGGTCAACTGCAGGATTTACCGGTGCTGATTTGGAAAATCTTCTCAATGAAGCTGCTTTGCTTGCCGCAAGAAACGGCTTAAAGGCAATAACGATGCCTGAAATAGAGGAAGCAACAATCAAAGTCGTTGTCGGAACAGAGAAAAAATCAAGAAAAATTTCAGACAATGAAAAGAAACTAACCGCTTACCACGAAGCAGGCCACGCAGTTACAAACTATTTCTTGCCGTTGTTAGACCCGGTTCATCAAATTTCCATCATACCGCGCGGACTTGCGGGCGGTTATACAATGTCAATACCAACAGAAGATAAGACCTATACTTCAAAAAAATATATGCAACAGGAACTCATATCTTTATTGGGCGGCAGAGTTGCGGAAGCCTTAATAATGGAAGATATATCAACCGGAGCATCAAACGATATTGAAAGAGCGACGGACATAGCCCGTAAGATGGTCACAAAATACGGAATGAGCGATGCTTTAGGCCCGATATCTTTCGGCTCGGGCAATGATGAAGTGTTCCTCGGAAAAGATTTTTCACATACAAGAAATTATTCTGAGACAACAGCTTCCGAAATAGACAGAGAAATTTCAAAAATTATTGTCAGAGCTTATGATAAATGTAAAGACATTCTAAAAGCTAATATAAATAAGCTTCATCAGGTTGCCGGTTATTTACTTGAAAAAGAAAAAATGGGTGCTGAAGAATTCAAGAAGATAATGGAAGAATAGTCTTGTTTGGTGCTGTATGAAGGTAAAAAATGTTGTTATATTAACAATTGATATGATGATCGCCGGTCTGGTTTATGCTTGGTCGGCGATTTCGCCCGATTTAATTAAGTCATTCGGAAACATCCCCAACAGCAAAAGTTCTCTTGTATTTACGGTTTGTATGATTTTCTTTTGCTTGGGTGGACTGATTGCCGGAAAATTATCTTCTAAAATCTCAAGAGAAAACATTATAACAATGGGCATTCTCTTCGTTAGTTTAGGTCTTGTTATATCTGCCGGCGTAAAATCATTTAATCTGCTTTTTATTACATATTCTTTTATGTGTGGCATCGGTTCAGGCTTTATATATAACGCGGGACTCGGACTTGTAGTATTCATTGATGAGAAGAAAATTGGAATTATAAGCGGAATTTTGCTGATGGCATTTGGTCTCGGCGGGTTTGTAATGAGCTTTCTTTATAATGCTTTGAGCTCAAAACTTCCGACTTTCAGACAAATTTTCATTGCTTTGGGCATAGCCTTTGGATTGTTTCGTTTTCTGAGTTCGTTTTTTATAAATATAAAAGATGATGTTAAACAAAATGTCATAAAAAATGATCATAAAAACAAGGCTCTGAAGTCGTTTGATTTTTATATTTATTTTTTGTGGACGGGTATAGCTGCACTGTCAAATGGCGCGGGACGAGTTTTACATGGATTCTTGCTTGATAAATTCAAACTTAAAAATATGATTTTCCTTGCGCCGATTATGTTTATCACAACTTACGGAATTCTGTCATTGACATCAAAAATAAAAGTTCCTTTATTTGTTGCGATTTTCATTTTAATCTTGGGCGGAGCTTCTTTTGCGGGTTTACCGCCGATGAATTCAACTTTTATGAAAAAAGTTTTCGGCAAAGAGGAGTACTCTTTTAATCTTGCACTTGTTAATTTAAATATTTTAATTTCTTCGTTTTTTCCGGCAATATTCGGAAAATTCATGGATATAGGTATGGATTTTTCAAACATCTATCTGATTTTAATGTCTGTATCAGTTTTTGCATTTTTAATATCAATTGTTTTATCAATTAGAATAAATAAATATATAAATATAAAAGGGGAGTAATATGAAAGAATTTGTTTTGAAATACGGCTGTAATCCAAATCAAAAACCGGCTAAGATTTTTATGAAAGACGGCGGTGATCTGCCGATTGAGATCTTGAACGGAAGACCGGGTTATATTAACTTGCTTGACGCTTTTAACAGCTATCAGCTTGTAAAGGAATTAAAAGCTGCCTGTGGTATGCCTGCCGCAACTTCTTTTAAGCATGTCAGTCCTGCGGGTGCCGCAATCGGAACACCCTTGTCAGATACTTTGAAGAAAGTTTATTTTGTGGATGATATTGAACTTTCACCTTTAGCAACTGCTTATGCAAAGGCACGAGGAGTTGACAGGATGTCTTCATACGGCGACTTTATAGCACTGTCCGATGAATGTGACGTTCCTACTGCAAACCTAATTAAAAGAGAAGTTTCAGACGGAATTATTGCTCCCGCTTACAGTGATGAAGCTTTAGAAATTCTCAAACAGAAGAAAAAAGGAAATTACACAATAATTAAAATTGACGAGAATTATGTTCCAGAAGAAATTGAAACAAAAGATGTTTTTGGAATTACTTTTTCGCAAAAAAGAAACGATTTAATAATAAACAGCGACAGCTTGAAAAATATTGTTTCAAATAATAAGGATTTACCAAAAGAAGCAAAAATTGATTTAATGATTGCTTTGATAACTCTTAAATACACTCAGTCCAATTCTGTTTGCTATGCAAAAGACGGTCAAGCAATCGGCGTCGGAGCAGGTCAACAATCAAGAATTCACTGCACAAGACTGGCCGGAAATAAAGCAGATATTTGGCACTTAAGACAAAGTGAAAAGGTGTTAAATCTTCCGTTTAAAGAAGATATTCGTCGTCCTGACAGAGATAATACCATTGATGTTTACATAAGTGATGAGTATGAAGATGTTTTGAAAGACGGACAATGGCAAAAATATTTTACCGAAAAACCCGAGCCGTTTACTAAAGAAGAACAAAAGAAATATTTGTCCGAAATTGAAAATGTTTCTTTGGCATCTGATGCATTCTTTCCTTTTGGAGATAATATTGAAAGAGCATATAAGAGTGGAGTAAAATACATAGTTGAGCCGGGTGGCTCTATCAGAGATGACAATGTCATTGAAACTTGTGATAAATACGATATGGTTCTTTCCTTTACCGGTGAAAGACTGTTTCATCATTGATTTGGAGATAATATGAAAATTTTAATGGTAGGTTCCGGAGGAAGAGAGCACGCACTTATTATGAAGTTGCTCGAATCTCCGAAAGTTGAGAAAATCTATTGTGCGCCCGGAAACGGTGGTATATCTGCATATGCAGAGTGTTTTGATGTTGATGCCTGCGACATTGAAGGCATGTTAAACCTTGCAAAAAGATTGGCTGTCGACCTTGTATTTGTTGCTCCGGATGATCCTCTGGCTCTCGGAATGGTCGATGCGTTTGAAGAAGCCGGATTTAAGACTTTTGGTCCAAACAAGGTTGCTGCACAGATTGAAGCTTCAAAAATTTTCTCAAAAAACTTTATGAAAAAGCATAATATACCGACTGCAGAATATGAGGTCTTCGAAGACTATGCTTTGGCTGAAAAATACATAGAAAATTATGATAAATTCCCGGTTGTTCTTAAAGCAGACGGACTTGCTTTGGGAAAAGGCGTGCTTATATGTCAAGATAAAAAAGATGCACTTGAAGGACTTAAAACTTTAATGGTTGACCGTAAAATGGGAAAAGCAGGGGATAAAATAGTTGTTGAAGAATTTTTGACCGGCCCCGAAGTTTCAGTCTTAGCTTTTACCGACGGTAAAACAGTTTGTCCTATGGTTTCTTCAAAGGACCATAAGCGAGCTCTTGATAATGATAATGGTCTCAATACCGGAGGTATGGGAACTATTGCACCTAATCCCTATTACTCAAAAGAAATGCATGAAAAATGTTTTAATGATATTTTCATGCCTACCGTAGACGGAATGAGAAAAGAGGGAAGACCTTTCAAAGGTTGTCTGTATTTTGGACTTATGTTAACTAAATATGGTCCGAAAGTTATAGAATATAATGCGAGATTTGGAGATCCCGAGGCTCAGGTTGTTCTCCCGATGTTGAAAACTCCGCTTATAGACCTTGTTATGGCTGTTATTGACGAAAATCTTGAAAAGATAAAACTTGAAAATTATGACGGAGCTGCAGCCTGCGTTATGATTGCTTCCGGCGGATATCCGGTTGAGTATAAAAAAGGTTACGAAATATCCGGACTCGATGATAAAGGTCAGGTAAAAGACAGTGAAGATATTTTTATTTATCATTCCGGAACTAAAAAAGAAAACGGAAAATATTTAACTAACGGCGGAAGGGTATTGGGCGTGGTTTCAAAAGCCAAAGACTTAAATACTGCACTTGATAAAGTTTACAAAGCGATTGAAAATATAAGCTTTGATAAAATGCATTACAGAAAGGACATCGGCAGATAAAGATTGAACAGATTCATTCCTAAAAAAAGAGCGAGACTCAGAAAAAAGGTACCGATGACTTACATTTTTTCAACGGGATATTTCATTATTGTCAGTCTGGGTGCTCTGCTATTGATGTTACCTTTTTCTACTAAAGGGGAAAATATAAATATTTTACAAGCCTATTTCACGGCTACCAGCGCAACCTGTGTTACCGGCTTAATAGTTGTAGATACCTACTCAAAATTTACGTTTTTTGGTCAACTTGTTATCTTACTTTTGATACAAATCGGCGGACTTGGTTTTATGACTCTGATTTCGTCTATGCCGCTGATTGTCGGAAAACGAATGACAATCCGAGACAGATTTTATGTTCAGGATTCACTCAGTCTTTTTCATACCGGAGGAATTGTCAGAATCTTAAAGAGGACCATACATGTCACAGCATTTTTTGAGATTCTTGGTGCCTTAATATTAATGACGAGATTTATTCCAAAGTTTGGGATAAAAAATGGGATTTGGATGGGAATATTTCACTCTGTATCAGCATTCTGCAACGCAGGATTTGATATCATGGGCAGAATAACACCGTTTTCATCAGTAACTGCATTCAGTGATGACATCGTTGTCTATACTGTTTTGATGACACTTATTGTTTTTGGCGGATTGGGATTCATTGTTTGGAATGAAATACTGGAAAAGAAAACGGATATAAAAAAATATACTTTACACACAAAAGTTATGCTCACTGCAACCTTAGCCTTGATTTTTATTCCTGCATGCGTTTATTTTGTATGTGATTACGATAAGTCGTTACAAGGACTTAGCCTAATGAATAAAATCGGAGCATCATTTTTCCAGGTAATAAGTCCGAGAACAGCCGGATTTAATCTTGTTGCTATTCCCAAAATGAGCGATGCTTCAAAGTTTATGACGGTATTCTTAATGTTTGTCGGTGCAGGAACCGGTTCTACCGGCGGCGGTGTTAAGGTAACTGTATTTTCGATAATGGTTTTTTCCGTTATTTCATATTTTAAGAGAAGCCAAGATGTTAATATTTTTAATCGAAAAATTGAAGATAAAACAATTAAAAAAGTTTTTTCAAGTGCAACAATATATCTTTCTCTTGCCGTTGTCGGAATCTTCCTTCTTTCGGTTTTTGAAGATACGAGCGTTTTTGACAATATATTTGAAGTTTTTTCGGCTCTCGGAACTGTCGGACTTACAACGGGTATAACGACAACTCTTCATCCGATATCGAAGATAATTTTAATGATACTTATGTTTTGCGGCAGGGTAGGAAGCTTAACTGTGTTCATGACCTTTATACGCAAGGACAAGAAATCAGTACTTCAATATCCGGTCGGAAAAATCATTGTATAAAAAGGAGAAATCATGCGTTCAATGTTAGTAATCGGACTTGGCAGATTTGGCGAAAATTTGGCAGAGTCACTTGTAAAGTTAGGCAACGAAGTAGTTGTTGTTGATGAAAATGAGGAAAAAGTCAATGCGATTGCTCCGTATGTTACCGGTGCATATATAGGAAAGTGCACTAATGAAGAAGTTCTTGAAGGACTGGGTATAAACAACTTTGATATGTGCTTTGTCTGTATAAGTGAAGATTTTCAATCCTCTTTGGAGATAACCTCTCTTATAAAAGAAATGGGTGCTAAAGTTGTTGCGAGCAAAGCAGACAGAGATACTCACGCAAAATTTTTGAAGAAAATAGGAGCCGATATTGTAATTTATCCCGAAAAGGATATGGCTCAAAAAGCTGCAGTAAGATATAGCAGTCCTTTTGTTGTCGACTATTTTGAGGTTATGGATGATTATGGCATGTTTGAAGTTGAAACACCGCAGTCCTGGATCGGAAAAACTATCAAAGAAGTAAATGTTCGTGCAAAATATAATCTGAATATTATCGGGGTAAAGGATCAGTTCAACATCAATCCCGTTGATCCTGATTATCACTTCAAAGAAAATGAACATCTTCTTGTTCTTGGAAAAAACAACGATGTAATTAAATCGATTGAAAAACGATTATAAAATCAACTAAAATAAATTGAAAATCGGAGTCAGTATCTGACTCCGATTTTATATTATTAATGTAAAATCAATTATTATTTTAACATCTTTTCAAGCCAAAGAGCTGCAATATCTACGGCATTGAACATTCCAGTCTGTTCACTTCTCTTAACAATGGCTTCGGTAGGCGGAATTGAAGGATCTGTATTTAACAGCGTAACTGCTACTTTATCCGCAATTTTTTCGTTGTTTAGCTCTTTTTCGGATAAAATTTGTAACATGCAAACATACGGATCTTTCATGTTCCCATAATAAAGAGTATTGCCTGAACGAACAAGAGGCTTTCCTTTGTATTCTAAAAATTTACTCAAATTAAATTCCTTTCAAAATCAAGATTTTAAGTATTGCTCAACTAATTCTTGAAGCAATTCATCTCTGTCAATTTGTCTTATAAGTGAACGGGCATTGTTATGTGTTGTAATGTAAGTCGGATCTTCAGAAAGAAGATAACCGACAATTTGACTCGTTGGATTATAGCCTTTTTCAACTAAGGCATCATATACAGAATGTAAAATCTGCTTGTTTTTATTAATATGATCATCTCGAATTGAAAATTGAATTGTTTTATCGCTCATGATTTACCTCCGAGTTATAATCTGCGTATATTATAGCGTATCTTTCATTACAAGACAAGATATTGAGTTTGATGTGACTACCTAAATTTTTACATTTCTCTGAGATTAATGTCATTTTCAAGTAGTTTTTTGATAATTAAGGCAACACTTCTGTCACATTCTTCATCTGTTAGAGTTTTGTCTTTTGAACGAAAACAAAGGCTGTAAGCCAAGCTCTTTTTATTTTCGGGTATGTTCTCTCCCTTATAGACGTCAAACAAATTAATTGACTCAAGATTATCGGTATTGCATGATTTAATAATATTTTCCACATCGTAAGAGAGAATCTCATCATCGCAGACAAGGGCCAAATCTCTTGTGATTGACGGATATTTTGGCAAAGGATTATACACCTTTGAAAAATCTGAAAGATCATAAATCTTTTCTAAATCAAACTCTCCGACAAAGACTTCTGTACCTATGTCATAATTCTTTTTGACTTCGGGATGAATTTGACCGAATACACCGATTTCTGTACCGTTTGCCAAGACTTTAGCAGATCTTCCGGGATGAAACACGTTTGAGGTAAATCTTTCAAAAGTAATCGAGTTTATATTCGATCTTTCACAAAGGCTTTCAATGACACCCTTAAAATCATAAAAATCAATATTTTTAGCATACATTCCGATTGTCAAATGCTGTGTTTCTTTTGGACGACTTTCAGATTTTTGGTAAACTGCCGAGATTTCATATAATTTTGCTTGTGGATTTTTTACATTGTAATTATTCGTCAAAACCTTAAGCATCGAGGGCAGGATGGTTGTTCTGAGAATAGAAGTATCATCTCCGAGAGGATTGAGAATTTCAATGCTTTCTCTTTGATTATCATCTTCAGCTAAATTTATCATATCGTAGTCTGATTTGGAGAAGAAAGAATATGTGTAAATCTCGGATAATCCGCAAGATTCTAAAAAGTTTTTGGTAAAGCGGGTGAAATTTTGAAAATCGGATCTTCCGCCCACTGCGGCACCTTTAAGTGGGGTAGAGGGGATTTTATCGTATCCGTAAAATCTTGCAACCTCTTCGGAAACATCTTCCATTCCGATAATGTCTGTTCTGAAAAACGGTGGAATGATTTTGTCATCTTTAACAGTGAATTTTAATTTTTCTAAAATTGATTTTTGCTCGTCATAAGATAAATCAATACCGATAAAATCATTTATTTTTTTATAATCAAATTTAACGGGTTTTGATTCTGCTTTGTTTGGATAGCAGTCAATTACCGACGGAACGACTTCTCCGATTCCGAGTTTTTCACAGAGCTCTAAAGCACGATAAAGACATCTTTTTGAAAGCTCGGGAGTTAAGGATTTTTCAAATCTATTAGATGCTTCCGTGCGCAAGCCCAATCTCTTGGATGTTCTTCTTACAGAAGGACCGTCAAAGCAAGCCGATTCAAAAATTACATTTTGAGTATCTGACATTATTCCGCTGAATTCTCCGCCCATAACACCGGCAACGGCAATAGGCACTTTTGTGTCGGCGATTATGGTGTCACTTGTTGTGAGACTACGCTCAATATCATCCAAAGTTGTAATTTTTTCGCCTTCTTTTGCTTTTCTTATTATGATTTTATTATCGTTTACATATTTAGAATCAAAAGCGTGCATAGGCTGACCATATTCAAGCATTACAAAGTTTGTAATATCTACTATGTTGTTTATGGGTCGAACACCGCTTGCACGAAGGCGTTGTCTGATAAATAGAGGAGAAGGTCCTATTTTAATGTTTTTTACCATTCCCGCCATATATCGAAGACAACCAACCGAATCTTCAATTTCAACGGAAAGGTGCTTTTCTATTTCGTTTCCTGAAACTTTGAATTTCGGTTCTTCTATTTTTACTTCTTTGTCAAAAGTTGCGCCGGCTTCAATTGCAAGGCCCAAAACAGAAAGACAGTCGGCTCTGTTAGATGTGATTTCAAAATCCACAACAGTGTCGTCTAAGCCGAGAGCCGTTTTAATATCTAAACCGGGAGTTCTGTCAACATCGTCACCTAAGATGAAAATACCGTCAGTTATGGCATAGGGAAAGTCATTTTCGGTAAGTCCGAGTTCCGATATAGAACAGAGCATGCCGTTGCTTTCAACTCCTCTGAGTTTTCCGGCAGTGATATTTTTACCGCCGAAAACGACAGAATTGTTAAGTGCAACCGGAACAAAGTCATCTTTTTTTACGTTCTGTGCGCCCGTTACAATCTGAACTGTTTCTTTTCCAACGTCAACTTGACAGACAAACAGATGATCTGAATCTTCATGTCTGTATATATCTCTGACTTGTCCGACAACAATATTTTTAAGTTCTTTTGCCTCTTCCTCGTAACTTTCGACTTTTGAGCCGGAAATAGTCATTTTGTCGCAAAATTCGTTAGTTGAACAGTCTAGGTCAACGTAGTCGCGCAACCATCTTAAAGATAATTTCATATTATTTCCTCCTAAAATTGGCTCAAGAATCGAGCATCATTTTTGTAAAATAGTCTCATATCGTCAATATTGAACTTAAACATTGCCAGTCTTTCGAGCCCGAGACCGAAAGCAAAACCTGAATATACATCGGGATCAATGTTACAGTTTCTCAATACATTCGGGTGAACCATACCGGCTCCCAAGATTTCAATGTAACCCTCGTATTTACACATCGGGCAACCTTTTCCGCCGCATTTAAAACAACTTACATCTATTTCACAGGAGGGCTCTGTAAACTGGAAGTGATGAGGACGAAGTCTGATTTTGGTGTTTTCACCGTATAATTTTTTTGCAAATTCTTGCAGAGTCCATTTAAGATTTCCCATTGTTATATTTTTATCTATAACAAGACCTTCAACTTGATGGAAAATAGGGGAATGCGTTGCGTCAACGGTATCACTTCTGTAAACTCTGCCCGGAGCTATTATTCTTATTGGTGGTTTTTCTTTTTCCATTACATGAATTTGCATGGGAGAAGTCTGTGTTCTCAAAAGAAGGTTATCATCAATATAGAAAGTGTCCTGAGTGTCTCTGGCAGGGTGATCTTTCGGAATGTTTAACGCTTCAAAATTATAGTAATCCGTTTCAATTTCCGGACCGTTTACAACTTGGAATCCCATGGAAATAAAGATATTTTCTACATCATTAAGAGTTTGTGAAAGAACATGAGAATAACCGATATCGGCTTTTTTCCCCGGAAGAGTAATGTCAATTGTTTCTTCTTTTAACTTAGTGCTTAGTAAAGCATTATCCAACTGTTTCTGAATGTTATCGATTCTTGTTTCAATCTTTACTCGCAGCTCATTTATTAACTGCCCAAATCTCGGACGATCTTCTTTTGAAGCCTGACCGATTGTTTTAAGCAGCGCATTTAAACTGCTCTTTTTGCCTAAAACTTCAGTTTTAAGTGTGGCAAGTTCATTTGCATCTTGAATTTTTGAGATTCTTTTCTCAAAATTTTCCCAGATGAGTCTTAATTTTTCTTCCATAATATACCTCTCAATAAAAAGTAATTGTATTTAATACGAATCAAAATATATTTCAAATAAAAAGTTAATATCATTAAGTTGATACTAAATAAATTTAACAAAAAAGTCCCTGTTTTTAATTAAAATAAAAAATAATTTCGCGATAAAAAGTCCCTGTCTTAAAGTAAAATAATAAATAATTTCCGCATAAAAAGTCCCTGTCTGAAAGACAGGGACGAAAAAACTTCCGCGGTACCACCCGTATTTTTGCAAAAGCAAACACTCATTGTGATTAAACGCTAATCAAACGGCGTTACTCGGAAGGTGAACTTCAAAAGGATCTCAACAGAAAACTTACAGCCACGATTTTCTTTCTCTTTCTTAAGACTGCCTTTCTACTCTTCTTCGTCATTGTAACAAGCGAAATGATTTTAACACAATAAAAATAGAAATTCAACGGATATAAAAGTTAATGTGTTAATTCAAAATAGATAATAATCAGACTTTAAATTTTTCTACAACTTCATTGTATTTGCCGCATGTGAGCTTTCCTTCCGGACATTTACCCAAAACATAGCATGAAGGACCATAGTGATTGAAAATTAAGGGTGACTTATCTCTCAAAATCTCAAGCATATCATTTGCATAATCCCGTATTTCCCATTGAGCTCTATTGCAGGTGCGCAGTTTTAAAAACAAAATCAATTCTCTTGCATTCATGGTTCCAGTAAAACTCAAGGTGTTCCCTGAGAGCAATAAATAACACGTTATTGAATCATCATATTTCTTGATAAACTCATTATATAAGTCAATGTTTTCTTTCAACTTTTCTTTTACAATTTTAAGAGCTTTTTCATTTTCCATAATTGACGGCGGAATCTTGAAATCTGTTCGGTCCGTGTCTTCAAGTGGCGGTATTGAAAGCGACCAAATTCTGTGTCTTGCAAAGTGGGTAAGACAGGGGAGAGAAACATTGTTAAATTGAAAACTGTAAGACGCATGTTCAAGTGCTCTCGGCCTTTCTGATTTAACAAGGGTATTCATAAGGTCGTTCATAAATTTATTATCATTTAAATATTGATTTGCGTTTTCTCTTGAGTAATCACTGTTATAAATAAGTTCCGATTTCAAAATGATTTCATAAGGATTATCGGTGCTCGATAAAAGCTCAACAAGAGGAAGATCTTTTTTTAGATCTTTAGATTTATTAAAACTAGTAGTCTTACTCAAATTATTAAGTTTGTCTTCAGAGCGTTCTTCAAAATTATTTAAAATTCCGGGAGCAATGTCTTTTACTTGCTGTAAAATTGAAAGCCCGAGAGTTTTTATTTCTGCAATATGACTTTTTCTTCCGTAAAGCATTGCAAATAAAAGATGAATGAGTTCTCTTGCGTTTAACGAACAAAAGATGTTACTGTGAAGAGAATAGGGCAGAATAAATCTTGCATCTTCTTTCAAAATATTTAAGTCAAGAAGTTCTCCGTAAGCCGAAAAAAGAGAATTCATGTGTTTTTTATATTTCTCTTCGTCTTGCGGTTTCATGTTCTCTGGAATATAAAATCCAACATCATTGAAATCAACATATCTTCTGGATTTTACAGTGAATGACATTAGACGAAATTCAATTAAAAATTGCTCAAAAAAAACAGATACATCTTCAAATATCAAATTAAAATATGTATGCTCAACAATGGAGTTATGACCACTTCCCGTAACTCTCGATATAAAATCGATGTTCTTTTTGCTATCTTCGGATAAATCAAGCATATCCGAACATCTTCCCTCACGAGTTGAGATTCTGCCGGCTGCAGCGGAGATTTTTTCCCCTAAATCTGTAATTCCGATTATTTTTACTTTTGAATTATTCAAAATACTCTCCTTTATAATATTAACGATATTCTCGGTTTGAAACTTCAATAATGACTGTGATACAATGTAAAAAATACAATATAATGTAATATATTGTATATTTAAACACAAACAAAAAATCTGCGCCATATAGGAGTGATTGTATGAAATGCCCGTTTTGCTCAAATCTTGACAGTAAAGTAATTGATTCTCGACCCACTGATGAAGGAACAAAGATTAGGCGCAGGAGAGAATGCACAAATTGCGGACAAAGGTTTACCACCTATGAAATTGTTGAATCCGTTCCTCTCATAGTAATAAAAAAGGACAATTCTCGCGAACCTTTCGATAGGGATAAATTATTCAAAGGAATCATGGCAGCTTGTGAAAAAAGACCTGTTTCTGCAAAAAAAATGGAAGAGGTTGTCAGCAATATAGAGTCAAAATTGCAAAACTCACTTGAAAGAGAGGTTCATTCCACGCAGATTGGAGAACTTGTTATGGAATCGTTAAAAAAATTGGACGAAGTTGCTTATGTAAGGTTTGCCTCAGTTTACAGACATTTCAGTGATATAGATACATTTATGGAAGAGATTGTCAAATTAAAGAACAAAAAAGACTAATTAGTCTTTTGGTTGTTAAAAGCTTTAAACATAGCTTTTGAAATTGCAACCGATAAAATCACGGTGACGAGCAGTTCAACTAAAAAGTTAACACCGACTGCAAGAATCAGAAAAGTAAATAAATTATTTGCACCCAGTGATTTCATCCAACCCGTAACAACGGGCGCATTTCTGAAAAATAAAATAATTGCACCCATAAACAAAAAGGTGTTCAGACAAACTCCGGTGGCTGAAGTTAAGATGAGAGGTAAGGTCTTCTCATCTTTTTTTATTTTCTTAAATAAAAGACCTGTCAAATAACCCATAACTGTTCTCGTAACAACACAGGTGATAAAAGTATAAAAGGGGTTTATTGAAACCAAGGCTCCACCAAAGGCATCACCCGTAAAGCAGGTTATAAAACTTGATAAGCCAAAGGCCAATCCGCAAATCGTCCCGCCGGACGGTCCGAGTAAAATAGCTCCCAAAACAACGGGCAGTAAAAGCAAAGTGATTTTTAAAGGTCCGATTGGTATATACCCTATTGGAGTAAAGGTCATAAGGATAATAACTGCGATTAAAAATGCCAGCTGAGTAAGTTTAACGGTTTTCAGAGTCTGACTTTTTGATTTTCTTTCTTTCATAATTTCCTCCTTGCTGTCGTTCATAAGATACGGCGCATAAATTATTAGTTTTTCAAGTATATTTCATTGAGACCTTCTAACAGAAGATTCTCATTATAGACTAAATCTTTATCAATATATTTTGCAAGCTCTTTTGATGCTAAACCTCCGGTTATCACTGAAGTCTTAAATTCTTCGTTAAGTTCTTTTTGCATTTTAAACTTTAGCTCCTTGAGCATTGCAATAGTTCCCAAAACTGAACCGGAAAGCATACACTCCGAAGTATTTTTTCCTATATATTTTTTTGGAATATCAAGCCCGATATAGGGGAGAAGAGAAGTGTTAGACGAAAGTGCGTTCAGAGATACTTTGACTCCGGGTGCAATTGCGCCTCCGATGAAAGCTCCGTCTTTGTCGACGATAAAAATTTTCGTAGCTGTGCCTAAATCATAGCAGATACAGGGGAGTGGATATTTTTTCTTAATAGCAACAGAAGCTATTACAAAGTCGGCACCGAGTTCTGCGGGATCATCAATTAGAATATTGAGACCGGTTTTAATTCCCGGGCCTACAATCAGAGAAATCGCGTTTGTGACAATTTCAATAGCTTTTTTTACCGATAGAGTAATTTCCGGAACAACTGAGCTTATTATTGAACCTTCAATTTTTTCTATATCAATTTTATTTATTTTTAGAATCTCATAATATGTTACGGCAAATTGGTCGATCGTATAACTCTTATCAGTGTTTATTCTTGCATTCATAATCAATTCGTCGCCTTCAAAAATTCCTATTGTTATGTTTGAATTTCCGATATCTGATACTAAAATCATTAATGTCTCCTTTATGAAATCATATTATAAAAGAATAAATAATAACTTTGAAATTATAACATAGATATCAAAAAGCGTCACGCCGTGAAATACCGGATAATAAAATTAAAAATATACAAAACCAATGAAATTTTATATCAAATTAAAGGATTGATTTTTTTGAAAACTTATGTATAATGTAAATGGTTAGTTAAGACTAACCTAATAAAAATATGAAAGAGGTATTCTAATGGAAAAGAAAGTTATTGAAGCATTAAATGAACAGATAAATTTTGAGCTTTATTCAGCTTATATATATTTAAATTTATCTTTATTAATGGAAGAAAAAAATTATAAGGGATACTCAGCTTTTCTTGCTAAACACTATGAAGAAGAATTGGATCACGCAAAGCAATTCATCGACTATATGCATAAAAGAGGAGTTAAACCTACTCTCAAAGATATTCATATGGAAGAATTTTCCGATATGGAACCTGTTGAAGTTGCAAAAATAGTTTTAGATCATGAAATGAAAGTTACAAAGAGAATTTTTGATATTCACGATGTTTCAAAAAATGAAGATGACTATGCAACAGAAATATTTATGCATCAATTTATTGAAGAACAAATTGAAGAGGAAGATTTAGCGAGAGAAATTGTTGATAACTTTACATTAGCTTGTGACAATCTTGCAGCCAGAATGATCGTAGATAAAGAATTAGCTTCTAAATAATAATGTTTGAAGAATTAGTTGTTGAATGTTGTGCGCCGACCCTTGCCGGTATAAAATCGGCGAATGCTTTCAGTTGTGAATTTTGTAAAAAATGCGAACTCATTTCAGCTTTGAGAAGACTCAACCTCAAACTCAGGGAAAAAGGAGTAATTGCAATCCCGCTAAACTTTAATCAGAACAGAGCTTTGATTTATTTATATCGACCGTTTTTGGTTAAGGCGGAACTTAAGAATAAAAAAGCCTGTGATATTTTATGTGACTGCGGTTATCCTAATTCGGATTTTAAGTGCTGCATTAAATGTTTAAAAAGCAGACTTTCAGATTGGCAAGAATTCCCTCATGAGTTGGGACTTTTCTTAGGCTATCCTCCCGATGATGTTTTAGGGTTCATACAAAACAGAGCAAAAAATTATAAGTGCGCAGGTTGTTGGAAAGTTTATTCCGACGTTGAAAATTCAATTAAACTATTTGAAAAATATAAAAAATGCAGAGAACAGTTGATTTTGAGATATAAAAGAGGTGTATCAATAGAGGAACTCTGTGTAAAAAAACGAATATGTGCTTGAAAGGAAACATATGAAAAATATTGCTATCGTTTATTGGTCAGGTACCGGAAATACAAAAGCTATGGCTGAACAAATTCAAAAAGGAGCGGAAGACGCCGGAGCAAAAATCGATGTTTTTGAAGCTTCAGATTTTAATTCTGCCGATCTCGACAACTATGATGTTATTGCTTTTGGTTGTCCGTCGATGGGAGACGAAGAGCTTGAAGAAACAGAATTTTTACCTATGTTTGAGAGCTGTCAACCTAATTTAGGCGGAAAAGATATTGCTCTTTTCGGTTCTTACGGTTGGGGAGACGGAGAGTGGATGAGATCTTGGGAAGAAGTTTGCAAAAATGCTAATGCAAATCTTATTCAAGACAGTCTAATCTGCAATGATGCTCCGGATGAACAAGGTATCTCAGATTGTATTGAATTTGGCAAAAATTTAGCGTAACAATTTTTATTAAAAAACGATTCCTTCGGGAATCGTTTTTTAGACATTAAAGGGTAGACCAACCCTTACCGTTAGCCGAGGGTTACCAACCCACCGGTTCATCAATTTACCGACAAACATGTTCGGGCGATTGATAATCGCCCGATACGGTGGATGGGGGATAATCGCTCGCTACAGTGGGGTGGGGCATACCTTGAAATTTCCGAAACATCGACCGTAATTTTCCTCACCATGGTAGCCCGGGATTATTAATCCCGGGTACATCAGTTTAAATACAAATAAATAATTTGTTTGAAAAGCGGCACGTGCGGTTGATAATCGCCCGCTACGGTGGATGGGGATAATCGCTCGCTACAGTGGAGTGGGGCATAACTTGAAATTTCCGAAACATCGACCGTAATTTTCCACCCCCCTGGTAGCCCAGGATTATTAATCCCGGGTACATCAATTTATATACAAATAAATAATTTGTTTGAAAAGCGGTACGGGCGGTTGATAATAGTTCTCTACGGTGTGGCGCGCCTTGTAATGTCCGAAACATAGACCCTAATTTTCCACCCACCCTGGTAGCCCGGGATTATCAATAACGGATTGCTTTGATTAACCGACAATGTTCGGGCGGTTGATAATAGTTCTCTACGGTGTGGCGCGCCTTGGAATGCCCGAAACATCTACTGTAATTTCCCACTCCTCGGTAGCCCGGGATTATCAATAACGGATTGCTTTGATTAACCGACAATGTTCGGGCGGTTGATAATAGTCCTCTACGGTATGGCTCGCGCCTTGTAATGTCCGAAACATAGACCATAATTTTTCACCCACCCTGGTAGCCCGGGATTATTAATCCCGGGTGCGTCGGTCTACCGATAAACAGAGAATTGACGGTTAATAATCTAATAAAGTTAAACGTCGCTGATAGGTAATTATATTTTACTTTATAAATTTTTTGGTTTAATCTATAATTAAATTCAAATAATTTTTGTTGGAGATACTCATGTCAGAAGATATAAAAAACAGAATAATAAAATTAAAAGAGCTTATAAAAAAATATTCGGATGAATATTATAATAAGGACAATCCGTCGATTTCGGACTTCGAATATGACAAATTATACAGAGAACTTGAAGATTTAGAAAAAGAATATCCCGAATATGTAACCGAAAGTTCTCCTACGGAAAAGGTGGGCGGAGAAGCATCCATACTTTTTTCTCCCGTAGTTCACAGAGTTAGAATGGACAGCCTGAAAGATGTATTTTCTTATGATGAAGTTCTCGAATTTATTGATAAACTGAGAGAAGAATATAAAAATCTTGATTTTGTTGTTGAACCAAAGATTGACGGGCTTTCTTGTTCGCTTTTATATAACAACGGAGTTTTAACAGTCGGATCAACTCGCGGAAACGGTGATGTCGGAGAAAATGTTACCGCTAACTTAAGAACTATTGACAGCATTCCGAATTCTATTGATTTCAAAGATGGTAAACTTGAAGTTCGTGGCGAAGTTTATATGAAAAAATCAGTTTTCGATGAACTTGTAAAAGAACAAATAAAAAATGATGTGGATCCGTTTAAGAATCCGAGAAATGCTGCAGCCGGTTCTTTGAGACAAAAGGACAGTAAAGTAACAAAGTCAAGAAAACTTGATATTTTTATATTCAATGTTCAGGATATTGAAAACAAAGTTTTTGAAACCCACTTTGAATCTTTGGAAGAAATGAAAAGCTTAGGTTTTCCTGTCATAGACGGATATAAGAAATGCAAAACAAACGAAGAAATTATTGAACAAATAGAAAAAATCGGAACAATGCGTCAGAGCCTGCCTTTTGATATCGACGGAGCAGTAGTTAAAGTAGACAATCTTGAAATCAGACGAACTTTAGGTGCAACTTCAAAACATCCAAAGTGGGCGGTAGCATTTAAGTATAAACCGGAAGAAAAAGAGACAAAAATTATTGATATAGAAATAAATGTCGGAAGAACGGGAGTTTTGACGCCGACTGCCGTTTTAGAACCTGTTTTTATTTCCGGATCTACGGTGTCGAGAGCTGTCTTGCATAACGAAGATTACATAAAAGACAGAAGACTGCAAATAGGCGACAGAGTCACAATCAGAAAAGCCGGAGAAATAATACCCGAAATTGTTTCAAATTTAGATTATTCTGATGACAAAGAATATTTTAGATATCCTAAGATCTGTCCGTCATGTGGATCTGTTGTAATTCGTGATGAAAATATGAGTGCGGTTAGATGTGAAAATCTTTCCTGTCCGTCAAGACTTTTATATAACATAATCCATTTTTGTGAAAAGAATGGAATGGATATTGACGGAATGGGGGAACAGACAGTAAAACTTTTGGTTGACAGCGGTCTTGTGAAATCTCCTTCGGATTTATATGAAATCAAAAAAGAAGATTTGCTAAAACTTGAGAGATTTGCCGATAAATCGGCGGATAATTTAATCAATGCAATAGAAGAATCCAAGAAAAAAGACTTGTCATCTTTGCTAAACGCTTTGGGAATAAACTATGTAGGTCAAAGAGCCGCAAAAATTATTGCCGAACACTTTGGAAGTATGGATGAAATAATAAAAGCGACAACAGAAGAGTTGTCGCAGATTGAGGGAATAGGAAGCATAACGGGAGACAGTGTTAAAAAGTTTTTTGATTTGACTGAAAATAAAGAACTTATAGACAGACTTAAAGAATTCGGACTTAATATGAATTATGGAAATGTTATAAATTCTGAAAAACTTAAGGGTCTGAAGTTTGTTATTACCGGAAAACTTCCTACATATTCAAGAGACGAAATGAAAAAACTTATTGAAGATAATTCGGGGAAAGTTTCATCATCCGTCTCAAAAAACACAGATTATGTAATAGTCGGAGAAGATGCAGGATCTAAAGAAAGAAAAGCAGATGAACTTGGAATAAAAAAGATAGGTGAAGCAGAATTTTTGCAAATGCTTTCTTAGTCTTTTAATCCGTTTTTCTTCAAGAAATTATTTATTCTGTCAACAGGATTGAGAAGTTTAGCTATTGAATGTTCGTTGTTAATATTGTCTATGAAATAGGCGATATATTTTGACATATCAACTTCCACGTACCAAGGTTTAGATTTGAGTTCATCCGAACGATAAATAAGATTTGTTGTAAATACTTTAGTTATTATTCCTTCATCATAGGCTTTGTCAAAAGAAGCCAAGCCATCGCAAAATATACCGAAAGATGAGAAAATGAAAATTCTCTTTGCACCTTTTTCTTTGAGCTTTGAAGCAACTTCAATCATTGAATCGCCTGAAGAAATCATATCGTCAACAACCATAACGTCCATTCCTCTGACATCATCACCTAAGAAAGAGTGAGAAATTATAGGATTTCTTCCGTTAATTATTGTTGAATAATCGCGTCTTTTATAGAACATACCGACGTCCAAGCCTAAAACCGTAGCATAGTAAATACATCTTGACATTCCGCCCTCGTCAGGAGATACGATTATTGTGTGTTCTTTATCTAAGTTAAGATTGTCTACATTTTTTACAAAAGCTTTAATCATCTGATAAACAGGTGATACATTTTCGAAGCCTTTTAGAGGTATTGCGTTTTGGACTCTTGCATCATGAGCATCAACCGTCAATATTCCGTCTACATTATATACATTACAAAGTTCGTTTAAAGCAATTGCACAGTCTAATGATTCTCTTGAAGCTCTGCGGTGTTGTCTTCCTTCATAGAGCATCGGCATTATTACAGTTATTCTGTTTGCTTTTCCGGCCATTGCGGCTATTACTCTCTTTAAATTATTAAAATGATCATCGGGAGACATAGGAACTTCCATACCGTGCATGGTGAAAGTTTCATTATAATTAAAAGCATCAATCAATATGAAGATATCATATCCTCTGACTGATTGATTAACAACTGCCTTTGCTTCTCCGGTTCCGAATCTCGGTAAGCTAATATCTATTAAATATGTGTCTCTGTAATATCCTTCATATAAGAGAGAGTTTGTCTCTTCATTGAGCATTTCATTTCGCCAATTGACAATATATTTATCGACCTTTTTTGCAAAATCTTCACATCCGGGTAAGGCTATTATGCCTAATCTACCTGCGACTTGTCCCGAACGTAATTTTTTAGATGAACCATTTGCTGCAGACATCTTTTACCTCCAAATTTTAGTCAATTTATTTTATCATAGCATAATAATCTTTACAAATTATATGTATGTGCAAAATTCCTAATTTACAGATAATTTAGTGTAAATGATTTGTGAATTTATTGATTTTGAAAATCTTAATTGATATAATTAGTCAGAAAATTTATAAGAATAAGAAAGGGTGATATGAACTTGGCCTCTGAAATGATAAATAAGGTTTTACAAGCAGAAAGAGATGCCGTAAACAATGATAAAAAAGCCATTGAAAAATCGGCAGAAATAATTTCTGAAGCTAAGGCAAAAGCGGAAGCTTTAATTGCCGAATCGAAACAGGCGGACATTCAAAAGTCAAATGAACTTATTGAAAATGCCAAAGAGAAGGCTGCGGAAATCAAAGAGTTTGAACGCGCAAAAGCTTTGAAATCAGCTTCTGATTTAAAAAAGAATACTTTAGCCGAAACTCAAAATGCTCAGAGAGCAGTAATAGAGGCTATAATCCCTTAATCAATAAAGGGAGATTTTTTATTTTAGATTAGGAGGTGTTTTATGGCTATATTAGATATGAAGAAGATCGAAATTGTCGCTTTGCTAAGAGACAGTAAGTCTTTGATTGATATGATTCAAAGACTCGGCAATATGGAACTTATCTCCGTTGACAGTGATGATGACGCTTTAAGTGAAATCAACAGCGCAGAAATTTGTAACAAGTTAGAAAACTATAAAGAAGTTGCAAAAGACGCGTTGAAATTGTTGGATCAATACAAACCTGAAAAATCATCTGTTTTGAGCTCTTTTGCTCCGCGCGAAGAAATAAGTGTTTCTGACTTTACAAAAAAGATTCAAAACTTTGATGATGTTTTAAATGTATGTTATTCGATTTTGTCACTAGATAAAAAAATAAATGACTCTAAAGTTGAAATTATCAGAGCAAAGACAGGCTTGGAATCAATCGAACCTTGGCTGTCTCTTGATGTTCCTACATCATTTACAGGAACTGAAAACACTGCTGTAGTTTTCGGAACCAGCACAGCTCCTTTCAAATCTTCAAACGATATAGCGCTTCGGGCGGCTGAAATAGAACCCGAACTTGACTGCGATTTTGAAATAATAAGTCAAACTAAGACGGTTACCGCTGTAGCTGCGGTTTCTAAAAAAGAAGACGGAGAAAAACTTTCGGCTTTAATGAGAAGTTTGGACTTCGTTCCGGTTTCTGATCCCACGGTAAATCCACCAAAGGTTAGACATCAGCGTCTTACAGAAAAAATTGCGGAATGTGAGCAAATAATTCAAGATTCTGAAGATAAAATCAAAGAAAAAGCAAGTTTCAGAAAAGATATTAAATTTCTTTCGGACTACCTTACTTTAAGATTTGATAAATATGAAGCAATCAAAGATATGAAGGTTGGAAATAATGTTTTTGTCATAACAGGTTATATTCCAACAAAATATGTTGATGAATTTGTCTCAAAAATAGAAGCTAAGTTTGATATTGCTTACAATATCATTGAGCCTGATTATGACAATGAGGACGAAATTGTTCCGACCGCTGTGGAAAGTAAAGCTTTACCGGCTACAATGGAGTCAATTACAGAAATGTATTCACCGCCCTCGCACAACGATATCGATCCTAATCCGGTAATGACTTTTTTCTATTTCATGCTTGCCGGAATGATGCTCGGAGATGCGGGTTACGGAATTTTAATGGTAATTGCCTGTCTTTTCATTAAACTCAGATTCAAGCTCGAACCCGAAAAGAAGAAGACAATAAACTTTGGTCTGTTATTCGGACTCGGAACGACATTCTGGGGAATTATGTTCAACAGCTGGTTTGGAGATTTGCCCGGATATATAGCAGGCGGACTCAAAGGCAAGGAAATGGACATAATAACGAGTAAACATCTTTATTGGTTTAACACCTTGGATTACACCACACCGTTTCTGCTCTTTTGTTTCTTCATAGGTATTATTCATCTTTCGGTCGGACTGATAATGAATATGTATAAAATGATGAAGAAAAATCATGAATATTTAGAGGGCATTTTTACAAATGTTCCGCCAATATTGTTACTAATCGGAGTTTTACCGATAATTAACACTCAAATCGGCGGAGACGCTTTAAGTTCAAACCCTCAAACTGTTTTTATAGATAATTTCTTAAAAAACAACTCACAGGTATTTACTGTTATTTTACTCGTCGGTGTTGTATCTATGCTTGTAGGTCCTATGATTATAGCGATAAAGAACAAAGAAAAATTCGGCAAAATAATCGGTGGACTTTTCTCGGGCCTTAACGATGTATATTCGGCGGCGTCAGGTTATTTGGGAGATATTCTCTCCTATGCAAGATTGCTTGCTCTCGGTCTTTGTACCGGAGTTATAGCATCAGTTATTAATGAACTTGCTGCAATGATGGGAAATCCGATAGCATTTATTATCATTGCCATATTCGGACACACAATAAACTTTGGTATCAACCTTATCGGTGCCTATGTTCACACAAATCGTCTGCAATATGTTGAGTTCTTTGGAAAGTTCTATGAAGGTGGCGGAAAGCTCTTTAAGCCTTTAAGAATAAATACACAAACATTTAAAATCAAGGAGGAAAATTGATTATGTCAGCTTATTTAGGAATTATTTTAGGACTTTTGGGAGTAGCGGTTACCGTTGCTTTGTCCGGTGTAGGTTCAGCACTTGGTGTTCGTCTTGTAGGTGAGGCAGCTGCCGGGGTAGTTACAGAAGATCCGTCAAAATTCGGTAAAGTTCTTATCTTACAGATCCTTCCCGGTACACAGGGACTTTATGGATTCCTTGCAGGGTTCCTTATGATGAACAAAATCAGAGCATTCGATTATACACTTACAATTGCACAGGGCGGCGGACTCTTAATGGCAGGCCTTCCGATTGCAATCGTTGGTCTTCTCTCTGCTATTTATCAGGCAAAAGTTGCTGTTGCAGGATGTGCGATCACATCTAAACAACCGACACAGAGCGGTAAAGGTATTATCTTCTCTGCTATGGTTGAAACTTATGCAGTTTTAGCACTTCTGATTTCTATTCTTCTTTTACAATACGTTAAATAAAAACATATTAAAGAAGAAATAATTAAGGAGGATAAAATGGCAGGATTAGAGAACATATTAAATAAAATCTCCAGTGATTCTGTTGCAAATGCTGAATATGTTGTTTACCAAGCTGAAACTGAAGCTTCTGAAATAATTTCGAAAGCTAAAGCTGAAGCAGAAAAAGCATCTGAAGCTTCTCTTTCTAATGCAGAAAAAGAGGCGGAAAACATTATCGCAAGAGCAGAATCAGCAGCCAAATTAGAAACAAAAAATATTAAACTTAAAACGGAAAACGAAATTATTGAAGATACCATTAATTCTGCACTTTCTATGTTAAATGACCTCCCGGATAATGAATATTTTGATGTTGTAAAAAAGCTTGTTGGTGAGTATGCGACCGATATGCAGGGCGTTGCACTTTTCTCACAAAGAGATTTAGACAGACTTCCCGATGGCTTTGAGTCGGACTTAAATTCAGTTTTGCCCGAAGGTGGAAAACTCGAAATATCAAAAAATCCGGCTATGATTAAAAACGGGGTAGTTCTTGAATATGGAAACGTAGATATAAATTGTACTTTTGATGCGATTGTATCCGATAAGAAAGAACTGCTTAAAGACAAAGTATATAAATTGATATTTGCTTAATACCGCTTTGAGAGGAGTTATATGAATGAATCAATATGATTATACCTACGCAGTGGCTCGTATTAAGGCAAATGAACAGTCATTACTCGGTGAGAATGACATTGAACAGCTTATAACCGGCGGAGATTATGAATTTGCTCTGAAAAAGCTGACCGAATCAGGATTCGGAGAGTTTAAAGCAGGTGCAGATTATGATGACGTGCTCAATAAATATGCAAAAAACACATGGGCTTTTTTATCTGAAATTATGCCTCATGAAAATGATTTAGATTTTCTCATTGTAAAAAATGATATGCATGCTCTTAAAGCAACCTTGAAATCCATAATCTCCGATCATGACAAAAAAGGATGCTATATCGAACCTACAATCAATCCGATTGAAGAGATTATAAATTTGATTGATGAGCGTAAATTTGATGAGTTGCCAGAGTATATGATTGAGCCGGCAGTAAAAGCTTACAATGTTTTAACCGAGTCCGGAAACGGTCAAGTTGCCGATGCGATAATCGATAAGGCCACTTTGGATATAATGTTGGAAATGGCAGATAAGACGAAAGTAAAACTCTGTAAAAACATTGCTGAAATTTATGTTGCTACTGCAAACATTAAGAATCTTTACAGATGTATTTTGACAAACAAGTCAAAAGATTATATGGATCTTTCCGTTTCCGAGTGCAAAACTCTTTCAAAAGAGACTATGATACAATCAGCAATTGTCGGCAAGGAGGCTTTCTTGGAAGCCTTGACGGAAACTCCGTATGCCGAAGCTAAAAAATATCTTGAAACCGATTCTTCGGCTTTTGAAAAATGGTGCGATGATTTGATAATTGAACAGATCAGACATGAAAAAGCAGAAAACTTCGGTGTAGGTCCCTTAATTGCATACTATATTGCAAAGGAAACCGAACTCAAGACAATAAGAATAATTCTTGCAGCTAAGAAAAACGATTTATCTGCAGATGTTATTAGAAAGCGGGTGAGATCATCTTATGTATAAAGTTGCCGTAATGGGTGATAAAGACAGTATCTACGGTTTTGCTTCAATCGGTCTCACTATCTTTCCCATAGATGATCCCGATGAAGCCGTTACTTGTCTTCGACAACTTGTGGCTTCTGATTATGCTGTAATATATATTACAGAATATTTGGCTTCACAAATTGAAAAAGAAATCGACAGATACTCAAGTGAACCTTTGCCGTCTATAATACTTATTCCGGGTGTAAGCGGTAATACCGGTCTCGGAATGAAAAATGTTTCGAAATCAGTTGAACAGGCAGTTGGTTCGGATATTCTGTCAGACAAGTAAAATTTTTAGAAAGGCTAGTGATACTGAATGACAAAAGGTACTATTACCAAAATTTCCGGCCCCTTAGTTATCGCTGATGACATGAGAGACGCAAATATGTTTGACGTTGTTCGTGTCAGCGACGAAAGACTTATCGGCGAAATAATAGAAATGCATGAAGACAGAGCCTCTATTCAGGTATATGAGGAAACTTCAGGACTCGGAACGGGACAGCCCGTTGAATCCACAGGAGCTCCTCTTTCCGTTGAATTGGGACCCGGACTCATTACTTCTATTTTTGACGGAATTCAAAGACCTCTTGAAAAAATTCTCGAAAAAACGGGAAACAACCTCACAAGAGGAATTGAAGTTGCGTCTTTGGACAGAGATAAAAAATGGCATTTTGTTCCGACTGTAAGTGTCGGTGACGAAGTTCAAGCCGGAGATATTATCGGTACAGTTCAGGAAACCGATATTATAAATCATAAAATTATGATTCCGCCTAAAAGCAAAGGTGGAGTTGTTAAATCAATAAACGAGGGCGACTATACTGTTGAAGAAATAGTTGCCGAGATTGAAAACAACGGTGAAATTGAACAGGTAAAACTTATGCAAAAATGGCCTGTTCGTATTGGAAGACCTTATTCAAGGAAAATCAACCCCGATAAACCGCTTGTTACCGGACAAAGAGTTGTTGACGCTATGTTCCCGATAGCAAAGGGCGGAGTTGCTGCAATTCCCGGACCATTCGGAAGCGGTAAAACTGTAACCCAGCACCAACTTGCAAAATGGGCTGAAGCTGACGTAGTTGTTTACATTGGTTGTGGTGAGCGTGGTAACGAGATGACGGAAGTTCTCAACGAATTCCCCGAGCTTATAGACCCACACACCGGTAAATCACTTATGGAAAGAACAGTTTTGATTGCAAATACTTCCGATATGCCTGTTGCAGCCCGTGAAGCTTCTGTTTATACAGGAATCACAATAGCAGAATACTTTAGAGATATGGGATACAGCGTAGCCTTGATGGCTGACTCAACTTCTCGTTGGGCAGAAGCGCTTCGTGAAATGTCAGGAAGACTTGAAGAAATGCCCGGTGAAGAAGGATATCCTGCATATCTTGCTTCTCGTATAGCACAATTCTATGAAAGAGCAGGAAGAGTTATCTCTTTAGGAAAAGATCAAAGAGAAGGTGCTTTGTCTGTTATTGGTGCCGTATCTCCTCCCGGAGGCGATATTTCAGAACCTGTTTCTCAGGCAACACTCAGAATCGTTAAAGTTTTCTGGGCTTTGGATGCAGCTCTTGCATATAAAAGACATTTCCCTGCAATAAACTGGTTGACAAGTTATTCTCTTTACGCAGATCAATTAGGACAATGGTTCAATAAAAATGTATCTGATGATTGGACAACCCTTAGAGGAAAAATGCTTGGTCTTCTTTCAGAAGAGTCAAAACTTGAAGAAATAGTTAAGATGGTTGGTATGGACGCACTTTCCGACCCGGACAGACTTACAATGGAAGCTTCTCGTTCTATACGTGAGGACTTTTTACATCAACTTGCTTTCCATGAAGTAGATACATATACTTCTCTCAACAAGCAACATAAAATGATGCAACTTGTTGTTAGCTTCTATGAGCGCTCAATTGAAGCACTTAATCAAGGCGCAAATATGGAAGACATCATTTCTCTTCCTGTCAGAGAAGCAATCGGAAGATTTAAGTATATCAAAGAGGAAGATGTTGATACTTCCTATGAAAAGATTGACAATGACTTAACTCGTGAACTTAATGACGCTATTGCAAGAAAGGAGGAATACTAATGCCAAAAGAGTATAGAAGTATTCAAGAAATCGCCGGTCCTCTGATGCTAATCAGGGACGTTGAGGGCGTTACTTACGGCGAACTCGGCGAAATTGAACTTGCAAACGGTGAAACCCGTCGTTGCAAAATATTGGAAATTGACGGAACAAATGCGTTAGTTCAGCTTTTTGAAAGCTCTGCCGGTATTAACCTTGCTGACAGTAAGGTTAGATTCTCCGGACACCAAATGGAACTTGGCGTTTCTGAAGATATGCTCGGACGTGTTTTTGACGGACTCGGAAATCCCATTGACGGCGGACCCGAAATTATTCCGGAAAAAAGACTTGATGTTAACGGTGCACCGATGAACCCGGCAGCTCGTGACTATCCTTCTGAATTTATTCAAACAGGTGTAAGTGCTATTGACGGACTTA
>QWCB01000888.1_pt1 | contig 31265 bp, 27 predicted proteins | sample 1972511 | NCBI WGS metagenome assembly QWCB01 (sample SAMN09866719, study PRJNA288562) | Human gut metagenome isolate term5_stool, whole genome shotgun sequencing... | isolation source: gut | host: Homo sapiens | place: USA: California | reverse complement strand
GAGATTAAGAAGCTGATTGGAAAGGTGACCGCTGGTGTCGCCGCTCCCATTCAGGCGTTTATGGATAACGGCGAAGACTGGGTGGTTGCCGACGATCTGCCAAAGCTGGTCGAGGGGATGAACGAGATTGTGGAGGCGAGCTCGGGCGGGGAGTCCGGAGCCGCAGCGCCGAAGATTGACCTGGAGAAGCTCGAGGAGCAGATTCGTCAGCGCGATATGCAGACCGGTAATCCCTTCTCCAAGGACTACCAGGTCAATTACGTCAACGTGGCCCGGAACTTCCTCGGGGACAAGATCATCCGCTCCGTGCCGCCATCACCGATTTTGGATCCGAAGAACGGCCCACTGATTGCTATTCGTCTGCGCATGCTGACCCGCAAGACGCTCGGTGGCATCGAGACCACCCTCGACGGCCAGTGCTTGCACCCGGACGGAACACCTTTTGAGGGGCTCTACGCTGCAGGCGAGGCCTCTGGCTTCGGTGGCGGTGGCGTTCACGGCAACAACGCGCTGGAAGGTACATTCCTGGGCGGCTGTATTTTCAGTGGCCGCCAGGCAGGCCGCGCGATGGCGGAAGTGGTTAAGTAGCTCCCGCATACCGCACGGCTCGGTGGAAGAATCCGCGGCTACTCCAGCCCGATGGAGAATGCACTTTCCAGGTCGTGCTGAGAGTAGGTGCGGAAAGCCAGCTGAGTCTGAGTGCGAATGACGCCGTCGACCTTGCTGATGAGATTTGGAATGATTTCCGCCAAATCATCGTGATTAGTTGCGCGCACCACGACGACCAAGTCCCAGTCACCAGTAACGGAGTAGACCTCAGTCACGCCGTCGATCTCGACGATGGTCTCGGCGGCCTCCGGAATCTTGTCAGCTTCGACATCGATGGACACAATTGCGGTAATCAAACTCATGGCTGCCTTTCCTCGGAGTATAAACGTGGGGCCCGCTGAATAGCGTGGCCCGGACCGCAAGGTACGAAAGATTGCTCAAGATACTGCGGCCCGGAATTTCATTTCTGTCACGATTCTACTGATTTCCAGGAAACAGCCTGGAGGATCCGGACGAAAGGCGGTAAAAAGGGCGCTATGACACAAACCGCATTTCAGTCCAACCCAGTCCAGCTTTCCGGAGACCTGCCCCAGGTGGGCAACAAGGCTCCGGAGTTTACCCTCACCGGTGGTGACCTCGCCGAGGTCACCAATGAGACCTTCGCTGGTAAGAAGGTCGTCTACAACATCTTCCCGTCGGTAGACACCGGTGTTTGTGCAGCTTCGGTGCGTCACTTCAACGAGGACGCTGCTGGGCTGGACAACACCGTCGTGGTTAATGTTTCGCGTGACCTGCCGTTCGCTCTCGGCCGCTTCTGCGCTGCAGAAGGCCTGGACAACGTTGAGGTTGCCTCGGACTTCCGCCACGGCTTCGGCGAAGCCTTCGGTGTTGTCCAGCAGGATGGCCCGCTCGCTGGCCTGCTTGCTCGTGCCGTAGTCGTCACTGACGAAGAGGGCAAGGTCATTTACAACCAGCTGGTCGATGAGATCACCACGGAGCCGGACTACGACTCCGCACTGGCTGCACTGAAGTAATTAGCTAACAAGCTTTCAGCAGCAAGTAACCAGCTGGAATCGACGGGGCTCGTCGGCGCACGCGCTAGGCTGTTGCCTGGCGGACTTCGCCGACGAGCTCTTCTAGTACGTCCTCCAGCGCAACGATTCCGCTGACAGAGTTCTCCGAAGTACTATTTTCCTCCGTCACCAAGGCAAAGTGAGCCTGCTCGCGCTGCATCAGCCGCATGACCGTCTGGAGCTTGGCATCCGGGCTGACGCTTGCGAAGGTGCGAATCAGATTCCGCGGGAAGGGTCGGTCGCGGTGACCGTCGTCAAGCGAGAGCAAATCCTTGACATGAAGGTAGCCGATGAAGCTGCCATCGGCATCGGTGATGGGGAAGCGGGAAAAGCGCGTGCGTGCGCTGAGCTCTTCGATGTCGGCGACGGTGGCGTCGGGGCCAATGGTAACGAGGGTGTCGAGTTGCATAGTGACATCCGCGGCGGTGAGATGCTCGAAGCCGAGAGCTTTGTGGAGGAGCGCGAGCTCGTCATTGTCGAGAAGGCCCTGACGCCCGGACTCGGCGACGAAATCCTGCACCTGACTAGCGGTGAAGGAGGAATCGACCTCGTCCTTCGGAGTGGCGCGAAGAATCTTGCGAACCACGATGTTCGCGGTCGTATTCATCGCCCAGATAACCGGATTGAGCACCCGCACAATCACATACAGCGGAATAGCCACGAACTTCGCCGTCGGGCTGGGGGCCGCAATAGCGATGTTCTTCGGCACCATTTCGCCGACAACCATGTGTAAGAAAGTGACAATCAGCAGCGCCAACGCCAGCGCAACCACGTGGGCGGTGCCCGCGGGGAGTCCCAGCGCTGTCATGTAGGGCTCGAAGAAGTGCGCAATCGCAGGCTCGCCGACGGCACCGATGAGCAGGGAACAGGCGGTAATGCCCAGCTGTGTTGCCGCCAGGGAGACCGACACGTTTTCGATACCGCGCAGCGCGTACTTTGCGCTGGTAGAGCCGCTGACGGCATCCGGTTCAATTTGATCGCGGCGAGCCGAGACCATCGCAAATTCAGCGGCGACAAACCAGGCATTGAGGGCCAACAGCAAAATAAGAGTACGTAGTGGCATGTTCTAGCCCTCCTTTTCGCTGTTGTGCTCGACGTGGTTGTGACTGGTGCCGTCCTGGTCAGCGCCTTCATCCGTGCGCGTGACCTTGTTGCCGGCGAGGTCCACCTGGACACGAATACGGCCAACGCGGTGACGCGCCATGCGCTCGACTCGAAAAGCAACTTCAGCGGTGGTAGGCAAGTTCTCCTCATCGAGGTTTTCGTGGTCGGTGGCTTCGACCGTAATCGTGTCGCCGAAGCGAGGCATGCGATCCAAGCGTTCGGTGATAAATCCACCAATAGTGTCGGATTCTTCGCCCTCCGGCAGGACCAGGTTTAGGATCTCTCCCAACTCATCAGGGCGCATGAGACCGGAAACAATCACCGTATTGGGGCTAATCCGGCTGTAGAGCAACGAACGATCGTCTTGTTCATCGTCAATTTCACCGACGATTTCCTCGACGAGATCCTCCAACGTCACAATGCCGTCCGTGCCGCCGTACTCATCGACAACCACTGCGAACTGGTATGCATCCTCACGCAGTTGACGCATCAGCGGATCAAGTGTGGTCGAGTCGTTCACCACGAGTACATCTTTGGCCAGGCTCGCAGCCGACGTCGTCAAGCGTTGTGCGTGTGGCACGCTGAGCAGATCGGTGTAGTGCACCACGCCGCGAATGTCGTCGACGCTGTTGCCGACGACGGGGAAGCGGGCGTGCCCGGAATCTGCGACGACCGTCAGCATCTCTGCGACGCTCTGATCTTCGATAAAGATGATCTGTGTGCGTGGCGTCATCACATCAGCCGCCGTGCGCTCGCCGAACTCGATCGATCGCGCCACCAACTCGGCGGTCTGCGGGTTAATCTTTCCTTCATCGCTAGAGCGCGTGACGACGGCACGGAGTTCCTCCGCCGTCCTGGCACTGGCGACCTCTTCCTCAGGGGAGAAGCCGAGCCGTTTTAGCACCCAATTAGCCGCGCTGTTGAGTAGCCAGACCAGCCAGCCGAATGCGAACATGAAGGCATTCTGTGGCCTGACCACGAGGTTTGCGACTTTAGTGGGCTCGGCGATGGCCCAGTTTTTGGGGACGAGTTCGCCAAAGACCATTTGAGTGAAGGTCGCGATAATGAAAGCGCCCGTAGTGCTGATTGCAGTGACGGTGGCGGGAGAGATGCTAGTGCCACCAAATGCGGCTTCGAGGAGGACGCCGAGGGAAGGCCCGGTCAGGAAACCAGCGACGAGGCTGGTGACCGTAATTCCCAGCTGTGCGCCGGAGAGGTTAGTAGAGGTGCGTGATAGAGCACGGTCTACTAAATATGCGGACCTTGAGCCGGCGTTTGCGGCGTTCTTGACGTCGTTTCTATTAACCGTGAGGTAGGAAAACTCGACAGCAACGAAAATTGCGTTGGCGAAAACGAGGAAAAGAAAGACCGCTAAGACGATGAGTGCGGATACAATCACGCGGCATCACCTGAAGTGTTCGCTGCGTTCGCTGAGGATGCTGCGGCGGTTGCTGCGGTGATTGCGCTTACTGCGGCTACAGAGAGCCCGTCAACGTTGGCGCGAGGCTCTGGGTCGTCGGACGAGCCAGATCTATCTGATGTGTCGGATGTATTGGGTCTGTCTGAGCTGCTGGATGTGTCTGAGAGTTCAGGCATGCGGGAAATCTTACTAAAAATTCCTGAATAGACGTGTAGCGAAAAATAGTTGTTTGCTGAGTGAGTAAAGCGGTCCGGGTTGGCGGTTCATTCTGACTGGCTGGTCGGCTGGTTAGACCTGACGGTAATGGCGCATCGGCGGTAATGGGGAGGACGGGACCCTTAGGCCAAAATGTCATAATGTATATTATCGGACAAATAATGAAAGTGGTTGGCCCTGGGGTTTTCTGAATCTCCAGGGCTGCCGCTTTTTCCGCCGCCGCTTTTCTGCTGCCGTGTTCTATCTTGGCGCTTGATCTATGCCGTCGGGATTATTGCTCATTGTCCTTGGCGTTCGCTGCAAGCTCATCCGCGTTGCGGACGGCAATCTCTTCCCGCAGCCGCTTGTTCTGCCACAGCGTCATGCCAATCAGGAGTATGCCGACAGCCACGAGCCACCACGCGCCCTTGTAGGCCACGAATGCAATGAAGATAATCAGTAGTACCATTCGCACCTTTCGTGCGAGCAACATTGCTTCGTAGGTGTTCATATCGTTGTGACTCCCAACTGGTCTACCAAAATTGTTTTTGGCAGGACTTCTGTGGTGTGTGACTAAATGGCTTTATTGCGTCACAGTGACGAATCGAGGTGTATTTTCGCTGGCTATAAGCCTCTTTGGATTAGCGCTACTGCGATTCTCTTTAGAGCGCTACTGCGATTCTCTTTAGATGGCTGTGTCTGCCAGCCGCGAAACCTACGCGTCCTACGCGTCCTGCTTCTCTGCGACAATGCGCAGATTGAGTTCGCCGTTTTCCTCGATGGATGCAGCTACAAACTGTGGCAGGCGCACGTTGTAATCCAGGCGGTTGATTGGCAAAGTGCCCGACAACAAAACCAAGTTTTCGGTACGAGCGGCCTTCATTGGTACGGTGACATCATTGGTGACACCGCGGATGGTCAGGCGTCCCGGAATCTCGATATTCGCCCACTGGCCGTTATCTGGAATGCTCGAAATATCGAGTGGTTCTGCAAGCTCAAACTTAGCTTCTGGGTACTGCTCAACGCTGAAAATATTGTTGCGGACATTGATGTCACGACGTTCAATATCGCTAGTCAGAGTTGCCATATCAACAACAACGGATGCGTCCTCAAGATTGTTGTTAGCAACCTTCAGCTCGCCGGTGACATCGTGAGTGGAACCGGACGTCGTCCGCCTGCTGCCCGGCAGTACCTCGTTAAAAGTAAAACCAACGGAGGTGTTCTGTGAGTTATTGCCACCGACAATCCTCCAGGTGCCATTCGCATCAGTCGTTGCTGCAGGCAGCTCCGTGGCCTCGAAATCCCCAGTACGCACCCCTTCATGCGTGAAAACGCGATACAAAACTGGCCCCACAATAACAATTGCGAGCGCAACAACTGCAACGGCTATCAAAGTAATAATTGACTTACGGACACCAGAATTCATAGTGCTCATCCTATCCTTTTAATCCGCTATGGGATAAACCGTTCCACCTCACGCGTTTTCATAATCAATTCCTGCGTAATCTCCTGCAGGACGGCAGTCTCCATGCCGTCGTCAAGCGCGGTGCGCAAGTCTTCGGCGAGACAACGTACTTCGAAGAGCCCGTCCCCTATTCGCTTTACGACGTCATCGTCCGCCGGCCTGCTCGTGGCATCGGTGGCGGTCTTCAACGTGAGATCCGAATTGATTCGCTCGGCAATCGGCCTGGAAGCGCCTTTTGCTACGCCAGTGCGTTTTTCATACGCGCGCTGCCGGCAGGCTTGGCTGCAGAACTTGCGACGGCGACCGCGGATAGCGACCTCCATTTCGCGGCCACACCACTGGCAATTGGCGGTAGTTGTGCTCGGCTTTTGATCTGACACAGAAGTCAATTATGGCATGAATACAGATTAAGGCGTTATAATGTGTGGTCTAGTATTTCTACCAAAGGGGGCACGTTCCACATGGCAGATCGAGTTCTTCGTGGCAGTCGCATGGGCGCCGTTTCGTATGAGACCGATCGCGATCATGACCTCGCGCCGCGAATGATGGTCCGCTACCGCACTGAATCCGGTGAGATCTTCGAGGTCCCATTCGCGGATGACGCGGAAATTCCAGGTGAATGGCTGTGCAAGAATGGCCAAATTGGTGAGCTGGTTGAAGGCGAAGGCACTGAAGCCAAGCCGGTGAAGCCGCCGAGGACTCACTGGGACATGCTCCGTGAGCGCCGCTCCATCGAGGAGCTCGACGTGCTGCTGGATGAGCGTGTTGACTTGCTGCGCAAGCGTCGTCGTAACGCCGCTCGCCTGCTGAAGGCTCAGAAGGAAGCCGAAGAAGCAGAGAAGAACGCTTAAGGTTTGAGCTGGCTTGCGCTAGTGAGCTTTAGGGCGCTGCAGCTGTGAATTACATGCTGCAAAATGGGTCCGGATAAGGTTTTGCTCCTTATTCGGGCCCGTTTTTTGTTGGTGCCTGGCTGCGGCGGGCCGATCCGAGTTACTGACTGCGTTTATGACAAAAATGGCCTGAAAAATGGCTTGAAACTGTCATAAACTAAGACAGTTTCACATTTGCAGCCCCCATTCATACAGGCAGCCCGTATTCACATTTGCAGCCCGCAGTCATACAGGCAGCCCGTCTCCACACAGGTAGGCCGCAATCTTTGGGGCTGCCCTAGCCCTACTTGCGGAATCGCTGCTTAAACTCGTGACCAGCCAGGCGACCAATCTCCGACCCCAGGTTTTTTACCTGCTGCGAGCGGTGCTTGAATCCCCACTTGGTGACCTGCAGCAGAGACTGCTTCACAAAGCTGCCATCCATCTTGGACTCGCCGTACTCGCGCTCAGTAAAGGTGATCGGAACCTCCTCCACCAAGAAGCCCGCCTGTACAGCCTCAAAAGCGAGCTCGGTCTGGAACAGGTACGCAGCCTTGCCAATGTTCTCGAGGTCAAGGGTTTCGAGAACTTCCCGTCGATAAGCACGGTAGCCAGCGGTGATATCCGAGATGCCCGCGCCGAGCGCCAGCGAGATGTAGAGGTTGCCGCCGCGGGAGAGAACCTGACGGCTCATTGGCCAGTTGACGGTCTTGCCGCCCGGAATGTAGCGGGAACCGATGACGACATCGGCACCGTCCTCGAGCTTCTCCAGCAGCAGATGGAACTGCTCTGGTGCGTGGGAGCCGTCGGCATCCATCTCGCAGAGAACCTCGTAGTCGCGCTCGAGACCCCAAGCGAAGCCCGCGCGGTACGCACCCCAGAGACCGCCCTTGCCCTCGCGGTGCAGGACGTAGATGTGCTCTTCGCCGTTGTCCGACTTGTCAGCGGCAGCGATTTCATCGGCGAGCTCACCGGTGCCGTCTGGTGAAGAGTCATCGACAACCAAAATGTCGACGCGAGGCTCCGCTGCGCGCAGGCGTGCAATCACGCCCGGCAGGTTTTCCCGCTCGTTGAAAGTGGGAATGACAACCAGCGTCGACTCATTTAGGGCAGTCACTCGTGATTCTCCTTAGTGCATGTTCTGCTCAGTATCCCGGCCATCAACTTCATCTGCGCCTGCCCTGGCATCTCCGCCACGGCGACGCAGGACGGCACCAACCACACAAAGAATACCGAATGCGGTCAGTAGACCTTCAATCCACGTCCCGAAACGGGCTGCAAAAGTCAGGTGGGCGTACTGAGGCAGAGTTTCAGTGAGTACCTTCTGCTCGAAGATTTTGCTCTGCTTTACGACGTCTCCGTGCGCATCCACAATCGCGCTCACACCGCTGGTTGCGGCGACGGCCGTGGAGCGTTGGAACTCCATGGCTCGCATGCGGCTCATGGCCAGCTGTTGGTAGGTCATGTCGGTGAAACCGAAGGTGGCGTTATTTGTGGGCGTGGCCAGCATGGTTGCGCCGTGGTTGACCGCGTTGCGGAAGGCGCCATCGAAGACCACTTCGTAACAGGTGGCCACGCCTAGATTGACCTTCTTTAAACCATCTGTGCCTGGCGTTGTGACCACGGCATCGCCGTTGCCCGGAGTCATGTCTCCGGCGTGAGCGACCATGTCGGAAAAGTGGCGCAGTAGCTCGCGGAATGGCATGGTTTCGCCGAAGGGCTGGAGATAGATTTTCTCGTGCTGATCGCCGGGGCCGGTCTGTGGATCCCAGACCACCATGGTGTTTTGCACACCATCGGTGTAGGTAAAGGTGCCGACCACGATGGGAGCGCCGATGTTCATCGCGGCATTTTCGATAATGCGTGCCGCTTCCCCATCCGTAAACGGGCTGACATCAGAGGAGTTTTCAGGCCAGATAACGATGTCCGGTTGCTGTTCCTTACCTTGGTGGACACGTCGTGCCAGCTCATTGGTGGCATCGGCGTGGTTTTGCAGCACTGCGCGGCGCTGGGCATTGAACTCTAAACCGAGGCGCGGAACATTGCCTTGGATTACAGCGACACGGGTGTTGTCAGCGGCCGTAGGCTCAGGCAGCGGTTGAGTCCACGCAGGAAGAACCCAGCCGACGAATAACGCTCCCGCCAAAAGCGCAGCGGAGGTTGCATAGGAACGTAGCGTGAGCGCGACCAGTCCCGCACCAACGCAAGCAGCGAGGAAAGTGACCAATGCAGTGCTGCCGATTGCCACTGCTGGGGCCAGCGGGCCGTCGACCTGCCCCCAGGCAACGCGGAGCCAGGGGAAGCCTCCGAAAGGCCAGCGGGCTAGCAGCGCCTCCCCTGCCACGAGCGCAGCGGCCATGCCAGGGAGCTTCAGCGCGAGGGGGAAACTGGATTGCGCAATCAGCCACATCGCAAGCGCCGCCGGAATTGTGAGGAGACCCAGCACAATTGAGAGAGCCACGTAGGGGCCAATGCCGACGAAGGAGCCGATCCACGGCAGTGAGAAAAGTGCCGTCGCTGTTGCCCAGCTGAAGCCCACCACTACGCTGGATTTCCAATCGGCTGCGCAGAAGAAGGCAAAAATGAGCAGGGCGAGGCCGATCCAGGCCGTCCACCACCAGCTCATGGGCGCATAGCTTAAGAACTGCAATCCACCAGCGAGGATTGCAATGAAGGCGAGAACGAGGCGCTGCTTTAGTGGGGTAAGCGCGCGAAAGCGCGCCTGCCAGCGATTCGGATTCTCCGGAATGCCTTTCGAAGCGTCTTTCTGAGCGACGTTCCCGTGCTCGCTGGAGCGCGCTTGGCGGTTAGTGTGCACTTGTATAAGAGAACTCTCTACGTTTGCGAGTTTTTGAGTTAGCGCTTGTCGCTGTCGTCCTGGTCATCATCCCAGGCGTTGTCCGGTGCCGGTGGGACGATTTTATCCTGTGGGAAGGCCTTGCCATCCGCACCCGGGAAACCACCAGAGAATCCAGGGAAACCCGAAAAACCGCCAGCACCAGCGCCAGTTCCTGGAGCACCGGGGTTCATGCCGTACTGAGAGACCACCATCATGCTGCGGTCACTGAAGTTGCGGAGTCCGTTGAGCAGCGCCACCGATCCGCTCTTACGAATCAGCCAGCGAGTCGGCGGTAGCACCATGAGGAAACCAACAACGGTGGTGACGACGCCCGGCAGGGCAATCAGCCAAGAGCCAACCAACAGAATTGCCGAGTCAGCCACAAAGTGTCCCGCGCCCTTTGCCGAGCGCTTGATTGCCTCCTCCGGATGCTTCTGTCCGTACTCAGTAAGAGTACGAGAAGTATCCAGCAGCAACTTCTGGTAGATGCGCTTGAACTCGATGGCGGCGAAAACCAATCCCAGAATGAATAGACCCAGAACCAGCAGGACGGTCCAGCCATAGCCAATCCATTCACCAAGTGCGATAAAGGCCGCAATCTCGGCGATGAGGTAAATAATTGTGAACCACTTGCTCATAGTTCCCCAGTGTAACCGCCACTAGATGAGCAAGTGGTTACGGCTATCGGCCGGTTAGACCACGACTAGCGGTCGCCTACCGGTCGCCTAGCGGTTACCTACCGGTCAGCGCGCTCCTCCAAGTCGCCCTCTGTATCCAGGTAGGTCTGGCGCAGCAGATCCATGCGTTCCTGGTCGGGGTTTTCCCACATACCGCGCTCGGCGGCCTCCATCAGGCGCTCGGAAATATCGTGCAAAGCCCACGGATTCGACTGTTCAAAGAACTCGCGGTTTTCCGGGTTCGCAACGTACTCGTCGGTAAGCGTTTCGTACATCCAGTCATCCATGACCTGCGCCGTCGCGTCGTAACCGAAGAGGTAGTCGACGGTTGCGGCCATTTCGAAGGCGCCCTTGTAGCCGTGGTTACGCATGGCCTGCATCCAGCGTGGGTTGACTACGCGGGCTCGGAAGACGCGTCGAGTCTCCTCGTGCAGGGTGCGGGTGCGCACGGCGTCCGGGCGCGTGGAATCTCCCACATACGCCTCTGGAGCGGAACCCGTCAGTGCACGGACCGTGGCGATCATGCCGCCGTGGAACTGGAAGTAGTCATCGGAGTCGGCGATATCGTGCTCGCGGGTATCGGCATTCTTCGCGGCAACCTGAATACGGCGGTAGGCCGTCTTCATGTCGTCAGCTGCCTCTTCCCCATCGACGCCGCGGCCATAGGCGTAGCCACCCCAGGTCGTGTAGACCTTTGCCAAGTCCGCGTCATCGCGCCAGGAACCGGAATCGATCAGCTGCAGCAGGCCAGCTCCATAGGTGCCCGGCTTGGAACCGAAGATGCGACGCGGGCGCTCCTGCTGGTCGGCCTTCGCATGGGCGCGCACGTAGTTGTCCTCATCGGATTCATCAAGCTTGACGACGAGCTGAAACGCGTCATCCAAAAGGTCGATAACATGCGGAAACGCATCACGGAAGAAGCCGGAAATACGGACGGTCACGTCAATGCGCGGTCGGCCCAGCTCCTCCAGCGGAATCGGCTCAAGGCCGACAATACGGCGAGATGCGTCATCCCACACCGGATGCACACCAATCAACGCGAGCACCTCGGCGATGTCATCGCCCGAGGTACGCATGGCGGAAGTGCCCCATACCGACAAGCCAACCGACTTCGGGTACTCGCCGTGGTCGGCGCGGTAGCGTTCAATCAGGCCATCGGCGAGGTTGACGCCGGTTTCCCAAGCCAGGCGCGACGGCACCGCCTTGGGGTCGACCGAGTAGAAGTTGCGGGCAGTTGGCAGCACGTTGACCAGGCCGCGCAGTGGTGAACCGGAGGGGCCAGCCGGAACGAATTCGCCATCGAGAGCGGAAAGAATGCGCGGGATCTCCTCGCTGGTAGCAGCCAGGCGCGGGAGAATTTCGTCGCGGGTGAACTGCAGCAGCTCGACAACCTGATCGAGGCCGTTTGGTGCCGCGATATCGGCGAATTCCTCGGAGCCGAGCACATCAGCCGTGATCTGTGTCACTGGTTGGTCGGGATTCTTCACCACGGCGGTTACCAGTGCCGTAGCCAGTGCATCGATAGAGTCCACAGCGTGGCGTTCATCGGTGCCGTCCTCGGCCAGGCCGAGAGCTTCGCGCAGGCCCGGCAGGGTCTGCTTGCCGCCCCACAGCTGGCGGGCGCGCAACATGGTGGTCACAGTGCCGATTAGAGATTCGTCTTCCGGTGCCTGGCTGAGCACGTGGAGGCCACCGCGGATGGCGACGTCCTTAATCTCGCAGAGCCAGCCGTCGACATGCATGAGCATGTCATCGAAGACCTCCTCGTCCGGGCGCTCGTCCCAGCCGAGGTCGCGGTCCATCTTCGCGGCGGTCAGCAGCGTCCAAATCTCCTGGCGGATGGCCGGCAGCTTGGCCGGATCCATGGCGGAGATGTTCTGGTGCTCGTCGAGAAGCTGTTCCAGACGGGTGATGTCACCGTAGGATTCGGCGCGGGCCATTGGCGGAATGAGGTGGTCGACAAGCGTGGCGTGAGCACGGCGCTTGGCCTGTGTGCCTTCGCCCGGGTCGTTGACCAGGAAGGGGTAGATCATTGGCAGCTCGCCGATGGCAGCATCCGGGCCGCAGGAAGCGGAAAGGCCGACGGTCTTGCCCGGCAGCCACTCCAGGTTGCCGTGCTTGCCCATGTGAACCACGGCATCGGCGCCGAAACCGCCCTCCGCCTGCGGCAGCGACAGGAAGCGGTAGCAGGCCAGGTAATGGTGCGTCGGCGGCAGATCCGGGTCGTGGTAGATACCCACCGGGTTGTCACCGAAACCGCGCGGTGGCTGCACCATGACCACGACATTGCCGAAGGTCAGGCCCGCAATGTAGATGTCCTGGGTATCCGGGTGGACGTACAGGGTGCCCGGCGCGGCACCCCACTTGTCCTGCATGTCGGAGCGAAGTTCTTCCGGCAAGGTAGCGAAGAACTTCTCGTAGGTGGCAGCGGGCAGGCGAAGCTCGGCTGCCTCCATAACCTCTTCGGTCAGCCAGTCCGGGTCCTGGCCGCCGGCATCGATGATGGCGTGCATGAACGCATCTGGTTCATCGGCGCCATCCTCGGCGGTGGCATATCCGGGGATTTTGGTGGTGTCGCCGAGGTTGTATCCGGCGTCGGCAAGCGCGTGCAGCACCTTCAACGTGGATGCTGGTGTGTCCAGACCGACAGCGTTGCCGATGCGGGCGTGCTTGGTCGGGTACGCAGAGAGCATGACGGCGACGCGCTTGTCAGCGTTGTTGATGTGGCGGAGCGCGGCGTAACGGGTGGCGATGCCGGCCAGGCGGTCGCAACGCTCGAGATCCGGGACGTAGGAAATGAGCTCGTCGGAGTCGATTTCCTTAAACGAGAACGCGACCGAGATGATGCGGCCGTCGAATTCGGGGACGGCGACCTGTGTTGCGACGTCCAGCGGCGACAGACCTTCGTCGTTGTCCTCCCATGCCGCCTTGGACGAAGTCAGGGCCAAACCCTGGATGATGGGAATGTTCAGGTCTGCGAGTGCGGCGACATCCCAGCCGTCATCGTCCTGGCCGGCCTGCGCGAGTGCCGGGCGGTTGCCGCCAGCGGCGAGCACCGTGGTGATGAGCGCGTCGCAGGAAGCTAGCTCTGCCAGCAGTTCATCGCTGGCGGTGCGCAGGGACGCGGCGAAGATAGGCTTGGCGACGTAGCCGCGAGCCTCGACCGCGTCAGCAAGCGCCTCAATGTAGTGCGTATTTCCCGCCAGGTGCTGGGCGCGGTAGTAAATAATGCCGACGGTGCCGCGGGAATCTTCCGTGGCCACCTTGGAGTCGCGCTCCAGGAAACCCCAGGCCGGCATGCGAGTGGGCTCTTCAAAGCCAAGACCGGTCAGAAGCAGTGTGTCCGACAGGAAATTGTGCAGCTGTGCGAGGTTCTTTGCGCCGCCTTCCGCCAGGTAAATGTGCGTTTGCGTGGCAACGTTTGCGGGAACTGTCGAATACTCGGTGAGTTCGGCATCGGGTGCCTGCTCACCGGAGACGAGGACGGTGGGAATACCGGAGTTCACAAAGTAGTCGATGCCGGATTCCCAGGCGCGGCGGCCACCGAGAAGTCGGATGATGACGACATCGGCGCCGTCGGCAAGCGTGGGCAAATCATCGTCGAGCAGACGCGCCGGGTTTGCCCAACGGTAGGACACCTCCGGGTTGGCCTGAGCGGCCGCGCGGGCGGACAGAAGGTCGGTATCCGAGGTCGACAGCAGCAGAATCACGGTGTAGTCATTCACTTCCTGGGGAGCAACGCGTCCCCGGTCGGCGGGAGTCTGCCTTCTAACCGATGACGAGGTCTGACTGTGACAGTGGCGCGACCGTGCGGATTTTCACCGAGCTTCTCGTCAGCGGCATGGCAGTGGATTTCTCCATTACTCTACTGCAGCGTCTATTGCTCGAGTTCCAGCGACTGCTCCGCCGGCTGTTCCGGGAAGTGGGACCAGAGGAAGTCGGTGGCATTAGTCAGTTCCGCGAGCATCGGAACGATATGGTTAATGCCCGTCTTCGGTAGCACCGGTGAAGTCGTGTTTTCGACGTACTCCAGGTCGGTGAAGCCGAGATTCAGCCAGGAATCGCGCAGCTTGCGAACCTGGTTGATGGGGATGATGTCATCATGCTCACCCGAGTAGAGGTACACCGGCGCATTTGGGACGAAGTTGCCGACGCGCTGGCGTGCGAGTTCCTTCTGTACCGGCTCGTAGCGCTTAATCATCTCGCTGAGTGACTCACCGCTAGTCGTGTACTGGTCAGTGGTTTCAAACGAGTGATGGAAACCCAAGCCACCCGCGCAGTAGTTGCCCACGTTGTCCAGCAGTTCTTTGCCTTCGGGGCTGATTTCTTCCTTGAGGACTCGGCGCAGCTCCGGATCCTTATCCAGGACAGAATTGATTGCCAGTGCAATCGCGGCGGTCAGCGTAGTGCCATCAATCTGGTCGAGGACGTTTGCGAGATCGGACGGCGGGCCGCCGGCGGCAGATGCGGCGACGTTGAGCTCTGGAGCGTAGACACCTGCACGCTCAGCGGCTGCAGCGGCTGCGGAGCCACCCTGGGAGTAGCCATAAATTCCCACGGGCGCATTTTTGTCCACGCCGAGCTCGTGTGAGGCAGACACGGCATCAAACAGTGACTGTGCCGAGGCGATGTTGTCGACGTAGTCCTGGTTACCCTGGGAATTGCGGTGGTGGTCGATCATCACCACAGTCGCGCCTCGCTTCAAGTTCGCGACCATCGGGATCGTCTCGTATGGAGCAATAATGTCCAACGGACCGAACTCAATCTTTAGGCCGGTCTGCGAGGATACCGAGGGGTCGCACTTTTCCGCGCCACCCTGCGTGCCCGGCGCGATTGCGACGACCGGACGCGGACCGCTGCCCTTCCACTCCGTCTTCGGCGTCACCACAAGGGCTGTGTCCACACTGGGATTTCCGAGGGAATCCGTGGAGTTGTAGTGAATACGCTTGGCATCCACATTCCACAGCTTGTCGTTCACCATCATCTCGGCATCCTCACTGCTGACCAGCATGCCGGCATTTGCCGTGCGCGACGGGGTCAGCGGCAGAGAATTCAGCGGAGAGGCTGCGGCCACGCGAGCCTGTTCCGGGGTCAGCTGCCTGCCTGCGCCCTCGCTACCAGACTCCTCATCGTCTTTCTCGATGCCGAGTAGCCTCTCCATATTCGGGTTCGGTACATGGCCGAAACCAGGCAGTTCGCGGTTTGCGCTTGACGACGACACCTTATCCGCCAGCCCACTATCCGATAGGCCCGGGATGTTTAGTGGCTGTGCGTTTGCAGGTGTAGCCAGGCCGATGGTCATAAGACCTGCTAGCGCTACCCCGATTCCCGTTCGGATTGTGCGACGGTTTCGTCGTGAAGCAGAGCGTGTCTGTGTCGAGGCACGGCCGGTGCCGACGGTGTCGTGTGCCTCGTGCGTGAGTGCTTCAGCGTCGTGATGTGGCATGAAATCTCCTGAATAACCCCAGATTGAAAACCCAATGAAAACTTCCCTTAATTCAGAGGAAGTTAGGTTATGAAAACAATAAGGTTTTAAAAAGGTAGATCGGTGGATTTTCAGTGAAGAATTTGTATGTTTTTGCGGAGGGGTATGAAAACTCCACTTCAGGATGGTTTCGTTGGGCTGGAAAGGGGCTGGATAATGTGCCCCTGTTTTCGGGGGCTCAGCTCTGTGTGTGTTTGCGTATTCTTGAGAGTATGACTGCATCTGATCAAGGAACCCGCACTCGTCAGGACGGTTGCCCCGGCAGCCGCAAGGTTCATATCGCAGCTGATGGCGCAATTGGTCGTCTGCGCTTCCCCGGAGGCTTTCTCCCCGCGCCGGGCTTCGCCGTACTCGCCGATTTGGCCGAGAATTTCGGCGACGGTGATATTCACTTCACCTCCCGCGGCAATGTTCAGATCCGTGGCATCACCAACACCGGCGCATTCGCCGATGCCGCGGAAGAAGAGAAGCTGGTTCCCTCCACCAGCCACGACCGCGTACGCAACGTTCTTCAGTCGCCGCTGTCCGGTCGCGTCGGCGGTAAAGCTGATGTGCGCGACCTGGTTCAAGAGTTCGACAAGGCCCTCATCGCGGAGCCGTCGCTGGCAACACTGCCAGGTCGCACACTCATGGCTTTCGACGATGGCCGCGGTGACGTGCTCGGTGAGCGCCCCGACTTCGGTGTTGTCGCCCACGATGAGAACACGTTCGAACTCATCATTGGTGGCGCGACCTCGGGGCTTGTCGTCTCGCGTGACGACGTCGTGGAGGCTCTCATCACCACAGCGAAGGTGTGGAATGACAGCCGTGGTTCAGCCTGGCGCATCGCCGAAGCCAATGCGGCCGAGCGCGTTGCTGATGCCGTAGTCGAGGAATTGGGCGCGCGAGTTCGTCGCCAGGAGCCGACTCCGGCTGAGAGCTTCGATGCCACCGCCGGGCTGTCCCGCCAGATCGGTTGGATTGACCAGCCGGATGGCCTGGTTAGCCTGGCCGCTGGCCTGCGCTTTGGTGTCCTCCCGGCGCGTCTGGCCCGAGCGATCTCGCACACTCAGGTGCCGGTGCATATCACTCCGTGGTACTCGCTGATCCTGCATGATTTGGAAGAGGAAGTTGCCGAACAGGTCGTCAAGGTATTGGCGCCCAATGGTCTGATCTTCGATCGGAAGTCCACCTGGCTGCGCGTCAGCGCCTGCACCGGACGCCCCGGCTGCAAAAAGTCTCTGGCTGACACCCGCGGCGATGCTTCTCACGCAATTGCCGATGGCCGACTGCCCGAGGGGCGCGTGCACTTCTCCGGTTGTGAGCGTCGCTGCGGCAAGCCCAAGGGCGGTTACTTCGACTATCTCGCCACCGGGGACGGAGAATACGAAGTCACTGCTGTGGACTAGGCTTTAAGCCTATGAAGCGCTTTGAGTACAACACCGACGGTGCGGATATTTACCGTAACTCGTTTGCCATCATTCGCGAAGAAAGCGATCTTTCCCGCTTCGATGCCGATGAGGAAACCGTCGCTGTCAGAATGATTCACGCAGCAGGTCAGACCGACCTGGCCAAGGACATCGTCTTTTCCACGGGAGCTGTGCGCGCAGCTCGCCAGGCTCTCGAGGAAGGCGCTCCTATCTTCACCGATGTCAACATGATCGCCTCGGGTATTACCCGCAAGCGCTTACCTGCTGACAACGAGGTCATCTGCCTGCTGCGTGATGAGCGCGTCCCCAAGCTGGCTCAAGAACTCGGCACCACGCGCACTGCTGCCGCCGTGGAGCTGTGGAAGCCACGCCTAGAGGGCGCGGTTGTCGCCATCGGCAACGCTCCCACCGCCCTCTTCCACCTGCTCAACCGCATTAATGAGGGCTCCTTCCCCATGCCCGCTGCCATTTTGGCCATGCCAGTGGGCTTCGTCGGTGCCGCGGAATCAAAGCAGGCCACTATCGACTCCGGTGCCGAAAACCCAGAGCTGAAGTACATCACCGTCACCGGCCGTCGCGGTGGCTCGGCTATCACCTGTGCTGCCCTCAATGCCATTGCGACCGCAAAGGAGATCATCTAAACCATGTCCGGCTCCTACAGTGCTCAGCCTGGTCATCTCTACGGCGTCGGACTCGGTCCCGGCGACGCAGGTCTCATTACACTCCGCGGTGCCGACATCATCCGCACAGCCGATGTCATCGCCTACCATGCAGGAACTCACGGACGTTCCACGGCGCGCTCAATCGCCGCCGAACTGATTGACGCGCGTGACGACGCTGCCGTGGAAGAGCAATTGCAATACCCGGTGACCACCGGGCGCCCAGTCGACTACCGCGAGCAGCTCGCCGGTTTCTATGCAGAGGCCACTGCTCGCCTGCACAAGCACTTGGCCGAGGGACGAAGTGTTGCAGTTCTTTCGCTCGGTGACCCGATGCTCTATAGCTCGTACCAGCATCTGCATCACGCCCTCAGCGAGGACTTTCCCACTGAGATTGTCCCTGGAGTGGCCAGCATTACTGCGGCGGCAGCAGAGATTGGTCAGCCGCTCGGCGAGGCTACCGAAATCGTCAGCGTTGTTCCCGCCACCGCTGATTCCGAGCGCATCGCTGCGGTTCTTGACGCCTCAGACTGTGTAGTCATTATGAAGCTGGGGAAAAACGTTGAGAAGGTTCGTACAGCGTTGCAGTCCGCAGGCATGCTCGAGCGCGCCTACGTTGTCGAGCGAGCAACCATGAATGAGCACACCAGCTACCCGCTGGCCGATGCAGACCCGGAGAAAGTTCCGTACTTCGCAGTAGCCGTCGTGCCTTCCGCTGTCTACGGAACTGAACGGAGTGTTTCTGGGGCGCCTGAGCCAGCTAATGATGCGGCGAGCGATACAGTCACCGATACGGCGACTGAGTCGGCTGCCCCAGCAGTTGGTGAAGTCGTCGTTGTCGGCCTAGGCCCGGGTGCGGAGCGCTGGACCACCCCAGAAGTCACCGAGGAACTGGCCCGAGCCACGGATCTGGTGGGCTACTCCACCTACATCAACCGGGTTCCTGAGCGCGCCGGGCAACGCCGCCACCTCTCAGACAACCGCGTAGAGGCAGAGCGAGCCACTATGGCGCTGGATATCGCCAAGCGTGGAGGTCGAGTTGCGGTGGTCAGTTCCGGTGACCCGGGGGTCTTCGCTATGGCGGCCGCAGTGCTGGAAGTCGCTGATGACGATATGTGGCGAGACATTCCAGTTCGAGTCGTGCCAGGCATGACTGCGGCTCAGGCTGTCGCAAGTCGAGTGGGCGCTCCCCTTGGCCATGACTTTGCGATGCTCAGTCTCTCCGACAGGTTGAAGCCCTGGGAGGTCGTCGTTAAGCGAGTGCGTGCCGTAGCCGGAGCAGACATGGCATTTGCTGTCTACAACCCGGCATCCAAGTCGCGGAGATGGCAGATTCGAGAGCTACGCGCATTGGCCATGGAGTACCGCGAACCGACAACGCCTGTGATTGTGGCACGGGCAGTTGGCTCGGAGCAGGAAAACGTTACCGTGACCACGTTGGCGGAGTTCGATCCGGATGTCGTCGATATGCGAACCATGGTGATTATCGGTTCGTCGTCGACCAAGGCGTATCGTGCCGGCAAGACCACTCGGGTCTACACCGCACGTCACTACGGTGAGGGCGGCACCAGCGGGACAGGCGAGTTGCTGCGTTAGTTCTGGAATTTCCAGCACACATCTGAGCTATTAAATATCGGTGCACGAATGAAAAGAAAGATTATTCGCGCGGCTGCCAAACGCGTAAAAGTGATATTGCCGAATTGAGATTTAGCGGCCAGGGTCAAATACGGTTCTATTTGCTTAAATGACTACCACTTTTGTTTACCCCTTTCTTAGTGGGGCTACTTATTTAATCGGGAGATATTTCTAAGCGTGGCTCGATTCCAGTGTTATGCTCGGGGCAATCACTGACATAAAAGGAGGTTTAGGTGATAGGAAAAAACTTCTTCTAGTGGAATCTGCCCTTATTTTAGCGGGTATCATCTTTTCACCCGTTGCTAGCGCTGAGGAACCTGCACGTCCCGTGGCGGCTCAGGCTGAATCACTTTATAGGGCGATTGATGAAGGTCGCCTTTCGATGGCGGAGTTGGATAACCATCAAAAAAGCCTTCTGCGAGCCTATACAACTCCAGGTGAGTTGATTGTAAAACGATTGTCATAGCCGTCGAATCTTTCAACGATGCTTTTTGCGCAGGGCGGGGCTGACTACTGCCGAAAGGATGGTGCCCGGTTTGAGCAAAAGGCTATTATGGGTAACACCCTATACACTTACTGGCAGACTGTTGAAATCTGCGGAACCCCAGGTAAAAAATTTAGGAATGTCAAAGTTCTTGATCACGGTGGGGAAACCAGTACTCCTACATGGTCGTATAGGGGTTCGGCCTCGAATCCAGCTTCGTATGCTGTAGGGGCAGGTTGGTTCGTGCGAACCTCGGAGAACTTTGAGCAGTCCATTGTGGTTGACGGCATTGGGGCAGGTCAAAGGACGGTCTGTATCTCAGCGACTATTCGACCATCTGGAGAATATAATGCAAGCGAAAGGTGCTAAGGATAAAAGAGTGCCGGGAATAATTGACTGGGGATTTCAGATTATTGCTGTCATTCTTTTTCTGGCCGGCGTTTTTATCGCATTCCCAATTCCATTTCTTACTGGAATTTATGGGCTATTCGAGGCCAAAAAAGCCGAGGATGAATATCGTCGCCGATGGATTATTTTCACATTAATTTCTGTTTTCCTAGCAATCGCTATGTTTGTCGCATGGCTGATATTGAGTCCTTCTGGTGGAATCGAGCAAGTTCCCACTGAGCAAACAGAGTGGCAGCCCGTGCGGTAATTTAGGTCACACTAGAATTAGCCGCTATGCCCGGCGGATGACGGCGTTGTACGCCTCATCCACCGTTGTGGCAACAATGGCGATATCCGCGCCCGGCAGGCGCGGGCGCTGCACGATGACGACCGGCTTCTTAAGGTCGCGGGCTGCTTCAATTTTGGCGTAGGTAGCAGCACCACCGGAGTTCTTGGTCACCACGCAGTCCACGGCGTAATCCCGCATGAGCTTGCGCTCCGCTGCGACATCGTAAGGCCCACGGCTGAGAATAATCTTCCGATTCTTGGGCAGTGGCGGCGCGGGCTGTTCCACGCAGCGAATGAGGTAACGGCCGTTGGAGTCGCCGGCAAATGGAGCTAGCTGCTGACGGCCAATAGTGAGAAACGGGCTGTAGAAGCGGTCGGCAACAATGTCCGCGGCCTCCTGCATAGAGGACACCTCAATCCAGTTGTCGCCGGGCTGCTTCTCCCACGCAGGGCGATGCAGCGCCACGAGCGGAAGACCGGTGGCGCGGGCAGCTTCAGCGGCAGATTCGCTGATTCGCTCCGCATAAGGATGCGTGGCGTCGATGATGACTTCGGTGGCATCGGCGATCAGCCATCGCGTGAGCCCCGCAGGGCCGCCGAAACCGCCGATGCGGACATTGCCGGCGGGCAGCTTGGGGTTGGATACGCGACCGGCCAGTGAAGAGGTGACAAACCAGCCCTCGCCCACTAGCCGCTTGGCCAGGGCACGAGCCTCAGCAGTTCCACCCAGAATTAGTGCACGCATGGAATGGTCCGTCCGTGTTCATCGCGTGGGCGATCATCGCTGTAGAGATAGCTATCCGGGAACGCCTCGGCAGTGAGCACTTTACCGACAATGATGACAGCTGTACGAGTCACACCTGCATCCTTGACCTGCTGCGCAATATCAGACAGTGTGCCGCGGAGAATTACCTGTTCCGGGCGGGATGCGAAAGCCACGACGGCCACCGGACCGTGTTCGCCATAGTGCGGGGTGAGCTCCTCGACTACTCGGTCGATATCGTGGGCGGCCAAGTGAATGCATAGGGTCGCGCCCGTGCGTCCGAAGTTCTCCAAGGTTTCGCCCTCCGGCATCTTGGAAGCACGCCCGGAGATACGAGTCAGCACCACTGACTGGCCGACAGTTGGCACCGTGAGCTCGTGGCCGAGAGCTGCCGCAGCTGCAGAAAATGCCGGCACTCCTGGCACAATTTCGTAGTCAATACCTAGCTCGCTGAGACGACGGACCTGCTCTGCCAGCGCCGACCACACCGACGGGTCGCCGGACTGCAGGCGTGCGACATCCTTGCCCGCCTTATGTGCCGCTTGAATGGTCTCGATGATGGTATCCAGCGGCATACGCGCGGTATTGATAATCTCTGCGCCCTCGGGGCAGCTCTCCAGCACCTCAGGCGGGACAATTGATCCCGCGTAAAGGCACACTGGACAGGAGCGAATAAGCCGGTCCGCGCGCAGCGTCAGCAAATCTGCTGCGCCCGGGCCTGCACCGATGAAATACACAGTCATTGTGGGTTACAGAGTCCTCAATATTTTTAGACAGAGAAATTACGTCTATGGTAGCGCAGGCTCTACTGGCTTCACCGCCACCCACTGCGCCACCGGCAACGCCGGCCGCCACGCAGTGAAAGTGCCGACTGCACCTGCGCGCTCCACGGAAAGCCGGGTGACATCCCCGCCATAGTCGCGACGTGCCTGCCATAGCAGAGCCTCCGACTCCAGCGTGACGGTGTTCGCGACGATGGTGCCACCCGGGGCAAGGCGTTGCCAACAGGCCTCAAGCATGCCGTCAGCAGTGAGACCTCCGCCGATGAAAATGGCATCGGGGCGAAGATTCGAGTCAGCCAAAGCTCCCGGCGCTGCGCCGTGGTGGACAGTCACATTGCCCGACAGGTTCGCCACATTCTTAGCAATTCGCTCTGCACGAACAGCATCGCGCTCAAAAATTTCCGTGTGCCCGCCGTGCCGAGCCCACTCAATGCCAATCGACCCCGTGCCACCGCCGACATCCCACAGCAGTGCTCCCGGCCGCGGATCCAACGCCGCTACCGTCATTTGGCGAATCGGTGCCTTCGTCAGCTGGCCATCCGAGTCAAAGTCACCGTCGCGCAGCCAGCCGCGCGCGCTTCCCGACGGCTCCACCGCCAGCACCGTGAGGTTGCCAGCTGGAACCGGCGGGCTCGCCACCGTTCCTTCGGCCACAGACTCCGGCAGCCCCGTCGCCTCCGAGCCACCGAGATTGGTCAGCGCGGTGAGCTTGGTGTCTGGGCGGTCGGCTAAAACCGTAGCGACCTCCTTCACTGAGTCCGCGTTTCGACACAGCACGAGGAAGGGGCGCAGTGCATCTGCTACCGGCACAACACGTGCAGCACCAGGTATCCCCGGCTCCCCTGTTACTAGAGAGATCACCGGAGTGTCATGCAAAGGCCAGCCGAGGTAGGCACAGGCCAATGAGGCCGACGACGGTGCTGGAATAACTTCCACGCCACCGCGGCCGAGCTCGCGGACCAGGGACGCGCCGACACCGTGGAACATGGGATCACCACTGGCCAGGATGACATCGACTGCGGGGTCAATATCGGCCAGGGTGGCCTGCCAGTCCTTCCAGAAGCCACTGGGCCAAGGAGAGAGTTCGGCGTCCAGGTTAACGTCGGCAAGCAAACGGAGCTGACGGGGAGAGCCAATGATGCGGCGAGCCGACGACAACGCCTCGACAGCGCGGGCGGATAGGCCAGGGTACCCGTCGCAGCCGATGCCGACGACGCGAAGCTTTGGGCTCATCGGGGCATCTTCCGCCAAATCCAGCGCGGAGTCAGATGTGTGGCGCGTGCGAGCAATGCCAATTTACGCGGCACCCAGACGTGGGGCTTCCGACCGTCGAAAGCAGTGACGGCGGCCTCCGCGACCTCGGCGGGGCGCGAGGACATCGGCGCTGGCTTCATGCCTTCGGTCATGCGGCCGATGACGAAGCCCGGCCGGACAATCGTCAGCTGAATATGGCTCCCGCGCAGGCGGTCCTGCATGCCCTGGAGGAAACCATCGAGACCGGCCTTCGCCGAACCGTAGACGTAGTTGGCGCGGCGCACGCGGGCACCTGCGATAGAGGAAAAGGCCATGATGCGGCCCGCGACCTTATCGCGCACAGGCAGCGTGCCGGAGGCGATGTCGGACTCCATGCGCGCGACAATCTCAGTGAGAATCGATGCCTGTGCTGTGAAGTCGGTATGAATGACTGCCGCAGCAGCCTCGCCGGACTCCTCACACTTCCGTTGATCACCGAGGATACCGAACGCGACAATCACCGTGTCGATGGGACCGTGCTGCCAGGCGTGCTGGACGAACTGGCGGTGTGCCGCGATGTCATCGGCATCAAAGTGGATGCGGTGCACCGCGACGGCACCGGAGTCGATGAGCCGACCGGCAATGCCGTCGAGCGCCTCAGTGCGGCGCGCAGCGAGCGTGAAGGTGTTGTGGTTGGCCAGTCGCGCGGCAACTTCCCCGCCGATCTCGCTGGTGGCACCAAGAACGAGTACGTGTCCCATGCGCTAGAAAATACCTTTCCTCTAAACCTCGATTAGACGGTAATTAAATCGTGCGGACCATTATTGACCGATTCTCCGCCGTCTTCGGTGACAACGATGATGTCTTCCAGCCGCATACCGAACTCACCCGGCAGGTACACACCCGGCTCCACCGAAAACGCCATGCCAGGCTCGAGCTTGAGCTCATTGCCAGCCATAATGAACGGCTCTTCATGCGTGGACAGGCCAATGCCATGACCAGTGCGGTGAATGAAGTACTCGCCGTAGCCCGCAGCGGTGAGGCTATTACGCGCAATCGCATCGATCTCTGCAGCCGTCACACCGGGGCGCACCGCCGCCACGGCAGCTTCCTGCGCCTTGCGCAGAGCCGCCCACGCTGCAGCTTCCTTCTCCCCCGGCTTGCCGACGACATAGGTGCGCGTGCAATCGGAGTGGTAGCCAAGCGGCAAGGTGCCTCCGATATCGACGACCACCACGTCACCTTCCTCGATGACGCGGTCGGAGAAATCGTGGTGCGGATTCGCGCCATTTTCAGCGGAGCCGACAATGACGAAGTCAATGGCGACGTGCCCCTCCTCCAGGATGGCAGCCGAGATCTCGTCGGCGACCTCGCTCTCAGTGCGACCTGCGCGCAGCATGCCCGGCACTCGAGCGTGAACGCGGTCAATAGCGGCGCCGGCCTCGCGCAACTGATCAATCTCAGCGGCGTCCTTGCGCATGAACAGTTCCTTCAGAAGGTCTCCGGCCAACACAGTCTTGGCTCCGGTGAGATCCTGGATAGGAATCAAGTGGTCAGCGGTCAAAGAGGCTCCCACTGCGAGGGTGCCCACGTGGCCCACCAAGTCGGCGACAATGCGGTGCGGATTCTCTCCGTCTTCCCACAACACCACATCGGCGTTGAGATCACCGATTGCACACAGCGGCAGATCCCCGCGCTCCACGGCGGGCAGTACCAGTGTGGTGGTGCCGGATGCAGTGACCACCAGCGCCGTCAGGCGTTCATGCGAAGTGACCGCAGAACCAATGAGATACTGCAGGTCAGCGCCGGTTCCAAAGACTGCAGCGTCTGCATTGCGGCTGCGGAGAAGCTCCGCAGTGCGATCCAGACGCTGCTGATAGATGTCAAAGCTAAAGATACCGTTGCTCATAGTTGCCAACTGTACCCGTCGGCCTGTGCCCGTCGCCGGTTGAGTGGCCTCGGGGCGGCGAGGCTTCGGCTGACCAACGTAACCGGCAACTAATTGTTCAGCGCCACTACGCCCCTGCGAATCGCCTGAATAGCTTCGGCGGAATTGTCGCGAATCTCCGTGGAGTAGCCGGTCTTCTTAATCTGCTGCAACAGATCAATGACCTGACGGCACCAGCGGACAAAGTCGCCCGGGGTCAGCTCCGCGCCGCTTTCGGCCGCTGCCTGCAGGCAGTACCCCAACGGTGCGCCCGCAGTCCACTGATGAATCGCCGTAGCAAAAGCCATATCCGGCAAGTCCGTCAGCGGCAGCCGGTAGCGGCGCTCATCCTCCGACAGTTCCTCCCAAATGCGATAAGTATTCCCCAGCGCCTTGGCCAGCGGCTCGGTCGGCACCTCGTCACTGCCTTGGCTGGCCTTGCGGTTTTCAAAGACCAAACTCGACACCGCACCGGCCAGTTCCGCGGGGTCCAGATCATCCCAAATACCGCGGCGCAGACACGTGGCCACCAGCAGATCCGAGCCGTTGTGAATCTGCGCCAGCCGCAGGCCTTCCTCGGTAATTGTCGGCTCCGCGCCCTCCGGCCATTCGACGTAGTCCATCTGTGTTAGCAACTGCAGCATGCGGTCGAATGTGCGCGCTAACGTTTCCGAGGCGGAATCGACGCGCTTTTGCAGCTTGGCCACATGCGCCTCGGCCTGCCGTAGCGTATCGGCGTGACGAGCCATCGTCTCCACCGCAGGATCGCCATGTAGCGGATGCTCGCGCAGCTCCTGTCGCAGCTTCCTCACCGCCGGCGAGTTGCCACCAGTGCGACGCTTCAGCCGCTTTGGTCCCTTTAGCCCCTTGCGGCCAATCTCTGCGCGCACAATTCCGAGCGCACGTCGCGGATGCCGGTCCGCATCCCGAGGCAGCTTAATCGCGCCGACCGTCTGCGGCGCCGCTGGGAAGATATGCGGCTCTACACGCCCCACGAACCCGCCGACACTGATGACACCGGGACGTGGATTCGACTTCGAATGGTCCTCTCGGTACACGACCGCCAGCTGCACCTTCTTACCCTTCGGCAGAGGAATAACCTCGCCTCGACGGAGTCTGCGCAGCGCGGTCACTGTTTCCGTGTGGCGGTCTTCAATATTGCGGCGCTTGGCGTTCTTCTCCTCCTGGGTCAGCTTCGCGCGCAGATCCAGATATTCAAGCATCTGGGTCAGGCGCTCGTCGTCACGCGAACTGCCTTCCTCGCTTGACGACGACCCCTCAGCCTCCGCCCCTTCAGCGTGCGCGTCGGCTCCCCTGCCGAGCAGTTCCGCACGCAGGGCCGCGGCTTCTTGCTTTGCCTTGGACAGTTCGGCGGCGACTCCGACGATGTCGCCATCCGCCTGGAACTGTGCGAATGAGCGCTCCATGACGCGCTTCGAGCCGTCGTAACCGAGCGTCTGCAGGAGGTTGACGCTCATGTTGTAGCTCGGCGCGAAGGTGGAAATCAGCGGGTATGTGCGCGTAGATGCCAGCCCTGCGACAGCCTTCGGATCCATTGCCGGGGCCCACTGCACCACTGCATTGCCGACAGTGTCAATACCGCGGCGGCCAGCGCGACCGGTCATCTGCGTGTACTGACCCGGCGTGAGATCCACATGTGCTTCGCCGTTGAACTTGACCAGCTTCTCCAGCACGACCGTGCGGGCAGGCATGTTGATGCCCAGCGCAAGCGTCTCGGTGGCGAAGACAACCTTGACCAGGCCTTCGTTAAAGAGCTCTTCCACAATGTGCCGGAACGCAGGCAGCATGCCCGCATGGTGCGCCGCAAAACCACGGATGAGAATGCGGCGCCAGCGCAGGAAACCGAGAACCTGCAGATCTTCCTTCGGAATGTGTGCAACACCGTCATCGATAATCTTGGCGATGCGCTCCTGCTCATCCCGGTCAGTGAGCTCTGCGCGCGTAGCACCGACCTGCGCCAGCGCGCCTTCGCAGCCCGCGCGGGAGAAGATGAAAACGATCGCGGGCAGCATGTTCATGGAGCCGAGCATGCGGATAACATCGCCGCGCTTCGGCGGGCGGAACTTGCGCTGCCCCTTATCGCCCCAGCTATACGAGCGTCCACCGCCCTTGTGCTTTTTGTACTGGTAGCGCTCCCTGGCCCCAGCGTCGCCGTAGCCGAACTCGGCACGACGGCACGCCTCCAACAGGTCCTGATTGACCTTGTCCGACTTCGCCTCGAAAAGCGGATAGAGCCGGTTTCCCACCAGCATGTGCTGATGCAGCGGAACCGGGCGCAGATCCGTGACAATGACGTCCGTGTGCCCGCGCACCGTGGACAGCCAGCGGCCGAACTCCTCGGAGTTGGACACCGTCGCGGACAAACCGATGACGGCCACGGACTGGTCGAGGTTCAAAATAACCTCTTCCCAGACAGCGCCGCGCTCGCGGTCTGCGAGGTAGTGAATCTCGTCCATCACCACATGCGTGAGCCTCTTCAGCGTCGGCGAGTCCGCATAAATCATGTTGCGCAGCACCTCGGTGGTCATCACCACGATGTCCGCGTCGCCATTAATAGAAGTGTCGCCAGTGAGCAGGCCTACGCGGTCCTCGCCGTAGTCCTCGATTAGGTCGTGGTACTTCTGGTTGCTCAACGCCTTGATAGGTGTGGTGTAAAAGCACTTGCCACCGCGCTCAAGAGCTGCATAAATAGCGAATTCGCCAACAATGGTCTTGCCCGCACCGGTGGGTGCACAGACGACAACGCCCCGCCCTGCCTCAATTGATTGGCAGGCGCGGAGCTGAAAGTCGTCAAGATCGAAATCCTGTTGGCTGACGAAATCGCCGAGAAGAGTCATGCCTCTAGAGTGTCATAAACCGCGCTAGAGAACATCATCAAAGTCGCTCGTCGGACGATTTCGCAAGTCCTGCGTCGGCATCGGAGTCTCCGGAATCATGCCCTGTGGCCGTGGTGGACGCGAATTGCGAGTAGGACGCATCTGGGATGCCCGCGTCGGCGTCGGCGCGTTCACTGGCGTGGGGCCAGAGACCGGAGAGGTCGTCGGGGCCGCTGATGCCATCGGCATGCCGCCCGGCTGAATCGACGTCGGCGCACTTACTGAAGTCGGGGCGTCAATGCCGCCCACATCACCGATACCGCCGGCGGAGCCAATCGGGCCGGACGCTGTAATGGGTCCGGAGCCTTGCTCGTCATCGACGTCCAACCAATCAGGTCGCTCATTTGCTTTACGACGGTCATGGAGACGACAAATCTGGATTGCGATTTCCACCAGCAACGTCAGTGCCGTTGCCATTGCGACCATGGATATTGGTTCCTGCCCCGGAGTCATGAAGGCCGCAAAGATGAACAGCGACATAATGATGATGCTGCGCTTGTCCTTGATGCTCTCGTAGGTAACGACACCGGCCATGTTCAACATGACCAGGAAAAGCGGAACCTCAAAGCTCACGCCAAAGCAGACGATGAGCGCCAAGAGGAAACCGAAGTATTGCGAACCGGTGAGTGCAGAAATTTGCGTCTCTTCACCAATCTGGAGCAAGAACTCCAGACCGATGGCGACAACGTAGTAGGCCAGGACGGAACCCATGACAAACAGCAGCGCGGCGGCAGTCACAACTCTGCGCGTGGTGCGGCGTTCCTTCCGAACCAAGCCGGGAGTGATGTAGGCCCAAATCTGGTAGAGCCACCATGGCGACGACATCACCAGACCGGCCAGCGCACCGACCTTCAGTCGCAGCATGAACATTTCAAACGGACTGGTCGCCAGCAGACGACACTCCGCGCCCTCACCGCCGCCGAGACGCATCTCGGGTGGAAGCTGACAGTACGGATCCTTGAGCAACTCACCCAGGGACTTAAAGTGCACAGGGCCAACATTGACCGAGGTAAACGGTATGCGGAACTGACCAATGGTAAAGGCGGTCTGATACCAGATAAAGCCCACAACAGTGCCGACGGCAATACCAGCGAGGGCGAGAACGAGGCGACGCCGGAGCTCTTGAATGTGCTCGACAATAGTCATCACGCCCTCGGGATTGCGCCTACGCTGGCGCTTCCGAGGACGTGATGTGGATGTAGCTGAAGTCACGCTTCAACCGGCCTTCTACTACTGCTGCGGCTGGCCAGGGTTGTTCTGGCCAGGCTGCGGCTGGTACGGCTGCTGCGGCTGAGCCTGCGGTGCCTGCTGCTGGTACTGCTGCTGCGGCTGGTACGGCTGCTGTGGCTGGGCCTGCGGAGCCTGCTGAATTGCAGCCTGCTCCTGGTGCTCGTCATCGTTGCGCATTTCCTTGACTTCGGACTTGAAGATACGCATGGAGCGGCCGAGCGAACGTGCGGCATCCGGCAACTTCTTTGCACCAAAGAGCAAGACAAGAACGACCAGGATAATGATGATTTCCCAGGGACCTAGGTTCGGCATCCGCTTAGAGACCTTTCAAATGAATACAAATACAAGTGGCAAGTTGCCACATCGTGCGCGATTTAAGCTTTGATTTAAGCCTTGTCGTTTCGACCATACTCTGCCAAAGCTTCGCGGGCTCGCGCAACAACGGCGTTTTTCAATTTTAAGGGCTCAGCGACCGTTACGCTCGGTGAACGGCGGAGCACAAAGGAGACTGTTGCGGCCAAGTCGGACATCGGCACGTCAGCGACAAATTCCGACTGCCCTAAGCCTTGGTCAGAGACCAGTTCGGTATCCTCTTCTTCTCCCTCATCTTCAGTAAAGAAGACCGGTTCATAGTCTGCGATCCAGGTGGCGTCGGCGTCGATAAGCACACTTGCCCATTCGGACGTTCCCGTTTCCGCACCAAAGGCGTGGGGATCACGGATATCGACAGGCTCGGGGCGGTGGAAACCGGAGGGAGTGTCGAGGACCTCGGCGGCCTCCAGGCGGTCGACGCGGAAGCTCTTCTGACGACGGTCTTCCTGCGCACGGTCGACAGCGCGGAGATACGTCGTGGATTCAACTGTATAAACGTTGACACAGTCAAGCTCACGGACTGTAATCTGCCCTGAGGCATTCCGGTAGCGCACCTTCAACACCTTGCGCTGATGCAGCGCGGAATAAATCTGCTCAGAAAAGGAAAAGGCCTTGCCATTTTCCGCAGCGGTCGAGTCAATGATGGGGACGTTTATTCCCAGAGCACTGCGTAGTTTTGTCGCGGCCGTCTGCGCGGCCTCGGAGGAAGTGGTGGCTGCGGAGTCCTCGATGGTTTCCAGGATGAGCAGCAAGGTCGCGGTTTCTTCGGCTGTGAGCGCACGTGGCTGGCTGAGCACCGTTGCCTGAGGGCGAATACGGACATCAAAGCTGTTGCGGTAATCAACTTCAAAAGCCCGCACTCCGAGGAGTCCCGGCTGGTCAATATCTGCAATCTGTTCCACGATTGCCCGAATTCGGGCAAAAGGTATGGCCAGTTCGGTAGCGGCCTCTGTCATTGAACGGTGCTGCGAAAAGTACGGTACGACCGCCAACAACTCGTCGACACTGACACCTGCGTCCAGTTCCCGGGCTGCATGCACTGTCATTAGTTGCCCTCCAAAGCGTTCTTCGCACCATTCGTACCGCCATGGCGAGCGAGTACCTGCTCCAACCGAGCAATAATCTCCGACCGTGCCTCTTCAGGTGATTCCACAATCAAATCCGGTGCGTAACTCAAACCTGTGGACACAATCTCACTCACAGGTGCCGCTGGCAGCTCGTAGCGCCCATCCCCCAACGCGGTCGCTTTCATCACCACATCAGCGCAGGTATTCGGAGCGATACGAACAACCGCCTGATAGGTCTTGCCACCGCGGTGCAACATGTTTTCCGCAATCTGTTGCAAGTCACCATCGGGCATTGGCTGGGTCGCCGACGTCCCTGTATCCGACACATCGCGGATACGGCTGAGCCGGAACATACGCGCGGCCTCACGCTGCGGATCAAAGCCCAACACATAAAAGCGCCCGCGCAGGTTAATCAGACCCCACGGCTCCAGCATGCGCAGTTCATCATCCACGCCG